>Ga0325402_1005564_pt1 | contig 11811 bp, 4 predicted proteins | sample PopdelMetagenome_22_FD_207212 | JGI IMG/M metagenome (GOLD analysis project Ga0325402, IMG submission 207212) | Populus deltoides microbial communities from Bellville, Georgia, United States - Xylem-PdKOR-R3 | ecosystem: Host-associated > Plants > Phyllosphere > Stem > Wood/Secondary xylem...
TGCTTCTCTTTATCGTTACAATAATTTGACCAGGACATCCGACAACACAAGCTTCTGCCCACTGCACTATAATTAGCATGCAAAATGACAAGCTTATAATTTGTTCTTTGAACTTAATTAGATTGTAATTGAGAGTGTCATATCACTAATTCCCTAGAAAGAAAGATGGCTAAGAGCATGGCCGTTCCCTTTACGATACAATATCATAGTTGCGGCAATAGCTTGGAATATTGCTTGACATTTATCATAAACACATGCGGCATGCAACGTGATTACTTATCCATCCAAGTCCTCTAAGTTCTACCCACAGAAGCGCCAAATTCTACGTGCTTTTCACGTCAAAACAATAACTAAAACCGATCGATAAAGAAGAATTTATATTACTTCAAAATCTGATACAAAATACGAAGTGCATGAGTAGCAATCTTCATATTAATTATATAATAGTAGATGTTATTAACATATTCTTAACCAGATTACTCTTATTCCTCGCACCACAACGGATGGGTAAATTTTTCTTAAGGTTGGTGTAATAACGAGTTGCATTCTCAAGGAGCATAGCCACCAGTACCGTGGCCTCCACCTTCGCCTCCACCGCCTCCGTACCCAACTCCATGCTCAATACCAGCACCATAACCACCACCGCCGCCACCTCCAAAGCCGCCGCCACCACCACCAGCATGGCCACCCTCTACACCACCACCATGACCACCACCTTCCCCTCCACCATATCCGCCTCCGTGTGCCCCTCCAGAAGCATAGCCGCCTCCACCACCTCCACCGCCTCCACCCCCACCTCCATAGCCTCCACCATGCTCTCCACCAGCACCATATCCACCCCCAGCACCACCACCTTTTCCTCCTCCATAACCAGCACCATTATCACCTCCAACACCATACCCCCCACCGCTACCCCCTCCTCCTCCACCACCAGCACCATATCCACTTCCACCACCTTCTCCACTTCCACCACCACTTCCATACCCTGCACCATGCTCACCACCATAACCAGCTCCTCCACCACCACCACTTCCACCACCTCCACCATGTCCAGCAGCAGCACCATAGCCTGCTCCACCACCTTCTCCAGTTCCACCACCACTTCCATACCCTGCACCATGCTCACCACCAGCACCATAACCAGCTCCTCCACCACCACCGCTTCCACCACCTCCACCATGCTCACCACCAGCACCATATCCAGCTCCACCACCTTCTCCACTTCCACCACCACTTCCATATCCTGCACCGTGGTCACCTCCAACACCATAACCAGCTCCTCCTCCACCACCACTTCCACCACCTCCACCATGTCCAGCAGCAGCACCATATCCAGATCCACCACCTTCTCCACTTCCACCACCACTTCCATACCCTACACCATGCTCACCACCAGCACCATAACCAGCTCCTCCACCACCACCACTTCCACCACCTCCACCATGCCCACCAGCAGCACCATAGCCAGCTCCACCACCTTCTCCACTTCCACCACCACTTCCATACCCTGCACCGTGGTCACCTCCAACACCATAACCAGCTCCACTACCACCACCAGCACCACCACCAGCACCATGCCCACCAGCACCACCATAGGCAGCTCCACCACCTTCTCCACCTCCACCTCCACCTCCATAGCCTGCACCATGCTCACCTACAGCTCCATAGCCACCTCCTCCTCCACCACCTGAACCACCCCCACCCCCACCACCATAACCCTCAACACCACCACCACCACCACCACCAGCTCCATGGCCGGTTCCATAGCCAACAACTGGAATGTGACCAGGTATTTCTTCAAGATTAAGAAGGGCTCTAGTAGCAGTACATATACCCAAACCTAACAAAGCAAAGAAAACTGAACAAAGAACTTTGTAGGTAACCATATTAGGACGTATTTAAATTCACTGGAAACTTGTTTTCAGTATGCAAGTGAAGGTGGTTATTTATAGGAATGGGAAGGGGTCCAAAGCCGCGTTTCTTTGCTCCAGGAGTGGTTGAGGCACATGCAAAAGCGAAGAAGCGTGCCCCCACAGTCCGGTCCACCAAACATATACACAGAGTGCCGTCAATCACCCAAAGGAGTCTCGCTCTAGCAACCCAAGGGAAGAAAAAGACAAATAGTCTCCCTCTCACTCACTCTCTAGACTGTGCTCATTTACTGTCCTCCATATTCTGATATAATTCATGCGTCATCCATTTTTGGAGTGGAAGATTGTAGGAGTAGACCTAAAACCTAACCTATCCACTTTCCCGCCAAGCTAGCTACTGACAACCCCCTTTCACACTAACACTTGGTTAACTGCTATGCTCTATATCTCAACTTATTAAAAGTTGGCTACATTTTAATCAAATTCAATGCAGATAATATGCTCTTGGTAGATGTTAATATTTTTCATAGTAATCATAATAAACATCGGCTACATTTCATAATGGCTGGTAAGTAATTTCATTTTCCCTAGTTAGTCACTGTTGGAAAATTTAAAAAAAATAACATAAATGTCGATGGAAGATATTCCTTCGCAATTTACTGATGGAAGCTAGATGGAAATGGCGACTGAATTAAAAAAAAAAAAATCATTGACAATTATGGTGGCGCCATTGTTGAGGTGTTAAATTACTGATGAGAATCTCCTCAGTGATTTTAAGAGATAATGGCTTTTTTCAACTCATTTTAATCTTTTTCTTTCAGCAAATAACAGTCGACAACCCTCTCCTCTCCTCACAAAAAAATCCGACAACCTCATTCACAATCTCTACAAATCCAGCCACCACAACTTGCTAGCCCCGAAAGAAAGTTCCTCTTTATTGATTCTATTTATTGTGGAGCTTCACTTCACTTGATAAGCAAATTTACTCTTTTATGTTTTAATCCATTTATGTTATAAGCTAATTTATTAAAATTTATCTGTATTATTTATATATATTTTTTGTATATATAAGTTCTTTATTTATTTTATAATAATAATTTTATTGTATTAATATATGATTTATATTTTATGATTTGTTTGAGATTTGGAGAAATTAATTTAATTTGTCACTTGATGAAATTGAGTGTGATATTTTATTACTTAGGTGTATTTTAGAATTGAAAAAATAATGGGTACCAATTATTTTTTTATCAATTTTATGGTTAAGTTAAAAATCTAGAGAAAATTAATTTTGTATGTAATTGATAATAATTAAAGGTATTCATTTAGGTTGAATAAGTTTGAATCGAAGAAATGATAGATAATTAGTCGGGCCCAATTAATTTTAGTCGATTTAAGGTTTTGTTAAAAAAATATGGTTTAGTTAAGTTAATGTATAAATGTTGATAAATTTAGGGTTAAGTTAATAATTATTTGTTTTTATTGAGTTATTTTAAGTCTTACAATTATATAAAAATGACTTTTTTAAATTGATTTTTAGGTTTACCAATATTGAAGCTGCTTGTTTCATCATATCTACGATGAAATAGTCGTTTGAAAAACCATTGTATCAATGGAGGTAGCTCGATGAACATTTGAATGGATTTATATAGTAAATGCTTGATAGGAAAAAGTTTAATAATAGATAAATAATCTCAAACTTAAGTAATTAGTTTTTTAAATTATAAAAGTGAATTCATGTATGAAATCAATTAAGAAATTTTTATAGTGAATTGAGAGCAACAAGAGACTTGTGAGGAGAGTATGAAAAAACCATAATGTAGCTAGATAAGTTTAATGAACCAATATTTAATATGTTTTTATAATTAAGTGTTAAGTTAACATTATAATATTATTCTAAATCTATTTTTTTTATTGGTTGCACCAAGTTGCATGATTTTGATACGATACCCACACAAGAGCAATGAAGAAAGTCAAGTTGAATGACATAAAGATATGGAAAATGTATAAACTAAAGTATGTCACATTGAGCAATGTATCTTGAATTTATGGTATTATGAAGTTTTACAATGTATCTTTCAATTTAGTTTGAGAGACCTATGTATTTTATGAATGATAAGACATTTAGTTATGGATGTTATTCTTGTGTACTTTGAGAGCTATATATTTAGAGAATGATGAGACACTTAACTGTGTCTATTGTTCTTGAGTTTAGTATGAGAAAGCTATGTATTTCTTGTTCACCTTGTGGTTATAGATTTATTGTGACCAAGAAATTATTAACTTAGGGGTATCATAACAAGCACAAAGAAAAACATTAAAATATTTGACACAATCACCAACGAAATCAATATTCCATCATTATTTTTGTTAGAAATTCCATTAAAATGTTCCAAACCATTATGGAACTTTTTTAAAAAACTTACAGAAGGTGTAGCAACTCGATGATGGAATCGTTGATAAAATTCTTTATCGAAAAAATACATAATAAGTTTCGATGGAAAATAGACAGTAAAAGCAAATTTTTAGAAGCAAATGATGTTATCATATTATTCAATAATTTTATATATATTTACCTAGTATTTTGTTCATGTTTTATATATAAAATGCATTGATAATCTTTGTTTTAAGTTTTGAAGGCGTACATTTGGATGTAAGTTTTGAGGAGTAAATTAGAGATAAAATTCAGACCATATTCCAACCCGTGTTGAATATTGACAGATTTGATCTCTGATTGATGTTTTATGCATAATTTAAGTTGTAGAGGTCGAAATGAAGTGATTCTAGTGGAATTAAAAAGTTAACATCTATACCTTTCTTTACATATATGGCAAGAGAAATAAAAAAGAAAAGGTATGAAAATCACAGCCTTCAAAGACAAGTCTTGCATTTTGTTAATTTTGACCTTCAACTATTCCGAATTGAATATCTTAAGTTAGAGAAGTTCATTTGATGCAAACTCTATTTTGTTGGATTCCTAACTCAAAAACCTATCAACTTATCAAATTTCAGCAGAAAAAAAGCTCGAGATAGTAATTGAACACATGTCCTTCTTCTAAAATTAAAATCTCAAGATTTGAGTCTCTCCTCTTTTTTATTAAAAAAAATAGTAATTGAATAAATTATAATGATAGAGTTTTTTGGTTAATTAATAATTTATAAATATATCTTTTTTTCCATGATTTGTTATCCTTATCACATAATTTGCTTATTCTGATTACTAATTTCATTGACTCTATTGCATAATTTCATTGATTTGTTATCTAATTTTTTATTATTGGTAACAATAAGTTACTAAATATAATCTATCACTTTTGATGACAAGATTTGTTTTTGTTTTCATTTTTGTTTTTATAAAAAATAACAAGATTTGTTATTCAATTATAAACACACATATTTTAGAATGTGTTTTTTTTTTTTATGAAAGTCGATGATTTATCGAAGTGCTTAGCCAGTTGGAAAGTGACTAAAAATAATTACAAGGAACAGTTTGAACAAGAAAAAAAAGAGAATTGCTATATCGAACATATTAGTGTACAATATTTTACTTCATTAAAAATATTCATGTGATCTATTCATTTTATCATGTATTCCTTTTTTTTTTTTGCAAAACATAATCAACTTAATTATATTTTGTTACATACTTAGCTTCACAAACCTATATAATTTAAGATAAATTAATATACCCTGATTTTTGCATGTAATTTGTTACCTTTAATAATTTTTTATGATGATGTCACACCATCTACGTACTTATAATGAGGAAATGACAATTCTTCAATAAAAAAAAAATCCAACAAATATCAATATAACAACAAACAACTATCATAACTTCCATCACCAATACAAATAACTATAACAATGATTAAGAGTTCATTTATTTTTTTTATTTTAAAAGTGTTTTTGAAAAAAAATTTTTTTTATTATTTTATTTGCTTCAAATTATTTTTTTAGTGTTTTCAAATCGTTTTGATTTACTAATATCAAAAATAAATTTTAAAAAATAAAAATAAAAATAAAAATATTATTTAGATATATTTTCAAGAAAAAAACATTTCAAAAAACAACCGCTACCACAATACAAAACAAGCTCTATAATTACCACCACCCCATTACTACTATAATTAGGGGTGTTCAAGGTTCGGTTCGGTTCAGTTTAGACTAAAAAAACCAACCAAACCGAATTACAGTATTTTTGTAAAAAATTAACCGAACTGGACCGGAAACCGGTTCAAACCGAACCGGTCCGGTTCAGTTAAATCTGGTTTTTTAAGGAAAAAACCGGGAAACCTAATCCTATGGGTTTTTTTGATTTTTTTTAAAATTAGCTTACGATTTGGGAAGATTTAGTCTTTCATTCATTACAAAATATTCCAAAGGGCAGGAATTCGCTTCAAAGAAAGAGGATTTTGCGTTACATTAAATTAAGCTTTAAAATTTAAAGCAAACTGATGTTCAGCTTTTAAACATTTATAGTGTTAACTGTTAATCTAATTCACATGGCTAACTTTTAATATGAATTGACTAACTTTCTATATGAATTAAAATCTGGACATGAATTTGGACATTAATTAAAATCCCACAGAGATGCAAATTGGCTGACTTTTAATATATTTTCCAAAGTGCTAAATCAATGCAATATGCAAGATGCATGATCAAATTTTAAAACCTCAAATTAAAAGTTTGTTTGCACTAGAAAAGTTAACATTAACAAGCGAATATATTAGCAATCAGCAATAAATTATAATAAACATCCGGCATAATTTGAACTTTGAAGAAAAAAACCTGGCAACACTAGCATCCAAAAATTCCAGCAACACCAGCATCCAAAAATTCCAGCAAGGATAATGCTATAAAAAAACACTAGCAAATTAGCAACATATTAGAGATCAACTATTGAAAGGATTAAGTATGCAAAATTTTAAGGGAAATTAATAAGGTAAAGTAAATTAATTACCCAAAACAATTATTTTCCAAGATTGCACCAAGCCACCAATACTACTTACAAACAATTAGTTGAGATTTTTAAATTTTCACCAAATTCTACAAAAACATAAATTAAAATGTTAGATTAAACATATGTAAATAAAAAATATTATAAAATAACTATATTTAAATTTGTAAGATAAATTACCTGACTCAATCATCTCAGAATTTTCAATATAATCCATGATTTCTAATGTTGATTGGAATTGATGTTAAACTCAACCAATTTTAACAACAAACAAGTGCTTGCACTGTCGATGGAGATAAAAAGCTTCGAAATGGATCTAATATACGACTGCCAGTACTGAATGCTGTTTCAGAAACAACTGTAGATACCAAGATGGTTAATACGTGTTGTGCCACCTTAGAAAGAATCTTGTATTTTGTAGTATTACACCTCCACCAACCCAAAATATCTAATTTAAAATCATTCGAATCCTCTCAATCATCACCCAAATACCTCTCAATATCATTTTTTTGGACACTACCCTCTTCCTCTAAATGTTTTTTGAATTGAGAAGCCAAGTCATCCAACATATCATCATTTATCACCATTAAATCAACATTAACATTTTCATTTATACTTGTTCCAATACTGTGAATAACCTCAATATTCTCATCAACATTCATGTAATGCTCAAACAACCTTAGCAAAGTATCTTTAACCTTAATTGTAAAATTTTCAGTCTCTTCAACATCATACAATCTTCCAAAATAAAATCTCACATACTTCAATTTGAAACGTGGATCTAACACAACAGCCACATACAACAAAAAGTTTTGTGCATCTTGATCCCCCCAATATTTTTTATACTTTGCCATCATATTCTTCGCCATTTTACTTACATAAACATCTTCATTTTTACAAAGTTGAGATATGCTTGTGTGCATAGAAATCAATTCATAGAAGAAAGAATTATATGTCACATACAACGAGCCAGAAAATTTCAATGTAACCGTGTAAAATAATTTCAAGAACTTGACAAAAGATCTAACCTTTTCCCAATCTTCTAAAGCAGGAGGACCTAAGTTTTTTTGTTTCCCTTGTGAATCAACCTCAAAGTAACTCAAATACCTAGGATCGATTTCTTCAAACCTTATAAAAATCACATCAAATTTAACAGCCGCATCTAGCATCATATATGTAGAGTTCCATCTAGTTGCAACATCTAAGCAAACAGATTTTTTGCTTCTAATTTTCAACCTCTACGCGCATTGATTAAAAACAAGTTGTCTAGAAGGAGAAGATCTAACAAACCTTACTACATTTCTAATTTTAACCACTGAATCATCAATATTTTTCAACCCTCCACATACAATATGTGCACAACATCTAACATGCATGAAGTCATTTGACAATATATTAGTTGCCCACTCAATTGTTACTCTTTTCAGATATTTTATTGTCAAATTAATTGAACTTGCATTGTCTACAGTAACTGTTAAAATCTTATCAATTCCCCATTTGAATAAACAACTCTCAATCGCTTGGCAAATGGTTTCACCTTTATGATTAGAAACTTGACAAAAGTTTAGAATTCTTTTATTCAAGTTCCAACCTTCATCAATCCAGTGAGCAGTCAAACACATATAATTAATATTTTGGATTGATGTCCAAGTTTCAGTTGTTAAACATAAACGTTGATCCTTAAGAGCTTTCTTTAATTTCTCTTTCTCAACTAAATAAATTTTCAAACAATCTCTCCAAATCGTCAAACGAGAAGAAACATCAAATCTAGGTTGCATTACTTTACAAAATGATTTAAATCCTTGATTTTCTATAAAGTTAAAAGGTAGCTCATCAAGTATAATCATTCTTCCAAGGGCTTTCCTACACTTTTCATAATTATAAACCACTGCCTTAACAGTCACCAAACTTTCCTCTCCATTATCACCCCCTCTATTTTAGGCTTAGGTTCTAAAACTAGAGTTTTTTATTTTCGATTAATGACAAAAGGAAATTTTTTGCATACATCTAGATGACTCCATATGTTACTAGTCCCATTAAGTATAGTATGACATGCATAGTCTTTTCCACAATACTTACATGCAGCCCTAGGAGTTTTAGCATTACCATCTAGTTTTTTAAAGTGATCCCAAATTTAGGATGTTTTTCATTTATTACATCTAGAAGATGGATTACCTTTTTCAGTGTTGTTGTTTGTATTGGAGGTAGTAGTTGGAACTAGAATAGACAAAGAATTTGGTTTTGAACTTGAAGGATTTGACTCATTCGATGTAGGATTTTCCTCATTATCCATATAAAATTAAGAAAACAACAACATGAATCAACATCTGACTACAATTGAGATTCAAACAGAAGTTGAGCATCATGTTAGGTTCATATAATTGCAAAAAGGCATCTATCACCTCTTTATTCTAAAAAACCTGCATATTGTAATGGACCAATTTCTATTCTAAAAATGAAGGAAAGAGCAAGCAAAACCCTGAAAGTCCGTGGCATTTACACATGCTGATCCAACACATTTTACTTAATCAAGGCCTCGGTTCCATTAACTTATTCAGATTATTGAATTATTTCACTCCCTCATATGGATTCTCTCTCTCTTATATAATTATTAGCACTTAGTAGTTAGCAGGACTAAACATTTAACAGATCATACATGAACTTATTGTCAGAATAAAACAGAATGAAGTCATGAACATACTGCTAGCAGCCCAGAATTAATACAACAGAAAATTGATTGATAGCCAAACAAAGCAATCAAGATAAAACAGATTGATTGTTGATAATACATATAAAAAAACCGATAATACAGATCAAAACAATCAAAATAAACCGATACATATTAAAGTTAACAATGCTAAACAAAGCAATCAATAACTCGATATCAACACAAATCAACAGAAAGGAGAGAGAGCCGGGGAAAGGGGGGTGAACCTGAAGAAAGACGTAAAAACCCCAGCTGCAAGAGGATATAAAAAGAAGCAGGGAGTCAAGCCTCTCTAATGGAACAAATGTTACAAGTAAAACTTACAAGCACACGAAGGCCATAATTAACACATGGATAAACAATAAACTTTACCTCTTTGACTCTTTCTGCTACAGGTGAAGAGAGACGCCAAAGGGTTTTGTTCGAGTTCTTTTTCCATTGCAAGTATACTAGATGAGTAGATGGATGCGGAGATGTGGGTTATTTACTTATTGATCAGCTAAAGAAGAGACAGATGCAGAGGGCAAAAGGCAGAGAAGATGAAAATTAAAGGGGAAAGGAAGAAGGTTGGTCTGGTGTGGGCGGCGGCTACAGAAGTAAATTGTAATGTCATTTAGGTTTAGGTTTAGGTTTACTGTACTATTTAGTATTTAATATTTATACTAGGTCGTTTCTGCCTTTCTGGCTTTATTTTTATGGGTAGTTGGTTCGGTTCATCAATTTTGGTGGTGAAACCGAAACAGAACCGAACCGAAAAGATTTTTGGTTTTGGTTATCGGTTTTTCATCTCAGTTTAGTTTTCTCGGTTAATCCGCTGGACTGGACACGTGTTAGCTGTAGGAAGTATGGTTCCGAAAGCACTTTTAGTTCGCCAGTTCAGGCTCAACTCCTCGCTTTTCCATCGGTTTTCTCGGTTTTTTTGATTACTCGGTTTTTTTGAGCACCCCTAACTATAATCTACATTATCATTTTTCTTATTTTATTTTTACCACTTCACAAATATTAATGGAAAATAAGATTTTATTCTTATAGGAAGATTTATTCCTTAACGTATCAAAAAAATTAAAAAAACTTATTTTTCAAGAAAACACACCACCTCTAATTATTAGTATTCAAACACAATTTAATTCCAATAAATTTAAGTCAATATGATTCAATTTTTTTTATTAAATTCAATAAGTGTTAGTATATTGATTTTTTTTTGTAATTTATTTTTACCTAACATGTTTTCATTTGTTTTTTTATTGTATTTACAATTTTTTTTCTTAAAAAATATTTTCACCATTTTATATATACAAGTAACTTTTCAAAAGAGTAACCAACACTTCAACCAAATGTTAAATAACTTTTTATTTACATAACCATTTTTACCATTCGAGGTCTTGCTGATAATATATACATATATGTATAAAATCTATAATTCCTTACATCCAGGTACCGTTGCCATTATTGTCTAATAATTTGTTAGCATGCAAAACTTAGCATGGCAAGTTAATTCTTGCAATCCTTAACAATATTGTTCTGGCTCGATAGTACTGATCAACAAAGAATCCATGGCTACCATTCGAGGTCTTGCTGATGATCATTATTTGATCAGTGTAGTCTCATTTTATTAGTGAATTGGAGGCTACTTGTCATCATGTTATGAATAACAAGTATTGTAAAGTTATGACATGCATTTAAGAATTAGCCCATAAATTACCTTCGAGCTAGCTGTATATCAGCCTCGAATTTATTACTATCACCATTGTCAAGCACGCAGGGACCTAGCCATTGAAAGCTGACTCTCAAATTGCTGGGGACTACACTTGGAATTCCAATCATTCAGTGAACACTAGCATAAATTAATAATTGGGCTCCCCAATTTTTATCTGGAAGCTCTGAACTTGATTTTAAAAAAGTGGACTTGGACGACCTGAGGTTGGAAATTAAAATAGAAAAAGAGGATAATGCTCCAAATGGAAATTAAACGTGTTGTAAATTATCAATGGAGATTTGGCATTTAACGAGACAATGCAACCATTGGGCTTCATTTAACCTGCATTATAAATAATTTATAGGCATCTTCTTTAATTTGACCTTATTTTTCTTAGCACTATAGGCTAGAAGACACGTAAACGTATTTTATAAGATCATAAAATAGTGAGAGTGCAGTATCAAGGCGCATAGCCACCACCTTGGCCGCCACCCTCACCCTTCCCACCACCTGCACCATACCCGGCATCATGTTTACCCGCAGAACCATAACCTCCTCCACCACCGCTACCACCTCCTCCTCC
>Ga0325402_1005566_pt1 | contig 11809 bp, 5 predicted proteins | sample PopdelMetagenome_22_FD_207212 | JGI IMG/M metagenome (GOLD analysis project Ga0325402, IMG submission 207212) | Populus deltoides microbial communities from Bellville, Georgia, United States - Xylem-PdKOR-R3 | ecosystem: Host-associated > Plants > Phyllosphere > Stem > Wood/Secondary xylem...
TTTTTTGTTTGCTTAACGAGTAGGCTTCTAGTAGACATGATTGTGTTGCTAATCTGAATTAACAGGTTATGCTTGTTTACTCTGAGAAACAAATCTCAAGCTAGTACAAAACAATCAGTACACATAATCAGAAACCAAGGAAAATCAGAAACCAAGCAAAAGATCAAATAATGCAGATTTGCCTTTAATCTAACAATGCAGGAAAATCTGACACCTCTTATTCTTGTTCACTCTTTCCTTGAATAAAGGAAAGGTCTAACAAACATACTGCGTGTGAAGCAAAATCATTGCAGCTGCGTACCAACAACTAGACACTAGCAGAGTAAGTATATTAGAAATCATCTACCAAACAAAACAACTAGACAATCAACAAACACACTAAAACACGAAAGATAGGCCATGACTACACAAGTCTCATGTGTGAAGGCAGCAATCACTCTAAAACAAGAACAATGGAATAAAGCAGATTGGAAGTTACCCTGATTAGCCTGTACTTTGGTTCATATTTCTTGGCGCTCTCCACAGAGTCATAAATCAGCCCAAACCCAGTTGATTTCCCACCTCCAAAATGAGTACGGAACTTGAACACAAAAATCGAATTCGGGTCTTTCACTTCATATAAACTTGCCAGTTTCTCTTTCAATTCAGCCTTCATAGAATACCAATGTCAGATACCAAAAATCATTAGAAAAAAACAGACAAGAAAACATGAAAAAAAGAAACTAACTATATATACCTTAGAAACATTAGCTCTCCCAGGATGCAAAACATCAATGATCTGTTTCAAAAACAATAATTAGATTATAATCCATTTCCTTAGCCTGCATTAAATTAGAAACCAAACATACCGGGATGAAAAAGAAAACACAGAAAGAAACAAAACTGAAGAGACAGAACTCACAAACTGCTTCCTTGAAAGAAGCCTGTTTGTCATAAACTTTCTTGTTCTAATAGTCACAGCCTTGTCTGACATGGTTGCCTGTAACTACCAGGTTTCTCCTCTCCTTGACGCCGCTAAGCTATGATTTTGAGCGAAGCTGCGTTCGGGGACGGAGTGGAAAATGAAGAAATTTTATTATTAGGGTTTTATGCAGTGGCAGTGAAACAGTATGGGCTCTGTTTGGCTCTCGAGGGTTGCATGCGCGAGTGTCTGATTAGAACTATCCGGCTCCGGGTCGTGAAATCTAATATATAGCATCCATGACAATACTAAAAATAAATAAGATATGAAAGAATTTAAAAATCGTTATAATAAATTTCTGACAAAAAATATTTTCGTTGAAAAACACTTAAAACATGTTCTCATACACCTAGAAATATAAAAAACAAAACTCCCTCTCTCTTTTACCTTCCCTCTCCTTCTTTTACATTGAGGGATTTTTTTCTAACATGAATAAAGTTTAAGAACTATTTAATAAAAATCCAAAAAGCCACTTGATTTTTTTTTACAAAAACGATATTGTTTCAAGCTAAAAAGTCCAATATGATGCTGTTCTATCCTTGCAAACCCATTTTGATTTAACTTCTTTATAATATAATAATATAATGAGTATATTCTAAATATTGTATTACTAATTATATTCTAAAAGTACAACGGCAAGTTAAAGTTAATCTATGATATATCTCATGCGCTGCAAAAAAAGATTTGAAATTGTTGGAAAGATATTCTCCCTGTTATTTGATTGCAATTGTTGAATTTTAGAAGAGAATACATTTTCAACCAGAGATTTGTGTTCTTGGAAAATAACAAATACATAAAAAAAAAGATGCATAGGATACATCCATGTGAATCTAATAAAATCATTGATAAAAAGAATACAACAGCGACAATCACCAGCAGAATTTATCGGAGACACCCATGCATCAGTGTGAACTAGCTGCAAGGGATTTATAGATTGTCTACTGAAACAGCAAAAGGAAGTTTCGTAGCTTTACCTAATTGACAAGAGCTGCGGAAACTTAACTGTCTGGAAGGATAAAAAATAGATAAATAATTACGTAAACGATCGAAGATGGGCTTGGCAGGATGCACTAGGCAATTATGCCAGTGTCCCAATGAAGTTTTTATTCATAGCATGGCAGTGAGGCAACACGGTTTATTAGAGAAGCTCTCGTGACCAGTAAATGGATAAAGTTCGTTTTCAATCGGTCCTTGAAGCAGGATGCGACCCATCTTGTTTTCCTTTACACAAAAAATCAATATCAGTTGGTGCAAAATAACAATCATTATCCAGAATAGTTAGTTAATAGATAGAAAAATTGCAGAAGTATTAGGATAATACAGGACATTAGTGGGTTTGAAAGAGCTATGGTCAAAGCTTAGAGTTGAATTTCAAGCTTGTTTGACAACTAAATCTGAGCCATTGCCAACTTGGAGAGTATCATCACCCTTGTAGGACTGTTTTTTGGTTAAATTTCCTGCATTGGTAGTGATATGAGCATTTGCTCCACTGTCCGTATATACCAGACATGTTGGTCATAAGAATTGTTGACTTCAGCAGCCATTGTAGCAATATCACCAGGTGGAAACCGTCCCTAAAAAAGAGTCGAAACGGTGATAATAGTCAAGAGCATCATGTCCTTTCTTATCACAAATCTGGCAGATTGATCATCTATCATTAGCAGGTTGATTAGGAGGAGTAGAATTGTTTTTCTTTTGACCGTAAGATGACTGAAGCAATTGAGACTTCAGAGGTGTTTGCAGCTTTAGCTTCCTTGTAAACATTGGGGCTTTCCCTTTTTGATTTGTTGAAAATGCATAGTGCTGATCAATGACAAGGTTGGTTTGTGCGTCAATGAGAGTCTCAAAACTCAAGAGTTCAGCCTGGAAATCACCGAAAGAAAATCTTTGTCATGACTTGCAAAATTAAAAACTCAAGAGTTCAGACTGATCAGTTGAAACAACCGTGATATATCGTTAGTCTTGGACTGCTCGCCTGTTAATTTCAGGAGAAATCAGTTGCCAAACACTTGTATAAAAACTCTAAAAGGATTATGATCAGAAAACTAGTGCACACAGGGAAAGTTCCCTTTTTACATTTACTGGTTTGTTGATTTTCAATCTGTTTTCTTTCTGGCTTTATATCTGGTGTTCCATGTTGCGAATTGATCAGGTATTTAACTTGGATAAGGGAGTGCAAGTGTTTTAGTCTGTAGCTTCAAATGGATCAAAAATATGAATAAACCAGGCAGTCGATGATATCCATTATCTGCTGACCATTTTGCTAATGTTTCCCCCTTTTGCCATTGTCCTTCTAAGCTATTGCTGACCAACATTCGCCAATTGATCTGCATCAAACACCTGGTGTGATGATTATGATGTAATCGTCTGCATCCTTAAGGAGCCATGACATTAAACGGATGCTTATCAGGGAAACGTAAAAGGGACATTAAATTGACTTCCGTCCCCTCCCCCTCCATTTCATGGTCCGGTTGCTACTAGTCCTTCTTGAATCTTATGCGTGGGGATATTTATCAGCTTACCTCTTCTGAATTCATATAATATTTCTAAGATACTAAATATCACTATTTCCATCACTTCTTTTCTTAATTTTGCTCATCTTATTCTCAGGTCACCATCCTTGTGTTTGCTAAAGGTGCACATAAAGTTCCTGCCATCGAAAACACCGTGGAAATTAAAAAAAAAAAGAAAAAGAAGCCTCAATATCTGCGGATGTTATATCCTCCAGGCTTCTGGTATAACAAAACATATTTAAATATTGGAATCTCAACTATTCATATGTTGTATCCTAGATGTATCTTGTTATTTTTCTTTCCTATAAAGCCGTAGAGGTGCAATGGACTCCGCAGGCGGAGAGTGATGCTTTGTCTGTGCAGGGATTTCTAAGAAAGTACTAATTTTTTAGGCGGATGTCAATGACAAGACAAAGCTATCTGTTTCATCAAAGCTATACAAGATACGTTTTGTTAGCTTCAGAAGGAAACGCTTCAACTATGTAGTTTGTAGAATCGGTTACCATATATTCAGCATGGAAGCATATTGCTGGCATGCCTTTTCATGATAAGAAATTTCACCCAAGTATGTGCACGTAAATTCTTACCTCGCTTACTAGTACTGGTGAAGCGTAGCAGATTCTGCATTTAGTTGAAGAATTACCATTTGTTTGCTATTTTTACCAGGGGCCTTATTTGAGTCATCTTTGCTGACAAAGAATAATCACAACTTCAGTTACTTTCCATGCAAACATTAGGAATTTGCCCAGAATGGTAGATGGGGGATGAGAGTTTTTGTTCTTGTAATTTGTTTCACGTATCTCACTAACAGGCTGGTACTGTCGAGTCTTTTCCTAGAGGATTGAGGTGCATAATTTCTAATTCTAGCCAAGTTGTAGATTTCAAACTACAATTAGCAAACCCTCACTGCTACTTTGGTTTTCTTGTTAGAAATTGAACAGTCAGTCCCTCATTAGCGTGGAGAATACATGTATCTAGGTTGAATTAGTAAATAAAAGGCGATCATGTGTCCCATCTAACGAAGAAATCTGGTTTTAATTCGAAGTTGGGTAGAAGTTGCTTTGACGAAATTTTTCTAGTTTTAAGCTCTGTTTTCTGAAACAGAGAGCCCTGATTTGAAGTTATTATTGCATGCTGTATTATTTTCACAGAAATCTGATAACTAGAAAATAAAAATAATACGTAAATAAATAGAGGGGGATTTCTCGTAGTAATTCGGTTTGTGTTGATGACAATCCTTGTCTATTACCTTTTTTTTTTTTCATGATATATGAAGACAGTCCATATAAATTGCCGAAGAAACATCATAAATGTGAGGGAATATAGATCATACCTTTCTGCCCAAAATTTAAGATCAAAGATTCATAAGTATATTAAACGGACGGCATTTAATAATTTTCTAGTTTGTTTGCAGAAAAATAATTTTATTTTGTATGGTTATTTTTATGGAAAATATATTTTTAAAAAGTAGATTATTTTTAGATATTTGTTAGTATAATGAAAAATAAGTTGAAAAATATTTTTCAGTATTTAGTTATGGTATTAAAATAAGTTTAAAAATAACTTATTAATATTTTAATTTATTTTTTTAAATTTATTAAGAAAATAGGGGTCAAATTTGATGAATAAAAAAGTTGAGGGAAGATAAAATTTAAAAGAAAAAAAATCCAACATCGTAAATTATTTAGAATAATAAAAAAAAATCAAATCTAACGGATAAAAAAATTAAAAGAGAATGAAATTGAAGAATAAATCTAATTCTATAAATTATTTCAAAAAAAAATAAATAACAATAAAAAACAAAGATGAAATCTAATAGATAAAAAAATATCAATTAAAAAAATAAGAGAAAAATAAAAAATAATAAAAAGAATGATGATCAAAGTTGATATAAAAATCAAATTCTAAATTGAAAAAATTGAAAAAAAACAAGAAAATAATTAAATAAAAATATATAGCAATTAAAACGATTGAATGTTAAATTTGATATAATCAACCAATAATATTGTATTTTTAAATTTTTTATAATTTTTAAAAGCACTGTATTCCATCTAAAATAAAAATAAAAATAAAAACAAAAATAAAAATAAAATATTTTTAAAAAACCAGCCAAGTTTTTCTTCTAACTGTAAAACATTTTTTATGGACTAACTTTTTTTTAATAGCAAACAACTTCAGAAAAACTTAGAACCACTTGCAATTAAACAAAAGAGAGTCTAAAGACCAAAGCCAACAAGGCTTGGAGTTTCAGTTTCAGCATGACGATAGTAAAGGTGAAAGAATTTGAAAACCTAACTACTCTTGCCTCTTTGCTTGCTTCATTTCTGGAAAGATTAACTACTGTAGTCTGTAGGAGAATAATATCAGTTGTCAAGCCGCACTTGCAGCTCTGTGCCGTGTTCAATGGTGGAAATACTCCGCACTAAACGAAATCATAAAGGATAAAACTAACAGAAGCTTGAGATTGTGCCTGATCTTCTCACGCTAACGGGATCATCAAAATTGAGCTGCAATTCTGGTTTCTGTTAACTAGTGGAAATGTGACAGATGCACTGAAGGCACCTTCCCTGAAAGATCGATATTTAGTGGCGGACGCTCAATTATGTGTTAAAAATGTAGCAGATTCCAAATAATGTGCGACTATAACACACACCAGCAAATTTGGCACATTGTAGACTTCATAGTCAGACAGCCTTGTCTGAACTCAATAAAAAGTCATAGTGCCATCAGTGACAAAGTGGGAGTCGGGGTGTCGCATTATTGTTCAATGCAAGCTTATACAAGTGATTATGCACTGCTGTTCTGTGCCTGCTTGCACGGTAACTTCTACTTTTTCCCTTCCTTTATGGTGTCTACATGGGAATTGGAATTTTTAAAAAATTAGCTGGAAAATTAAAAAAAAAATTGATGGGATTGATGCAAGTTCGAAAAAATTTTAAGTGAAATAGCATAATTTAGTCCTTTCATGTTTTAAAAACGTTACATGATTAAACTTTAATTTTTTATTAAAATTTATCGGTTGGATCTAGTTATATTATTTGATGAATCATTTTATACAAAAATTATAATTTTAAGAATTTTTTTTAAAATATATTTTATAAAGTAAAATATATTTTTTTATTTAATTTGTTGGATTAAAAATAAACTATAGGCAAAATCTCAAAAAGTTATTGTTTATACAATAATGAGTGATTCTAAATAATCAGATGTGAGTCTGTTATAATTAAATGAGAATTTACTCCAAACAAATTACATGGATGGCCTAACAGATGCATTTATAGACTAGTGGGGTAGATCTAGACTCAAGAGAAAGTCTTGTTGTGCCAAATTAGAATAACAACTCAAAAAAATCATAAATTTTGATTCTACAATTAAATTGTATTTAAATTTTTATAGGAGTTTTTAAAAGTTATTTTCTTCATAATAATTATTGTATCGCTACGCAGATCTTCGAGTTTTTAAATATTAGAACTCTTGTTGAATCACTTTTAATTTTGGTAATTTAAAAATTTTCTCTGTAATATCTTGAAAACATAACATTTATCGAATATGGTTATTTGTAAATGCGACAAATCTTTTTAAATCTACATCACTTCACCGTGTTTTTTTTAACTTACCCCTTTATCAAAAGTTAGCTTGCAAAGACGCTTTTAGAAAAGATCAGCAGTGAAGAGTAATAATGGAATCTGTGTGCGTGTTGGATTACTTTTCTATTGCTTAACTTTTTCCGTGCTTCATTTGCAGCCATGATAAGTTTCCAAAAGCGATAGTTGAAAGTTATAATTCATAATCAAACATTGATGAACAATAATGGAGTAGGAAAAAGCATGCAGAGATCCAAGGACCTCTCTCTTTCTCCATCCACCACTCATTCAACCCATCCCCTTATCCCCCAGTAATAATCCCTCCATAATTTAAACTATAGTCAGTCAAAGTGGGCTCTATTAGACGTGAAAAACTGGCTTTGCTTGTAATTAAAATCGCCAGTCAAAGTGCCAAGCTCCATTTCCTTCCCTTTGAATGGGATTTTCTTATCAAATCTTTTTTTCTTTTTAATGGATTCCAACGTCGTCAGCTGCTTCATTGAAGTGAAAAAATGACTAGGGGAAAAGCGCAGAAATCTACCATTTACTTCAGCCCATTTGCACTTATGGTGACTGTGATTTCCTCCGTTAGCTTTTGTCCTTTTTGCATCAGTAAAGTTGCCTATACAAGTCCTCAAACTGTTTAATTTGCTGTAATTGAGTACCAATCCTTTAATGTCTGAAAATTGGTCTGATTATGTTATTTTAGCCTAGAAAATAGAATTGGCTGATGGCAAATAGCCTGGCAGTGCAGGTACAAGTTAGCATAAATGCTTATCCAAAGCACTGATAATATCAACAAGACAACTAATCCTAACTATGACAGGCAATCGCAGTATTTGCAAATCCAGATCATCCAAAAGGGATAATATGGGAAATCATAATTTTTCTACCAGATGAGTGGTAAAACTTTGGAAAACTTTTTTACTACTTTAGTTGCATATGTTAGTTGGTAATGTACAATAAAGTGTTTTCCCAAGGGAAGTGATCCCGCATAGGATGGACCCTGTAAGCTGTAAAACTACATCTCTGCTTGTACAGCTAATAATCACCGCCTCTTATGAGCTATAGTAGACTAAAATGAAGTGGACTGTTGATAATGACTATTGAGGGGGGGGGGGGGCGTGGACGGAGTGCATATTTGGTGATCTGGGTACAAAATTATGCTGCATTTAGACATCTACAGCATCAACTGGAAGGGAAGTTGCCCTGTGAAGTGAATGTGGAAGCAAAGCTCCTGTGTAGAAACTCTTAGCCGTGACCATTGGCTCGGGACTGCAAGCCATATTGATTGCCTCACAATTTTGGACCTTTCTTTTTCCTGAATCAACCAACCTTTTATCAGCATCTGTAGGAAAACATGAAGCAAAATTCTTAGCAGAGGAAAGAAACTTCAGGGCAGCTTCATTGTTGCCTCTCTTTGCTTTACGCAAAATCAAAGGCAGAGAAGGCACATTATCTTTCTGGTGCTCCATGTTATCTGAATTAGGACTCAGGCTTGAAGATTTCGATTTGACTCCCAACTGTTGGTCTTTGAGCTCCCTTAACTGCATCTGATACTTGGCTTTAAGCCATCTTAATTCTTGCCTAATTTCGTTCTCATAATCATCCCAGTGAGCGCAATAAACTGCTGAAGGGTTCTCGCAGGTAGATTTTCTTGCATTGGATTCACAAAGACTGTCCATGTTTATCATTCTTTCTTCCTCCTCAAAGATTGATTGGTTTGTTATGCTCAGACCCTGATCACAATGAATCTCTTTTGATCCTCGTGTACTTGGTGCATCTCGCTGAGCAGTGATGTCAGTATAAGTGATGTTTGTAGATTGGCTTGGTGAAACAGGTGCGCAATCTGTGCTAGCACATTGCTCAGGCCCTTCGACTTGATATGTAATTTCCTCAAACCGGCCATGGACAGCAGCACATTCATGTATAGAACATTGAAGGACTTGCAGGTTCCTGGCACCTGGACTATCTGGTGAAAAATAATCCAGTAGGTGACCATGTGAAGCACAATTCTGACAGAAACTTGCATATGTGCTCTGTGGACTTTCCTCTATGCCCCGTCCCCTCTTCCATTCCGGTACCAAGGTTGAGATTTCATCATCAATCATTTTCGCTACCTTCAAAACATCTTGCTCTGTAATATCAAGCTCATCAATCATTTCAGTTGCGACACTTATTGCAGTGTCAGTCTCAATGTCAAATGAGAAGTAGATGTTTCGTATTCGGCCTGCATGGAGAAGTAACAGTATCGATATGCAAAAATCGATGTCTAACCACAATAATGGACTAGAAATTTGGAACTTCTCTTACCTTCCTTGTCTGCAATCCTGAGCCTTAAGAAGATGCTGTCATCCTCTATCCGCCTCCCTTTAATTGCAATGGCAACATTTTCCAAATTCTCATCCTCTTGACAGGTGAAGAGATCAATTGGGCTTGTCTCAAGCTCGAGTTGATGGTATTCTATTTCATTCTCAAGATCATAACCCATATAATTGGTGTAACCATCGGTCAAAGAGCTGTTACTGCGATGAATTCCATGGAGAGGTTGTCTCACAAGAGGACCTACTCCATTCAAATCTCCTTGGTAATAATCTATTGGTTTCAGATCACATCCAGAATCATCAATTTGAAGAAAAGGGTCATTCAAAAGCTCTCTGGCTGAGAGCCTAGCGGACACAGTAGCTAGACATTTCTCAACAAATTTTTGCAACTCGGGATCTTTTACTTTGTACAAAGCATCTGGTTTTTTCCCCTGCATGAAAATATGCAATTGTAAAATGAAGTCATCAAGATAAATTGGATTGGTAGAAAAATTGAGAGTTTGTGGTTCCTACAGATGTAACTTTCTTGTAAATCTGAGCCGCGTGGTTGCATTCACTATATGGATACTCAAAGGTGACCATCTCCAAGACACACATCCCAAAAGAATAAATGTCAACTAATTCATTATACTCCTCCTCATACACCTCTGGGGCCATGAACTCTGGTGTTCCTGAGTATTAAAATAAGGAACAAGAGAACTCAAAAACGTACTCATTGAAAAGGCTGAATTTTTTTAGTTTAATTTAAGCATTCTGGATCAGAAAAATCAACTACAAGCATTTCTAATTGAAAAGAGGTTACGTGTGCATGGTGAAAGTGTAAAATGGCATAAACCATGTGCAAATATTCAGTTTGAGAAATGATCTTGGATAAGATTAGAGCTTAGAAGGGATTTGAGGAAGCTAGAGTTGAACTTGCCAACACAACGAGCAGCATGGGATTTTTTAAGGATAGCAGCAAGGCCAAGATCACCAATTTTGATCTCTCCTTGGTTACCATTAACAAAAATGTTGTCACACTTGAGATCCCTGTGGATTACAGGGGGGTCATGGCTGTGAAGATAGAGAAGCCCCTCCAATATCTGCCTACACCAATGCTTGACTGCTCTAATATTTACTCTCCTGTGTTTTAGCCTATACCTACGCCAAAAAATTGAAATTTTAAAAAGAACGAAACGTGCCCAAGTTGAATAGTCAACGAATTTCAATCACCCATATAAGCAAACCAACAAGAATGGAAGACTAAAGTTTCTTGAAACTTGTACAATGCTTACTGTCTTAATGTACCAGAGGTGAACATCTCAGTGACAAAGTTGATGTTCCTGTTAGACGTATCAACCCAAGAAGTATAAAACTTCATGATGTTTTCATGGTTTAAGGTCTTGAGCAGGTGAATTTCACAGTAGAGCCTCTCAAGATCTTCAGAAGTCTGCAAGGAATCGTAAAGCTTCACCTGATTCCAAGCCACCTCAATCCCTTCATACTCATCAAAGGCTTTATAACTGCAACACAACAAGAAATAAGACCCTCGCATTCACAAGAATTGAAATCACATTTAAATGGAAAACCACCCACGAATTAATTAGACCAATAAAAAAAGAAAAAGACAGAAAACATCCATACACAGTCTTCGAAGCTCCCTTGCCAAGAATTTCATTGTACTGCAGAGATCATAACGAAAAGGCATACTTATGAGATTCAAAACTCAAGTTTTCAAATGCGGATGGGAAAATGCAATGAAGAGGGCATGCGTAAATGTTAGTTTACCCTTCCATATCTGCCAGTAGGATCAACCTCAACAAACTCGTAGGAATCTGGTTCAAGGCTTGTAGGACCATTCATTCTACCGTCAAAGCTCTACAGAATCTGTATGCAGATTCGAGAAAGAGAGAAAGAAGGAAGTATAACTTGCTGGTTCGCCACGATATTAATAGTAGAAGAAGAAAAACTGAAGTACAGAAAAATTATTGAGTCCTTTTCTTTTTGTTGAAGGAAATAATAGAGGAGGAAAAAATAAACATTTATTAGTAACTGAAAAAAATACAAGTAATTAAAGTTAGGTAGTGTTTGTCCGCTGTTCTTTTAGGTATTTTTTATTTTAAAATAATTTTTTTTAATTTTTTAAAAACAATATAAAAAAACACGATCACCCCCATAAACTATCAGGTTCTGGCAGTGCCTCGAGGAGTCCATCAAGAGAACAAGGTAAATAGCCAACCACTCAGAGGCTAAAGAAATCACAATGTTGGACCCACCTAGGGCAGAACCGACAAAACAACCACTCTTTTTTCTATGGAAATGCATGATATGCCTTTTTTCTCCCATCTCCATCTCATCACGAGCTGTAAAACCAAAACTCTCTCTACCCTGCAACAGCTGCATAACACGGACCCACCATGCTTTTCCTCTTCCATGTATTATTTTTAG
>Ga0325402_1005568_pt1 | contig 11807 bp, 5 predicted proteins | sample PopdelMetagenome_22_FD_207212 | JGI IMG/M metagenome (GOLD analysis project Ga0325402, IMG submission 207212) | Populus deltoides microbial communities from Bellville, Georgia, United States - Xylem-PdKOR-R3 | ecosystem: Host-associated > Plants > Phyllosphere > Stem > Wood/Secondary xylem...
AAATTGTGACCTACACGCGTAATGTTTTCTGGTATTAAACGAATCAGTTCTCTTCCACAAAAACAACAAAAAAATATTTCTTTTAAAAATACAATTTATATTTTAATTTGCATATGGCTAAGTCTCTGAAAAATAAATTATATTTGCATATTTTAGCATATTAAAAAAATGACAAAATAGTCTTTTTATTTTTCAATATATTTTTGAATTTAATAACCAATTTATTAAAGTCATAAGAACTTTGCCTACATTTTAAAAAATATCAAAAAAATTATTATTTTTTATTTTAGTATCAAGGATTATGTACTTATAGGTAAGATGTATTCCCTATATTAGAAGAAAAAAAATATGAAAATATGTTTTGACTTTAAAATTGCTAGATGTTAACCTGATAAGATAAAAACCTCCTTACCGAGAATAACTTTTCTTAAACATTAGATAGATCACCGACTAGAAAACACAATAACACTTTAACTTATATCAGACAAATAAACAATGTAGTTTACCTTAGGTAAGGTGTACTATGGATGATATGTCCTCCCTATACACAATCAGTCCTCTTATCTAAACTCTGAGACTAGTAAGGGTTTCTAGTGACCAAAATACTAAGTGGTCACTCCATCCCTTTTTTTACTGATAAGAAACAAGAATTTCTTGTTCTTTTTCCCATCACCAAAGATCTCAACCCATGAAGATGATTGTCATGAGGCTGCACATGTGTAATAATAGCCTAAATGGCCATCCATGAAGTTGATTATCTTTTTACGAGCCACTAAATCAATCAACATATCATCCATTGGCAGTATATATTCATCCATGAGAGTTGCAAGATTAACATTTCTAAAATCTATGCAAACTCTTAGTTTTTTATTCATATTTAACACTGGTATGATGTTAGAAATCAACTCAACATATCTTATTGGTCTAATAAAACTAATGAAATAAATATTAGGAGGCAAAACGATCTTTTCATGATGTTCATTCGTCATTATCAAATTGATCAGGGTCAAATCGGTCTCCTCATAGTTTTTTGCATAGTAAAATGACCAAATTACCTTTAAAAGCAAAATACTTTAAACTAGGATCCATAGCTTTTTAGTTTGTTTACCTTTTTCAATATTAGAAAAATGCCTAAGCTACCCTTAAAATAAATTTACTAAATTACCCTTAAAACTAATATGCATCAATGTTTTACTATGGATTATGACTCATTGCACCGTGGATTGTTATAGTGTAATGATGTTTTTGGCCTCCACAACAAATACCAATGAAATTAATATTAACGGGTAAAATAGTCTTTTCATGAGGTTTATTTGTTATTATCAAATTGATCGGGGTCAAATCAATCTTCTCACTTTTTTTTTCACAGTAAAATGATTGAATTACCCTTAAAATAACAAAAAAAACCTTAAACTACCATCTATGACTTTTTAGTATGTTTACCTTCCTCAATATAGAAAAATACTTAAATTACCCCTAAAACCAAAACTTAATAAACTAGCTTTCAAGGGCTTTTCATATTTTCATCTGAATTGTTTTGTTATAATTAAGTTGATTGAATGACAATAAGGTAATTGAATAAATATAAAATATTATTACAAAAAAAAAAAAGTTAACGTGTGCTTTGCACATGTTAGTTCATGGGTTACTCCTGCCATCTTCGGACAACACATGAGAAGTCTTGCAACAGCTAAATGGTGGCTTCCAGTGTGGCTCTAGAATCGTCTTAGCGACTTTTCCATCATTAGGCGACACTTGTGGCAAACAGACCTTTAGTCTAATGCTAATGATCTTTTGCTCTTTTTTTTTCTCTCCTCCTTCATTTTCACACATGACCCTCTAATATTTCAAAGCAACAATTCAATTTGTTTCTTCTTTAGATCCGATCTCTATCATTTTTATTACTATTTGTTATATTTGAAATAATTTATAAAGTTAAAATTTATTTTCAATTTCATCCTCCAATTTTTTTTTATTTTTCACATTTGATCATATTTTTTTATTATTATTTGTTTTATTTGAGATGATTTTTAATTGTTTTTACAATTTTATCATTTTTCATTTTTTTATCAAATCTGATTCTAATTTTTTTAAATGTTATTTGTTTGTACTTTAGAAAAAAAATTTAAATTATTTTTTTATTTTATCCTCAACATTATATTAGTTGGGAATTCAGATTTTTGAATGAGTCCAGGTCTAGGATTTTATGGGTTGTGAGTTTGGAAGATTAACCAAAAGTATAGAATATTCATCCGAGTTTGCTTTGTTTTTTTCCCATTTTTTAAGTTCATGTTTTTTTTTTAATTTTATCCTTTGAAATTTATTTAATTGGAGATTCAGCTCTGTTATTTATTTATTTTTTTCTATATATTTTTTCACTAATTTTAAAAACAACCTCAATTTTCTCAAGTCTTTCTATTTGTCATTCTTTGTTAAATTTAGCTTATCATAAAAGAAATTTTATTTTTCAATTCAATTAATTTATTAAATATAAGCATGAGATACTTATTTCATGATATTTTGTTTGGTTTGCTTTCCGGATCATTGCTCCAATGGTATGTGTGACCTCTTTCAGTGTGATTGTGTAATCTCTTTCGTAGTGGTGTTAAAATTATCTTGGTGAACTCTTTCTAGTGATGTGATGTTATCCACGATGGAGTAGTGATAAGTCTTCAGCAAACTTTTCTTTCTTCATCCCCTAAATATAATATTGGTAGCTAATTTTTCACACTTAATTATTGTCAATTTCTTTTATTCACTTTATTTGTTGTTAAAGTTTTTTTTTAATCATATTGTTAAATTAATTGATTTCATTAAGCCAATAAAATCAATAATCTAAACATCAAACTTTTCTTATTTTTTTTTAAAATACTATCATCACTTAAAAAATAATTTATATTAGAAAAATTTAACCTTGTCTACAATATATCAGAGAGCACCTATAGCACCAATCTAATTAATGTCAAGTCTAAGCTATTAAAAAAGATAAAATAAAATAAAATAAAAAATCGTACGTGGGGGAGGGGATGGAATACCGCCAAAAAGGATAAAAATGGTTCCGAAACTGTACTGTGTGGCAAATAATAAAACAATGGTGCGCACCATAATCCATCTTCTACTCTACTCTTCTTCCTTTGCTGCTTCTTCATCTTTTATACGTCCCGAAGGAAATCTTCGTCTCTATTCTATAAATGCATCATGGCTTCTCTTGCTTTCACTCCAACTCCAACCCCAAAACTTGATCTCTTTCACTCTAAAGCTAAACCCACAAAATCCTACAATAAAGTAATTAGAAAACCACCCCATCTTTCTATGCCTCAAATCCAATATAAAAACTGTCAATCTAATTTGCAACAATCTTACTTCAACACCATCTTTTCTCTATGTGGACAAGGTCAAATTCAAGCAGCTTTCAAAATTTTAACTGAGATGGACAGAAGAAAAATCCCAATTGGACCCGATATCTATGGTCTGCTACTTCAGGGATGCCTCTATGATCGTGCTCTCTTTATGGGTCAGCAAATTCACTCTCGAATTATAAAAATTGGTGATTCTCTTGCAACAAATGAGTATTTAGAGACGAAGTTGTTCATTTTTTATGCAAAATGCCATCTTTTTGAGGTTGCAAATAAATTTTTTTCTAGATTAAGTGTAAAGAATGTGTTTTCTTGGGCTGCTATTATTGGTTTGAATTGTAGAATGGGTTTCTATAGAGAAGCTTTAATGGGTCTTTGTGAGATGATAGATACTGGGATTCTGGCTGACAATTTTGTGGTGCCTAATATTTTGAAGGCCTGTGCTGCATTGCAGTGGATTTCGTTTGGGAGAGGGGTTCATGGCTATGTAGTGAAAATGGGTTTTGATAGGTGTGTGTTTGTTTCAAGTAGTCTTGTGGATGCGTATGGAAAATGTGGGATTTTAGAGGATGCAAGGAAGGTGTTTGATAATATGTCTGACAAGAATGTAGTTACATGGAACTCCATGATTGGAAGTTATGTCCAAAATGGGTTCGATGTGGAAGCAGCACGAGTGTTTTCTGAGATGAGGTTGGAAGATGTTGAGCCCAATCAAGTTACATTATTGAGCTTTCTTTCAGCTTCAGCTAATTTAGGTGCAGTTGAAGAGGGTAAGCAAGCCCATGCGATTGCTGTTTTAGGTGGATATGAACTGGACAGCATCTTGGGTGGTTCAATTTTGAACTTCTATTCTAAGGTTGGGCTAATCAAGGATGCTGAGTTAGTCTTTGGTATGATGCTTGAAAAAGATGCAGTAGCTTGGAATTTGCTCATTTCTAGCTATGTGCAATATGGCCAAGTTGAAAAGGCGCTTGATTTGTGCCATTTGATGAGATTAGAGAACATGAGATTTGACTCTGTGACACTGGCATCCATATTATCTGCCTGTTCTATTATGGGAAATATAGAACTTGGTAAAGAGGGGCACTGTTATTGTATTAGAAACTATCTTGTATCTGATTTAGCTGTGGCTAATAGTATGATAGATATGTATGCCAAATGTGAAAAAATTGCAGATGCAAGGCACGTTTTCAACTCTACAATGAACAAAGATCTTCTATTATGGAATACTCTATTGACTGCTTATGCAGAGCTTGGTGTAACTGGAGAAGTCTTGAAGCTGTTTTATGGGATGCAGTTGGAAAGTGTGCCACCAAATGTGATGTCATGGAATGCTGTGATTTTGGGATTTATTAGAAATGGCCAGATCAATGAGGCTCAAGATATGTTCTCACATATGCAGGCTGTTGGCATCCATCCGAACTTGATGACATTTACTACCCTCATCTGTGGTCTGGTTCAAAATGGTTTTGGCAATGAGGCCATTCTGGTATTCCAGAAAATGCAAGAATGTGGGATAAGAGCTAATCTCCCAATCATCATTAGCACAATCTCAGCTTGTACAGATGTGGCATCATTGCAATATGGAAGGGCCATTCATGGCTATATCTTAAGGCATGACTTATTGTCACCTATTCCAGTTGCAACTGCTTTAGCGGAAATGTATTCCAAATGTGGAAATATGGACCAAGCTAAGAGGGTTTTGGTGTGATTTCAAGAATACATTCATATGATCTCTGCCAGTGGATTTGGTCAAGGTTTAGAAATTCTTGTGCAGCATAAGCATCCATAGATTAGAACCAGATAAAACACACCTTCATAAGGTTTGGAATCTGATAATATCTTGGTAAGTGAAAGTCTTCGCCTTTTATGGATTTATACTTCGAAAATCATGTCAAAAGTGTGGAGAATTATTAATTTATGATAAATCTTCTTTCTAGGTTTGGAATCCGGATGAAGCTTCAAGGTTTTCTCTCACCATGCCATGAGACACTGTGAGATGAACAAGATTATTTCTAAACAAGTTTTTAGATTTCAAACTACGTGGCCCTTTGAAATTCATATACAGCTGCCGGGAGGTGAATTTGTTCTAAAAATTAAGGTACTTAATGCAACTAGAAAGGCCTAAAGAAAAGGCTAGACGTGGCTGGAATTCAAATTGGCTGCGAACACCTTGCATTTGTTGCTCATGATGGGTCACACACCGCAACTGTGGTCGTACATGTAATTTTTGTTTTAATGTGAACTGAAATGCTTTCGAACTAGAGAAATTTCTTCCATTGAGAACAAATGAAGTGTTGTCAATAGTTCCAAAAAAGGAGAACGTTGCCTAGTTGAAAACAGGACTACAATCACTTTGGATATGGTTATGCACAAATAGTCCAAAAACTCTCTATTGACCTGAGTTTTAAGTTGTTGGGTTTGGTCTTACTCTTTTTGCCATAAACTTTGGCTCGTTTTTTTAGTTGTGGTGGTGATAGCTGACATATACAAAGAGAAAAAGAAAGAAGCTTGAACAATTTATGTTCAAACTTTGATAGGCAGTTGATTTAATGTTGGATTGAGCAGAATTTTTGATAGCAGGTTACAGATTAACTCTTCATACTGTCAGAAAGAAGAGTGAAAAGTCGGCCAGCCTGTTACCCACCCTGGCTCCTTCGATCATTGACTCCCTAAACGAACAGGTCTTACGTCATCAGCTCCACCGCCCTCACGAATACCCCATTTTTATCACTCGCCACATGGAACTTTGATATCATCATTGGTCACCCCCACACGTAGTGCTGCCACCACCGAGCTCATACATTATCATTCTAGTTTATCTTCCCGTATTTATCTTCCCGTATTTCGCATGGGGTTAATATCAATTGTTTTTTAAAAAATATATAGTATATAGAGAATATTTTAAGTATTTTAGGTTTGATGACCATGTAAAATTCAAGCGCCTTGAGTTTGGTCCAAGAGATTTGGGTTTAGAAATCTTAGCAAACCCATGCCTGGGTATGACAACCGTGTCAGACTTGTGCATGGGCCTGACACTAAAAATGATTGCCAACCTGCGGCTGGGTTTGGTATCAAATATGGTTGCCAAACCCAAGCAACCAACAAATAAACAGAGAATAATTGTGCACTTTAGTTGTTAGGAAAGAAAAAACACAAACAATCGATCATCGACAACAATCCAACTACTATATATGTCTACATGCGCCGCACCATGTGGAAGAGGACATGTCTGACATCTATCTAGACAGCGGATGGCCAGATTTGGCCATCCAGAGGCGTTTCATACGCTTTCTTAATGGAGCGTGCGTCGTTCACTCGTAGGACATGTTGAACACGTGCCATCAACTTTTCAAATAAAAAATAGAAAAGTCAATGTGAAAATATTAAAATGTCTCTCATAATCCTTTTAATTACACACCATGCCCATGTAAATTTCACTATCACAATCTATAGTAATATGTATCTAAAACTATAGTAAAGATTCCATACCATAATGAGTATGAAAGTTAGTTGGACTTTACAATTTAATATTTGTTATGAGCCTGATCGCACGATAAACAAGTAAGGATTTGTTGTACATAAAAATAACAAAATACAACACGTTCAGGATATTAAGCATTGAAACAAATATAAATTTTTTTTTAAAAAAAATGAAGTAATACTAATAAATTTAGAAGAAAGAATTTAATAAAAACCAACTAAATCCATGAAATGGTCAAATTCCATTCAATTTATAGAACTTCCCAACCCCTCAAGAAAAAATAATAATTCAGAATATTGTAAAATCTCCCCAACTTTAGAAATCATTGCAAATGAGGAAGGAGAAAAAATTGAAAAAAAAAAAAAAGCGAAGAAAACACAAATCGAGCATCCTAGACCGCCCTATCAAAGGCGCACTTTACCACTGATATTTACGCACTTAGTGCACCTTGTTACATGAGGCCTTTCAGCACATGTATTTTCCTTGCCTCTTTCAAGAAGAGTTTCTAGGGTGTGACAACACCCGGTGGTGTCTTGGACTCTGGTGGAGGAGTGTGGCCGTCGGATCCTTTAGATGGATCATTAGACGATTGTCGTAACCCATCACCTTGGTATCCCCTGTTCATGTCTTCAATCATCCTTACAACCTATTGCATTGCTGGTCTTTGATCAGGCACAGATCATGAAACACAAGTCATTGCTATTTGCAACAGCTGCACCATTTCCTCCTCAATGTTATGGTATCTCATCAACTCCACGGCAAGAACCTCAGCAGCCCATTCCTCTCGGACAACTGACTTGACCCACCTAGGTAAATCAATACCTTCTTCGCCTAACGAGGCTTGATTGGGTGCTTTGCCTGTTAGGAGTTCAAGTAGCAACACGCCAAAACTATACACATCAGATTTGAAGTTAACTTTACGGGCTGTACAAGTACAACTGGATTTCACGAGTTATTAAATACAATATTTTTAAATTTAGTTACGTGTTAAACTCAAGCACATGTGTATTTGATGAGTTATCAGATACAACATCTTTGGATTTAACTATACATTGAACGCAGATATATATGGATCTGACGAGTTGTAAAACTTATCACCTTGGATTTCAAATCATTTCAAGTCCAAATGCATATGGAACTAACAATCATTATAGATTTCATGTTAGGTTATAAGACTTTGTTTGTTTATTCTTATAGTTGGTGGTATAAAATGTTAAAAATCAAGAGTAATCATTTCCCGACATCTTTAAGTGTATACAAGTCTTTTAATAATCTATCATATTTCCATCAATATTAATATTGTGTAAGAGATATCTTTCATTAATGTAGATATTTATCTCTTATTAATGCTATTAAGAAAAAATGACACTACAACCCCTATATTCACGCAATATAACAAGGTTTAGGGGCTATATACATATCTCTTGAACTACTCAAGTACATGGTTCATGTTTTTCTATTATCTAAGTATTCATCATTTTATTCTCAAAGTATTGATCATACATAAACAAGAACAAACACTTTTATTCTTAAAATTTAAAGTTCATTCTCTTATTTACTGCAATTTCTTATTTAAAATTACTGATTTTATCATTTGAGGGTCTTTAAACTCCATAAAAATTATTGTTTTGTTGATATTAGATCTTCTACCACTAATCATTAATTTCATAAACTCTAGAGAAAGGAATATTGACGTGAACATATGATTACTCACTATTTAAACACTTAAAAACTCATTCCTTATTATATTAGATTTTGAAACATCATCACCATGAAAAAATAAAAAAAAGACTAAAAATAAAGCAAAAGAGGCTACTACAATTTTACGTAACTAGATAAAAACCTCTTTCCTTAGTATATTAGATTTTAAAACATCATCACCATGTAAAAACAAAAAAGACTAGAAATAAAGCGAAAGAGGCTACTACAATTCTACATAACTAGACTATATTATTGGAAAAAATTAAACGAATTCAAGAACAGGCACTCGTGCCTGAAGCCCTGACTTAGAAAAATAAATCTAATTCTAGTGAATACTAATGAAATACAAAAGAAGTTAACTAAATTCAAGAGAATAAATCTGAAATTTGAGCAAAATCAACCCTCTAACTATTGTTAGTTATCATTCTTGGAAGGTTTTCTTTTTTCTTATATTTTTCCCAATTTAACAATCTTATTTAGATCAAGCATTGCCATTACCCTTCTAATACTACATGCCAACCAAAACTGACCGTAATAATGTGGTCGAAGGTAATTAAGGATTATAATGGGAGCTCATATATGAGTCGGATGTTGCAATATCTATACTCGAATTACTTGATTTTAAATTTTATACCCGACTTTGAATCTGATTGAGTATAAATCAACCCCAACCTGATCGGGTTTCAGGTATCCGTTAGATATCTGTCAAGTATCATTGGATATCCATTGAATATCTATAAAAATAATTGATTAATCAACAAATTCCTTTCATCCCTTTTATGAATTATACTGACATCATTGTCAAAAAAAAAAAAAATTGAGGCAAAGAAAGAAAGAAAGAAAGAAAGAAAGAAAAGCATTGCCTTATAAATACATATATCAGTTGAGAAGGCCACTATATTTTGTAAAATGAAAGGCATAATGAAATATCTAGAAGATGATGAACACTTCAAACGCAAGAAGGATTAACAACAAAAAAAAAAGATCTGCAAAAGATGAAGAAGGAGGCCATAACAGCTCTGGTGGAGAACAAATTGAAAAGGGCCAAACTAATAATGTCAGTAGTAAAGTAAAAGCACGACAACAAACGCAAAAAACAGAAACAGATTACTATTTTGCTACCTAAAACCATAAGATTAATATAAAACATGAGTTAAATAAATAAGTAAAGCACCCATTTCTATAAAAGAGAAAGAACATATATGTCTGCTCCAAGAAGAGACTGAATAGAGCAAACAGGGAATGAGATTGCCAGTCTTCTTGTTGACTTAGTGCTTTTTTTAAGGGTTTATTTATTTTTATATTTTAAAAGTGTTTTAAAAAAAAATTAATTTTTTTTAATTTGTTTTATTTTAAATTAATATTTTTTTCATGTTTTTTAAATCATTTTGACATGCTAATATTAAAATAATTTTTTTTAAAAAAATATATTATTTTGATGCATTTCCGAGTAAAAAGTACTTTCAAAAACAACTATTATCACTCTCAAACACCCCATAAAAAAACCAAATGAAAATATCAAGGGGGAAGTGGGGGGTTAGAAGTGTGGTAGCGGTAGCATAGCCATTTTAGGTTAGGCAAAGCAATATCCACACTTTACCTGATCCTGAATTTTTTATGTTTTATTAAAGTCCATCTCGAATCTAGACAGGAAAAAATTTCAAATTTATTTGGGTCAATTTAGGTTCGCATCCATCAGGTTATGGTAAGATTGTCATATCTAGCTGTAGCTAAATGAAAGTTGCAAAATTGGATGGTTGTATATCAATATTTTTAGAAAGCATTTTAATATATTGATATTAAAAATAATTTTTTTTAAAATAAAAAGATATAATTTTTATTTATTATTAAATAAAAATTACTTTAAAAAATAATTGATACAACCTTATGGAACAATCTTTTAGTGTAATGTTTAAAATTTAAATTAAAAAACAGACAAAACAACAACCAAGACACGCGCTAGCCCGCGTAGTTTGCACTTCAAGGATGTTTGTTTGGTTTATTTTGTTTAGCTCTTTTTTTATTCTTTTTTCTTCAATGAATAAAAAAGGCACCGTTATAACACTCATTTTTTTTAATAGATCATAATGAATTAATTATAACACTCATCTTTTTTTAGTATTAAGAAAAAAACATACCAGTTAATATATTCAAAAAACAATTAATAATTTATTAATTTCAATTTAAAAAAATAAAAGAACACTCCTTAAGCACCCGACCAGCCTTGGGGTCACAGGAAGGAATGCTACTTGCTATTATTACCTTGCAATTTCAATGACTGCAACAGACCAATAAGATCACGCAGCATTACGAGATCCATTTTTGAAGTCCTTAATTCCCTCTCTGGTTTTGAAAAATAAAATAATAAATCTAGGCAACAGTAAACTACCACCACCGCCACCACAGCAAAAGCAAAAAGAAAAGGAGAAGGAAGCCAGAAAGCATGATACCGTGAAGAAGAGCAGACAAGCTACCGGCAGGCATGAAATCAGAAACAAGCAACTTCTCATCCTTTGAATAATAAAAAGCTCTTAATGGAACCACATAAAATTAATGTATATTTAAAGATTAAATTAACTCAATTAATTACATATATAAGGACAAATTAAATAATTAATAAAAAAATATTTCTTTGTTTAAGAATATGTATTTTTGTTGCTTAAAAGTAATATGTATACAGAAGAGACTTTGAGGTTTGAAAAAGAAAAGAGAAAATTGAAATCAAGGATCTAATTGCAAAAAGATTTTGAGACATAGGACCATATTGTATTATTTGAAACGTAAAAGGACTTATATATATCAAAATAAAAATGCCTGGGGAGGCTACTCCCCTAGTTTTCATGAGAATTAACTATAACTAAAAGGGATCAGTGTTTTACTGTAGCGTGGGTTACTGTGCACTGTGAGTGCTTTCACTATAGATTATATTGTTCTGCACTATAGTGCGGGTATTGTAGGCTGTGAGTGTTTTCACTGTAGATTTGCACTGTTTGGTGGGGGCATGGTGAAGCTGCAGCCTAAAGGCCCCAAGTGCCTGGCTGGAGGCACGCCTCCTAGGACTGCAGATACCTAGGGTTTGTGCTGTCAGGCTTGGGCATTGGGTAGGCCACGCACGCCAACCCACGCCCTAGGTTGCAGCCACCTGGCGCGGGGTCTGCCCAGTCTTGGGTGCTACAGGCAAACCCGCGTGCTTGGCTGCAACCCTAGGGCGAACGGGTATGTAAACATGCGAGGCAGGGTCTGCAGCCCCGAGCACCTTGCCAGCA
>Ga0325402_1005571_pt1 | contig 11803 bp, 2 predicted proteins | sample PopdelMetagenome_22_FD_207212 | JGI IMG/M metagenome (GOLD analysis project Ga0325402, IMG submission 207212) | Populus deltoides microbial communities from Bellville, Georgia, United States - Xylem-PdKOR-R3 | ecosystem: Host-associated > Plants > Phyllosphere > Stem > Wood/Secondary xylem...
TGCATTGTCAGACAAAAACAAGGGAAAATCACCGATACCCCTCTAGTTTAAATTTATTAGATACTTGATTTGTGAGTTAAATATTTATTTTAAATAAAATAAATTATATATGTATATAAAAAAAATTAATATATTTTTATATTTAAAAAAGTTTTAAATAAAAATTAAAAAATTTATACATACATATAATCAAATAAATTAAGAACTATGAGTATTTATAAACAAAAAAATTAAAACAGATATAGATAAAAATATTTAATCTTAAAAAAAGATTAAAATTGAGATTTACTTAGTTGTATTTGCTAAACTTATTTATTAAAATAATATTTTTATTCAATAAACGATAATAGAAATAGAGATACAAATTAAATAATTGAATAAAATAAAATGAAAAAAACATTATGCAAGGCTGCACATATTATAAATATTATTTGAAAATATCAAAAATAAAGTTCATCTATACAAAAAAATTATAAAAATATAAATGCATTATAAAAACTTTTCAAAATTTAAATGCATAACCAAAAAAATAATTGTCATTTAAAATGTGATTTCTAAACAAATAAAAGAGAGAAGGGATATTAATCTAAATATGAATAAAAAAAATTAAAGAGAAAACAACATAAAAAATCATTAATTTTAAAAAAATAATTAGAAAAAAATATTTTATAAAAAAAAAAAAAGCAAAAGTTAAATGTTGTTGGGTCTAGCCCATTTTGTTAGGGCCCACACGGGGGCTGCATGATTGAGCCTTATTTTTTTGTTCCAACTGTGGTGGATGACAACTTTTTTGGATAAAAAATTGGACAATGTGTCGTTTAATTTGCCCAGATTCTGACCATTGTGGTGGTCGAGAAATAGAGGCTTAAGTTTTTTTACCCAAAAACAAGTTTTTCAACCCTATTTTGACCTAAAACATCTTTGGAACTGTTATACACCTAATTATAACCTCAAAAAAATAAAAAATTCACCTCAAAAACTAAAATCAACCTGAAACTAAAAATAAAACTGAGTTCATATCTGTTTTTTCATGAACTTTGAAGGTAAAAAAACACTTAATATGAACTTCCCTCATCAAATGGAATCATTTGACACAAAACATCAACCATTTTAGTGGGGCATAAAGTAGTGCCAATGATATTTCTCTCTCTCTATCACTGAAATCTAGCGACCTCCTCTCTCCTTTCAAAAATAGGAACTAACAAATAACCAAAATAAACTTTTATACCAAAATTAAATTTTAAGAAGAAAAAAATTAAGGCATCAAAATCATATAATTTGTGTTATTTTGAAAGTTAGGGGATCAAAATGTATCTTTCCTGAAACTTTTGGAATGTCACCAATGTTTGGCATCTTCTTTTCATTTTAGTCCCTATTCTTCCAATCTAACCTTTGACTAAAAAATCAGAAGTAATTGACCTTAAATTATAATCAAATCACCTAAAATAAAACTTTAGGACCAAGATGAATTGTCAAAAATGAACGAGGCCATCTAAAGAGATTTGTGTGTGCATGAACTGTATTGGTGTCTATAATAAATATCCCACGCATTTTAATATTTAGTGTAATTTGACTCGGCCTCATCACGAATTAGATGAAAAAACCTTTTGAGCAAAAACAATATATTTAGTTGAATAAGAAAAACCAAAGTTGAATTATGAAAATCAAAAGGATAATAAGCTAAAAAAAAATGATGCCAACTTGTATTAACTCAATAAGCTTGTGACCCGAGTCGTTTGATTAAAAGTAATAAATTTGAAAAAACTTTGAAGCCCAATATTCAATTAATTAAGTGTTAAATGATAAATTTTTTTAAAAAAAATCAAACACACAAAACGATAAAAAAATAGCAATTATAAGCCAAAAAAGGCTTGAGCGTCTAGGTCAACCCGCCAAACCCACAGGTCAGGTTATGAGATCGTGATAACTTAGAAAAAAAACCAAAGAAAATCATGAAACTTAATTTTTTTAAAAAAAAAAACAAATTTGAATCATGAGATGGAAAAAAAATAAGTCCCAAAAAAATTGATGTCAACCATTGTCCCGGGCCATTTGATCGGAAGAACCAAATATGAAAAAAACACGAGGATCAATTCTTAACAAATCAAATATTAAATGATGAATTTTTTTTAAAAGAATCAATCACACAAAATGATCCAAAAGAAAATAATAATTAAAAGCAAAAAAAAAAGCTAGCCCACCTAGGTTAACCCGCCAAACTCACGAGCTAAGTAATGAGATCAGGATAACCTTATAAAAAGAAAACAAAGAAAAAAATGAATCCTATTTTTTTTATATAAAAAAAATCAACACCAAGTAATGAGATCGAAAAAGAAAATAAGTGAAAAAACAATGTGAGCCCATGTTAGCTTATTCTCGTGTCCCAGACCATTTGATCAGAAGCACCAAACCTAGAAAAACCAAAAACTCAATTCTCATCAAATCAAATGTCAAATGGTAAAATTAAAAAAAAATCAATCACAGAAAAAAATCCAAAAGAAAAGGGATAGAAAATTTAAAAAAATAAGGATTAAATTTGAAGAAAAAAAATAAGAGAAAGGATAATTTTGGATTGAAGGGCTAAATTGAAAAAAAAATCAACTCCATAAAAAGAATTAAAAAAATAAACCACTAAAATAACAAGGATCAAATTTAAAAAAAATGATTAAATGATGAAATTGAAAACAATTAAAAGTTTACAAATTTGAATAAATAAAAAATTTAGAATGGAAGATGAAATTTAAAACAAATAAAAAAACTTACAAGAGGGTTAATGAAAAGAAATTTAAATTAAAAGAATAAGAACTAATACTTAAATATCCCTGGGGAGTAGAGATAAAAGAAAAAAAAAGTGTTAGCGACAATCCAAATAAAATTTAGCCACATGTGTTGCCACTCTAAGAAGGAGAAGCCAAGACGATTGAAACCTCGTTGTGGTAAGCGACATTTGACCATCAGACAGCCCCTCATGAGCTGCCCAAAGGGTGCGAGAGTCAGCACGTGTAATTTTTTTAATAATATTTATATATATTAAATTACACAATTGGCCCCAACCCAACTTAATAATTACACAAAAGCATTAGTGCAAATACAAAAATACCCCTGAATATAAGCTATAGAAAATTCACTTCCAATGGCATGTGAGTCATCTGACTATTCATTAAAAATGAAAAAGATGAAAATGCCCCTGAATGTAAACTTTTAAAAAATATTGAATCTAGTGATATAGAGGTCTTTTCACTATATATTATAAAACTAAAAGATGCAATTGTGCCCTTTAAATTTTAAAATGTAAAATGGGGGTACTGTGAAATTATTAAATTATCCCAAATATAATGGTTTCTTGTTTTTTTAAGGGGAAAATAGGTATTTTACCCTATAGTAGAAATGTTATTTGTTTCCTTTGTTTTTTTTTTTTTTTAACTTTGGTCTATTATTTTTCAATCTCACCCTCCCCTAAAAATTTAGCCTAAATTGGCCTACAATTCGGAAAAGAACATAGATAAAAAAAATGACACCATGAACAATCCGCACATGATCTCTTATGAGGAGATCCACAATGCATTTTACATATTAAATTACCCACACCTTTTAGATTTACTTATAATTTTTTGTTGTATTGACCTTTTTATATGATTTTCATCTATGGCAACCCTTTTGTTAAAAAGTTAGTATTGATTGATCCTTTCATCGAAGTCCAACTCCATTGCATAGTTTCATTGGTTGACCAAAGTAAAAGGTCTAAATCATAAATGCCATTCTAGTTTCAACTTTAATCATGTTGACTTTTTATATGGATTTGATATCTTATAACCTTTATACTATACAATACAATTGATTCTTGTTCATCTATCCATTCAACTTTTATATGCAATTCTATCAGTTGACTCAAAGAAAAGGTAGATGTTTATAATAGATGTAAATAAACTAGATTGGTGGCCCAAAAAAAAAGCTTTAAAAAAATTTCAAGACATTGCAAACATGTTTTGAAAAAGTAAGACAAAAACCCGGCTTTGGTCATAGACTCAACTTGTCAAGTAAGCTAGTATTATTTAGTTAGATCATAAAAAAAGATAGTGATAGTAAATGAACTGAATTAAACAAAAAAATTATGATAATCTACATGGAAAGAACGTTTGTCAAACGAGGGAAAATGGTGAAGCTCAATTCCTAGCTAACCAAATGTGGAAGGAAAAAATTCAAAAAACAAAGCAAAAAAAAAAAAAAACAATTGGAGCCCAACCAAGAAAATCACTGAGTCCAATTTCAAAAGAACCTAATGTTGAAGGGTGAAGTTAAAAAAGAAAATCAATGTAAAAAAATAGATGCTAAAAAAATATTATAAAAAAAACAATGCAACTCAATTCTCAACCAACCTAATGTAAAACGATGAAATAGAAAAAAAAATTTGACAAAAAGGACAAAAAAAACACCAACAAACCCAGTGACTCGAATCATGCGAATGAGATAACCTAATGGAAGGAAAAATGAGAAAACTTATGAACCTCGATTATAAAATTAACAAAGTATTGAAGGACAAAATTAAAAAAAATTAATTTTTTTAAAAATTGCAAGACAATACCCGAGTTAACATAGGTTAACCCATTAAACTTATGACTTAGTTCATGAGATTGAGATAACTTCGTAAAAAAAACCGAAGAAAATCATGAAACCTAACTTTCAAAAGACCAAAAGTTTAAGGATGAAGTTGAAAAATAAAATCATAGTAAAAAATTAAACCCTAAAAAAAAAATTGATATCAACCCAGATTAATTTTTTAAACCTGTGACCTGGGTCTTAAGACTAGAATCACCTCATCGAGAAAAATAACAAAGCTCAATTTCCAACCAACGTGATGTTAAAGAGTGAAATTGAAAAAAAAAATATAATTTTACAAAAGAACCTAAACAAAAATTAGTGATAAAAAGAATGTGGATCAAATCTGAATTAAAAGAGATTGAGAGGACAACTTACAATTTTGTATTAAATGGTGAAATTGAAAAAAATCATTTTTACAAAAGGACCCAGAATAAAAATAAAAATAAAAAGAATGAGGGATAAATTATAAAAAACAAAATGAGATGACAACTTCAAATTTTTAAACCTGTGACCCGGGTCTTAAGACTAGAATCACCTCATCGAGAAAAACAACAAAACTCAATTTCCAACCAACGTGATGTTAAAGAGTGAAATTGAAAAGAAAAATTAATTTTTACAAAAGGCCCCAAAATACTTAAATTAAAATGACAATAAAATAAGAGGACAACTTCAAATTTTAGATGGAGTGGCATGAATTCTCAAAAAAGAGAGAAAATAAGGAAAGAATAAATGAATGGTCGTTGTTGATAAACCATCACAATTTAAATGTCACGCACCACCTCAGATGGAAGACCACGATGCGTCGCTTTTAAAATCGTCGTAGAAGGTGTTTTTTGTCATTGTAGGAAGTCACATGCACTGCAACTTTTTTCATTTGGTGGTGTGTGTATTGCAGGCGCCATCCATTGTTCACTTGACCGTTAACTTTAGTACCCCATATTTCTTTTAGTACCAAATTTAGTCCTTGAATCCCTAGTTGCTCTAAATAAATAGAATTTAGTTTTGTTTTGATGAACTGAGCATCAAAAGAGTAATGATATTTTTCCTCAATTTGCAAGATCCGTATATATTGGCAACGAAAATAAAAATTAAATCAATTTTCAAAAAAGCCAAATTCAAAAGGACAATTTTATTTTTAAAAAGTTGTGCAACTAAAAAAACTACCTGGATTTTTTCCACGCCCGTGCAACCTAGTCCATGATGGGAGAAAATTAAAAGGGCATGATACTTACCAAAACTTCACATTCAATTTTTAAAGTTTTGATTACTCTAAACTAATATAATTAAATTTTATTTTTCTAAACCGAGCATCAACCAATCAATGAAATATATTTTTGACACCTTATCTCTCTATTTGTAGGCATACAAAACAACATGCGAATATCAATCCCATATTATTGCAATGTCAAAGTACCTAAAAAAAACAAGAGGGATCAAAACATTAAGAATAAACTAAAACTGCTCAGTATTTTATTGTGCCAGTTTATAGTGAAACGCTGAGCAGTCTTCTCCTTCTTTTTTTTTGTTCTTTTTGTTTTTTTTTATTTATTTTTATTTATTTTTATTTTTTTCTTTTTCTATGCCTTTATGGTTTTTTTTTTTTGCTTTTTTTTTGCTTTTTTCTTTGTGTTTTTTTCTTTTAATGAATTTTTTTGTTTAATTTAGTTTGTTAATGTTAATTTTTTTATTTAGTCATCAGATTTTCATGACACGGATCTCGGGTTTGACGGGTTAACTCGAATTTATTTTTTTATTTTTTTTATTTTTAATTAATAACATATACTAAAATTATTCAGTGTTTCACTGTGCAGTCCACGTTAAACGCTAAGCTTTTTTTTTTTTTTAATTTTTTTTTTGCTTTTTATGCCTTTATGGGTTTTTTTTTGCTTTTTTTCTTTGTGTTTTTTTTAATGAATATTTTTTTGTTTAATTTAGTTTGTTAATGTTAATTTTTTTTTAGTTATCAAACTTTCATGACACGGATCCTGGGTTTGACGGGTTAACCTGGTTTGACGAGTTAACTCGGAATTTTTTTTTTGCTTTTTTATTTTTAATTAATTTGTTTTTCATTTAGTTTAGTTTTTTAATGTTAAATTTCTTTCTATTTAATTATCAGACTTTCATGACACGTATCCCGAGTTTGACGAGTTAACCCGTCAATTTATTTTTATATTTAATTATCAAACTTTCATGACACGAATCCCAGATTTGACAGGTTAATCTAGTTTTAAGGGTTAACCCAGTTAATTCAGATTCTTTTCTTTTTCTTCATTAGTTTTTCTATTCCTGTTGGTTTTTTTTCTTTGTTCTTTTTAACTAATCTATTTAATTATCATACTTTTATGACACGACCTTGCAGCCAGACTCACATTCAAGGCTCTTGGGTCCGATGTTGCAGCCAGACTAACTTAAACTTGAGTCATGCAAGTTTAATATTATTATTAATATTATAAATATTACTCTTGAGTCAAGCGTTACAACTAAACTAAAGGCTTTTGGGCATATCTTTGTAGAAAGACCTAACACTCTTAGATCTTAGCATTTTTTGATATTTTTTATGCAAGAAAAAAAATTAACCCGTGGTGCATGCCTTTGTTTTTTTTCTCCTTTTCTTTTTAAGTCTTTTACTGTGGATTGCATAGTACAGTCCACAGTGAAAAAGCTGATGCCTTTAGTTTTTTTTTTGTCTTTTTTTAATTTAGTTTCTTAATATTAAATTTTTTCTATTTAATTATCAGACTTTCATGACATGGATCCCAGGTTTGACGGGTTGACCCAGTTTATTCAGATTTTTTTTCTTTTTCTTGATTAGTTTTTTTTCTTCCTATAGGTTTCTTTTTTTCTTTGCTTTTTCTTTTTTAATTAATCTTTTTTTAATTTATTTCATTAATAATAAATCTTTTTTCTATTTAGTTATCACACTTTCATGATAAGAATTCCAGGTTTGACAGGTTAACCTAATTTGGCGGATTAACCCGGTTGATTCAGATTTTTTTTCTTTTTTTTCATTAGTTTTGTTCTTCCGATTTCATCTTTTAATATTATATGCAGTCCATAGTGAAAAGGCTGAAGCCTTTAGTTTTTGTTTTTTTTTTGCTTTTTTTATGCCCTTCACTGTGGACTGCACAGTGCAGTTCACGGTGAAAAGGCTGATGTCTTTTTTTTTTAATTTTTTTTATTTAGTTTGTTGATATTAAAATTTTTTCTATTTAGTTATCAGACTTTCATGACACGGATCTCAGGTTTGATGGGTTAACCCAGTTAATTTAGATTTTTTTTTCTTTTTCTTCATTAGTTTTTTTTTCTTATAAGTTTTTTTTCTTTTATTTTTTCTTTTTATTTAATATTTTTTTATTTAATTTAATTCATTAATATTAAATTTTTTTCTATTTAGTTATCTACTGATGCTTTTAGTTTTTTTTTTCTTTTTGCTTTTTTGCTGTTTTTATGTCTTTAACTGTAGACTGCATACTGAGTCCACAGTGAAAGGGCTGAAGCCTTTTTGTTTGTTTTTTTCCTTTTTAATTAATTTTTTCGTTTAATTTAGTTATCAAACTTTCATGACACGGATCCCGGGTTTAACGGGTTAACCTGGTTTGACGGGTTAGCCCAGTTAATTTTGTGGTAACCTGTCAATTTTTTTTTCTATTTAGTTATCAAACTTTCACGACACAAATCCAAGGTTTGACGGGTTAACTCAGTTAATTCAGATTTTTTTTCTTTTTCTTCATTAATTTTTTTCTTCCTTTTGGTTTTTTTCTTTGTTTTTTTCTTTTTAATCAATCTATTTAATTAACACACTTTTATTACACGACGTTGCAGCCAGACCCACATCCAAAACTATTGGGTCTGGTATTGCAGTCAGACCCACTTAAATTTGGGTCATGCAAGTTTAATGTTATTATTAATATTATAAATATTATTCTTGGGTCAGGCGTTGCAATCACACCCAAGACTCTTGGGTATAACTTTGCAAAAAAACCTAATACTTTTAAATCTTAACTTTTTATATATATATTTTTTATGCAAAAACCATTGACCCGCGGCATCACGCGGGTCATGTAACTAGTAAAATACTAAAAGATAATAATAATAAAAAAAGAAATAACTGTTATCTCTCTTTGTGTACATTAATTCCAGGAGATCTAGTTTTTTTTTTATAATAATGTAATATAATAATACATTAAATTCTTAAAATTAAGGGGAAAAAAAAACAGTTAGTTAGCTGCATTTTAGTCTTTTAGAGCCATCAAAACATTGTTTTGGTTGCAGTTACAAGTGTGGATGATGCATGGATGAAGATACAAGATTGTTTGTTTTTATGGTTAAAATTGTATTTTTTAAAAAATTATTTTTTAAAATTATTTTTATTATATTATTTTGATGTGTTAATATTAAAAATATTTTTTTAAAAATAAAAAAATATTATTTCCATACATTTTAACCATAATTGGAGTATTATCATTATCTACCTCTTGAAAAGAGGGGTGCAAAATATTTTAAACTCATATACATTACCATATTCTTTAAATCTTAATAACCATCACAGGATCTTACTGGTAAATATCAATATATTGTCTTACTTTATTCTTTTTATATAACATTACAAGATATTTTTATCTTTTTCTTATACAACAATATTCAAGATATAAGAAATAATAAAAATTTATTAAATTAAATCCTTTGTTTTTTTTATATGAGATATTTGATTGTTATATTTTTCTTCAAATCATTTAAACAAGAAGATTCATAGAAATTCTGTTAGTTTTTACCATCGCTACTAATATTAAAAACAAATACTCATTGAAATAAAATAATTTATAAAATTTATTTTCATGTGTGTATTTTTAATTTCTATTCATACCGCATAAAATTAAAATAATAAATAATAAAATTATATCAATGTTCAACAAGTTATTAAATCAAACTTTTTTTTGTTATTTTTTAATTGGGGATCCTTAGTTATTTTCTAGTATTATCTTCCACTACTTTAGAGAAAAATATTTATATTTTTAACAGATCTATTTATATGAAAAACGGCCCGGTCAAAAAGTAAAATTATTCAAATTTATATCCTTAATATTTACCTCACATAATTTTATTAGAAAGAAGTCTTTAAAATAAAGAGATTTGCAATAACTATAATGTTAATATAATTATATTAATTTTCAGTTATATATATATATATTCAAATAATATATTGTTTATGTTTAATTTTAAAAAATAACAGCTACCATAAAAAAATTTAATTTTTTTTAGTTTTAAATTAATATTTTTTTTATATTTTTGAATTGTTTTGATGTGTTACCATTAAAAATAAATTTAAAATAATAATAATAAAAATATTATTTTAGTACATTTCAAAACAAAAAATATTTTTAAAAAATAATATTTAAAACACTCCCAAATATATCTTTTATTAAACAACACGTTGTGAGGATTGAATTTAAAAGATGGCTACACCACGTTACATTGATATTTTCATGAGGACCATTATTAGCTCGACTTCACGGATAACTCCAATATTTAATTTACCCGCTCCTAACCTAGGCTAGGTATAAGGATAACAATTTAATACAAACTTAATGGATTCTGACCCCAGCCACTTGAATGGGTATTATATATATATATATATATATATATATATATATATATATATATATATATATATTATCTTATCCAATAAATAATAGATATATTATGAATATTATCAAACCTGACCCGAAACCTGATTACGATCTAATATGAAATGTGTATTAAAATTGAAAGAGAGAGTTTTCAATGAGATAAATATTTTTAAAATTTGGTAACCTCTATTGACACATTGCATGAGATTGTGGTTGGACCACGTTTCTAAAAATTTTAATTTTTTTAATTTTAAATTATTATTTTATGTTTTTTTTTATTTTGATAAACTAGTGATAGAAAATAAAAAATATTTTAATGTATTTTTAAATAAAAAATATTTCAACTCTTACTACTTTCCTAAACAATAACTTAATACTTCCACAATTTTTTTTTTAATATGGTTTTAGAGCATCTCGAAAAGAAGAGCTAAAAGAAAAATATAATTTTTTTTTTGGCTTTCATCCCTTTTTGTTATAGCATGGTCAAAATAGTATTTTTAAGTTGAAGAGTTATAAATATTGGTAAAAAAAACTAAAAGATTGTTTAATATATTTTTATGTAAAAAAAAGAGTTTTGATTAGAGTTGTATAAATAGTTATATCAATATTAAATATAATTAAATTTTTCATTAAAGTACACATATAAAAATTATTATATTTATTATGTAAAAAAAATATATTACTAATCTGAGTCTTCTAGATAACTTGTCCCTTGAAAATGATCCGAGACAAGGTGAAATAGACGGCAGTGTCAGATGCGCTCCTAAACGTGTTTTTACTTTTTACAGCCTGTAAGTTTACACCTCGAAAGTGAGATCTGAGCCATCTCGTTAGGGTGAGAAAAATAACTAAAAAATTAATTAAATTAAGAAAATTGAAAATAAATAAAAAAATTAAACCGTAAAAAATAATAATTAAATCAACTAAAATTTTAAAAAAACTGATCAGTTTAGATTAGTTTTATAAATTTAAAACAGAAAAAATCAAAATAAACCGAACCCAAACTTAAAAATCAAGCCAAACAAAAAAAAACCAAGTTAAAGAAAAAAAACCGAACCAAACCGATTTGAATCAGGTTTTATCTAAAAAAACCAAACCAAATCAAAATCAATCCATTTAAATCAATTTTAATTCTTTTTTTAAAAAATTAATTTAATTATTATTTTTTTATTTTAATAAAAATCAAACCAACCAAAAAAAAATAATCACTGAACTTCCCTGCACACCGAGAGGCACTTAAATCTGCCTTGACTGCTTCTTCTAATTGGAAGAAAAAATCTGCTTTTACGGGAAAGACATGTCAAATGTCATCACTACGTTTTGTCATTTCTTCTCGCCAAAGATGCTTCACTTTCCAACCCCACTCGCCTCCGCCACACGCCACCTCTCACAGCAAGCTTAATTCAGAGACTTTTTATTTTTTTATTTTAAAATTTTTTTTGCAAAATTCTTTTTTTGTTTGTTTCAAAATATTTATTTTTTATATTTTTAAATTATCTTGACATGCTAATATAAAAAAATAAAAAAAATATTATTTTAATATATTTTTAAATAAAAATACTTTAAAAAACAATTAT
>Ga0325402_1005574_pt1 | contig 11801 bp, 15 predicted proteins | sample PopdelMetagenome_22_FD_207212 | JGI IMG/M metagenome (GOLD analysis project Ga0325402, IMG submission 207212) | Populus deltoides microbial communities from Bellville, Georgia, United States - Xylem-PdKOR-R3 | ecosystem: Host-associated > Plants > Phyllosphere > Stem > Wood/Secondary xylem...
TTTAGTTTGATAGGTAAATATGATAATTTATTAACCTAGCCTTTAGATCTAACTAAATTTTAAATAAAACCGAGTGAAAATTAGCATGATATGATCCAATTAATTTAACAAATTCACACACGACTTAGTCAATCATGTTAAAACATAATTTAACTTTAAACACAATCACAAGAAGATATTGTTTTAATGTTTTTTTAATATTAAATCAATGATATTTTATATTAACCTGAATCAATCTGTTCAACTCATGCCCCAAGTCATGAGCTCGGACAAGTTTAATAATTTTTTAAAAAATCTATTTTTATTTAATCATACAATAAAAAATTAATATTTGCAAGAAAGAAAAATAAAATTATGAAAGAGAAACATTTTTTTTTCATCAAATTGTCTTTCTTATTCATGTGATTTTTTTTGTTTTGATAATAAAATGATTTTTTTATTAGCAGTATAGTTTATTGAATAAAAATAAACAACAATAAAAAATTATTAAAAAAAACTACATCTAGTTGAACTAAAAATATATATTTTTAATTGAAAACCTAATTTTTCTATTCACACAAATTTTTGTTTGTTCAGAAACATTGTTTCTTAAACATAAATTATTATGATCATTAAAGTGAATTTTAATTAAAAAAATTATGACTCAATTATTTTTACATACCTATATGCAAAAACTACAAGAACAATAAATTTAAGAAAATAATATAAAAAACTCACAACAAAGAATTAAAAAACATTTTATTCTTATTCAATATTATTTTAAAAATTATGCATATAAAGCTAATACATAATTATCCATAAAACAATCAATAATACCATTATAAAAAAAACCCAAATCTTAAAAATAATGACATAATCAGTCAATTACTTAAATATTATTTTAATAAAAAAATTATAAAAAAAAGACTATTTATGCACATGGTCAAAATTTAAAAGTTTGACCTCTGTATATGGATGAATTAAAAGTCTAATTATTATTTTTACATTAAGTCGTTTTCTTTGTTATATATATTATCTTGTTTTGATTATTAAATTGCATTGGAATAATATAATGCTTTTCATTGTGGTGCCACTTCAGAAAATGACTTTTCCATTCTATGTATTTTTTACGGGTATATATTGTCAGGGATATTAAACTTTTCTATTAAGTTTATGCTTACTAAATAGCAAGTAAAAAAAAAAATCAAATTATGAAATATAAATCTTAGAACACTTAATAAGATAATTATAATTATAAGCAAAGTATACATCTAGTATTAAAAAGAGTTAGTTTGAAAATCGATCGTTCATTTCATTCAATCCTATTTTATTTTGGTACTAGAAAAAAAATCAAGCAAAATATGTTGCTTCTATTTATTCGTAAGCATGTAATTTATTTTTTTTTAATAATTTATTACAAAAATCTATTGATACATAAATGACATGAATTTTAAAAAAAAATAACATAAGTTTTTCTATATAAAAAAAGAATGAGACAAGGTTTTATTAGTCACGGAAAAATATAATCTTTCTTCTAAAGAGAGGGAGTCTAGTCGTTAAAACGAGAGGGTAATATTTTTTTTAATTTCTTTTACTATGAAAAAGTTAATTCTACTAATTTTAAAGTGGAAACCATATTCAATTAGAGTTGAATAATTGAAGCCTTTTTTTTTATGAAACAAAATCTCTTTGCCGTCATCAGATCTTAGAAGATAAGCAAATTAATTATATAAAATTAAAATACTATCAATAATTAATGCAAAGATGGTATACTGTCAGCTAAGAGCCAGTGCTGGATGCAGGACTTGGCGGTGGGGGTTAACTTTTCTTTGGAATGGTAGAGACGTGTACTTAAATTTAATCTCAGAAATATAAAAATAACAACAAAAAACTCCATTTTCTTGCGCACTATAAGAATCTCAGAAATGAAGAACAGAACTTTTAACGCACAGACAAAAACCATGGACTCCATAGAACACAGAACCATTCATGCTAATGGCATTACCATGCATGTAGCAATCAAAGGCTCAGAGAATGCTCCGGTTATTCTATTTCTCCATGGATTCCCCGAATCATGGTACTCCTGGAGATACCAGATTTTAGCTCTATCCTCACTTGGCTATAGATCTGTGGCACCTGACTTGAGAGGGTATGGGGACACAGACGCCCCAGCTGAGATTACAAGCTACACATGCTTCCATTTGGTTGGTGATTTAATTGGGTTGCTTGATGTTGTGGCACCGAATGAAGATAAAGTTTTTGTTGTGGCACATGATTGGGGTGCTATAATAGCTTGGTATATGTGTTTGTTTAGACCAGATAGAGTTAAAGCTCTGGTTAATACCAGTGTTTTGTTTATTCCGAGGAATCCTGAGAGGAAATTTGTTGAGACTTTGAGGGCTCTTTATGGTGATGATTACTACATGTGCAGATTTCAGGTTTTTTCTTTGATCAGTTCATTTTATTTTATGATTTCAATCATGGGTTTTTTGTGTTTTGCTTGAAGTTGCTTTCTTGTTCAATTAGTGTGAGAATGGAAGATTTTGTTATGCACAGTGCTTTATGATACGAAAGAAATACTGAATAAAATTGCTAAAAAAATTTAGAAAGAAATACTTAATAAAAATATACGTCTCTCCCAGTATTTTCCTGATGAGTTTTTTTTTTTCCTTTGCATTACCGTTTTTATCTTATACCACACTTTTCATTCTTCCAACACAAACTGCTTGATTGTCTTTGCAGGAGCCTGGAGTGATTGAAGCAGAGTATGCAGAGAGAGGCACGGAGAGAGTTCTGAAGGAATTGTTAACGCACAGAGTTGCAGGACCTCTTTTTTTACCTAAAGGTAAAGGTTTAAATGGAGCCCCGCTGGATGCTCCAATTGTCTTGCCCTCTTGGTTGTCTGAGGAAGATTTCAAGTACTACACCAACAAATTTGAGCAGAAAGGCTTTACTGGAGGATTAAACTATTATCGGAATCTGGATAGGTGTGTTTCCCTTCCAAGTGTTATTTAATGCGTTGAGATTTCTCTGCAACGCCGATTTTACCGTGGAAAATCTCCAGTAGTCTGGTGCTGTTTCAGTATTTCAATTCTGTTCTGGTTACTTCCATGGCACTATTGCACATTGATTGGGACAAGGGGCCTTGCATATTTACTTGAGATGCTATTAGAGATTATCTTTCCTTGCATTGAATTGAAGTTCTTATTTCCATGCCGCTATTGTACTTATTGATCGGGACAAGGGCCTTGTTTCAGTATGTCAGCTGGCGTTTGAGATGGGGACGTCTGCTTTTTTGTTTCTGATCTGATCTTTTAACAGATTTAATCTCATCTTGTTCCCTTTTTTCCCATGATTGTTCTTGCTTCATTTTTCCTTTTTCTAAATCCTTTTCCATCCCGCATTGCAGGAACTGGGAGCTCACAGCACCATGGACAGGGGCCCAAGTGACAGTACCTGTCAAGTTTATTATTGGTGATGAGGACCTGACCTATAATTCTCTTGGTGGGAAGGATTATATAGACTCAGGTGGGTTCAAGAGAGACGTTCCATTTTTACAGGAACTAGTCGTAATGGAAGGAGTAGGGCATTTCCTCAATCAAGAGAAGGCGGATGAGATCAATAAGCACATTTATGATTTCTTTCAAAAGTTCTAGTTTGCTTCTTCGTTCTCCTCCTGCTGTCTTTGCTGGAGAGTTAGAGCATGTTCGGCACGGCGGTGCAAACCCATGCCTTAAAATAATGTCTGTGTATGCATTTGTTTGTGTAAGAGCTTGCATTTTCTCAAGCATCACCCTGACAAGTCAAGGAACTGGTCCTTGTAATTTTCATATGCCCTCAAATCAAATCCTGCATTGTTTGCTCAAAGCATAATGCACGCTATGATATGAATCTTTCCATGGCCATTCATTTTGTGGATCATTCAGTTTGGAGATTCACACTGCCTCTCCTCTTCCTTTCAATATGTAAGCCTTTAAATTGTTGGAAAAACAATGACAGAACAGAAGAGAGATCCCTACTCCATATTTTGATGGAATACATACAATACATTAAATAATTAATAGTACTTTTATACTTTTCATTATCAAATCCAGACAATATATATAGACATTATAAAATGTCTTTTATAATCTCCAAAGAACTTAATTAATATTAGACTCTTCAATACTTACTCTAGATTCATGGTAGTATTAGATTCATAATACTACTAGATTCATAATATTTATAATGTAGATGATTATTCATTGAATTAGCTTCAATACACTTAATCTTGATAAAAAAAGTTTAATAACTAACATTCTCCCCTCTTAAACTTGTTCTGTCCATCTTCATGATTCCAAGCTCTTCTGCAAATAACAGAACACATCAATCTTCAATGGTTTTGTAAAAATGTCTACAATTGTTCATGAGTTTTGACAACTCCATATCGCCTTCTTTTATGTGCTCTCTAATGAAATGAAATCGAGTATCAATATGTTTTGAACGTTCATGATGAACTGGATTCTTTGTAAGTGCTATAGCAGACTTGTTATCAACAAATATTCGTGTAGCCTTGCTCTGTTTCTGCTGCAAATCTTCCATCAGTTTCCTTAGCCATATTGCATGACACACACAAGATGCAACAATAATGTATTCTGCTTCACATGTGGATAATACAACAATAGATTATTTCTTTGATGTCCACGTGAAAGTTGTTTCTCCCATAAAGAATACAAATCCAGTTGTGCTTTTTCTGTCTTCCAAGCTTCCTGCCCAGTCACTGTCACTGTAACCTGTAATTTCAAGATTCTGCGAAGATGAATAAAACAATCCATAGCTTGCAATTCTTTTAACATAACGAAGGATCCTCTTTGTTGTCTTTAAATGTGAACTTCTTGGCTTCTCTATATATCTGTTAATCAAGCCAATTCCATACAGAATATCTGGTTTGTTACATGTTAAATAATGCAAGCAATCCACAATACTTTTGTAGTATGTAGGATTAACTAAATCTCCTTCTCCTTCTTTAGTTAACTTGGTTCCATATTTAACTGGATTGTCTGTTGGACAACAATCTTCCATAGCAAATTTCTTCAAAACTTCTGCTGCATACTTTGCTTGTGAAATGAATATTCCATCACTGCACTGCTTCACCTCTAATACCAGAAAATAGGCCATGAGACCTAAGTCTGTCATTTTAAATTCCTTCACCATGGATTGCTTGAAGTTTTGAATCATAGTTGGATCATCCCTTGTGAAAAAGTATATCAGCAAAATATAAACAAACAAACATTACTCTGCCTTGTAAACTTTTCTTCACATATAATGCATGCTCATAAGGGCATCTTGTGAATCCTTTCTGTGAAAGATAGCCATCAATTCTGGAGTTCCATGCTCTTGGTGCTTGTTTAAGCCCATAAAGAGCTTTCTTCAATCTGCAAACCTTCTCTTTTTCTCCTTTTACCACAAGGCCAACTGGTTGTTCTACATACACTACCTCTTCAAGGTTGCCATTCAAGAATGCTGACTTTATATCCATCTTTTCTGAGATGCCAGGGAAATCATCAATCTTACTATTTCCATTCTTGCTACTGGAGCAAAAACATCTTCATAATCAACTCCATATTGTTGCTTGTACCCCTTTGCTACTAATCTGGCTTTATGTTTTTCAATTTCTCCTTTTGCATTCCTATTGCATTGTGTCCTTCGGGAAGTGTTGTCAATTCCCATATATTATTTTTTATGATGGAACTGATCTCCTCCTTCATTACTTTCTTCCACTTGTCTTCTTGATATACTTCTTCAAATGTAATAGGATCATTTCCCAAAAACAAGCAAAGCATATTAACATCATTGTTATTACCCATTTTTAGGTTCCCACAAAAATAATGAGACAATACAAAAAAAATATATCAAAAAAATATTCAGAAGAAATCCAAAAGATAGGAGCGAGAAAAGGATGCTGGAATGCCGAAAAAATACCAAAATTGGTTGAGGAGATTCAAAAAATACAAAAGGTTGAAATTTGACAGTGAGAGCCCGGTTGATAAGAAAAATTCAATTTGAGGAAGAAAAGTCCAAAATCAGATGTTTATGGACTCAATTAAATTTTATTCAAGGTTTAATTGAATTTATGGAGGGTTTGATTGCAAGAAAATTGATTTCTTAAGTCAATTTAGGCTTTTATTGGAAGAAATTAAACATCTGGGGTCCAATTATAATTTTGAAGAGTTGATTTGGTCAAATCAGGGGCTTAATTGCATAATTATTGAAGTTTGATAGCCAATTAGAGACTTATTTGAAACAATCCGAAACCAAGGACCAAACCGGAAAAGGCACTAAAATCAAGGGATCCAATTACAAATTATCTGGGGACTTGATTACAAAATTGCAAAAACATCCAAGGACTAAATCAGAAATATGGATTTTGAATTACCAAACGACGTCGTTTCCTTGACAACTGTTGATCACCTTCTTCATCCGCAACGATTCCGACAGTGAATTAGCACTATCAATGGAGCCATTTCAGCAACAAAACACAGGAGATTGCTTCAGTTATGGGGCATGTTTCACGGCTACTATTCCTCTACATGCCGTTACCAAGTTGGATGTTGCACCGCAGGCCATTCTTTGGCTTATAAAAGCCAGAGAAAGACGATGAAAAAAAAGAGGGACAAAGAAAACAGAGAAGGTGAAACGTAAAGAGGAGAAAAGCAACGAGGCAGAGATCAGAACAGAGAGGAGAGCAGAATAGAGGGGGAAAACCAGGAAGACAGGGGAAAAAGAGAGAGAACAAAAGAAAAAAAAAGACAAGACAAAAAGGGAAAGCGTGAGGAAGAAAACAGAGGAGAAAGGAGAGAGAGGAGAGGCTACCGTGAAGAAAAAAAAGGGAGGGAAACAGTTTATGAGAACGTAAGAAAAGTGAGAGAGTGGAGAAATAGTGAGCAAGCATAAGGGAAAGAAGAGGAACAAGAGAAAGAAGCAAACCGAACAGAAACAGAGGACACGGTGAAGCAGAGAATCCAGGACCACCATCGTCTTCGTCTTCGTCTTCTCAAAATCAGGTATGTTCGATGCCCTTCTCCGTTTCCCTGCAAAATGAGATGATGCATGTTAGTATGTAAAATACAGAAAGAAAACATAAGGAAACCGACGCCAGAAATCGCCAGTCACATGCTCTGTTTTGTTTCTTTTTTTCATTCTCGCACTGCAACAAAGATGGTTAACAGAGCGAAGGTAATTTAATTACCTTCGCCCTGTTCATAAAAGCCTAAAAATATTATGGTGCGATCAGATAAAAATATGCCTTGCAGTCTAGATGGTCAGCTTACCCGGATCTCATTCAAGAGACCCGGTTTTGAGTCCCAACAAGGGAATCCCTTTTTGAAGATGGTCACTGGCATGGGCCAGTGACCATGCTGGGCTGGCTGAATCCAGCCCAGCTACGCAGGGTGGCTGGGGTCCAGCCCAGCCATATGGGCCGGGTTGGGCCCAGCAAAAAAAATAATAATTAAAAAAATAAAAAATAAAAAAAAATATTCAACGAAATTATTTAAATATCTGTGATTTTCCACCAATTTTTATTGCATTTTAATCAATACCGGTTTGTATTTTTATACTGTAAAGATACAAATCCGGTATTAAAATACCACGTTTTCGTCCAGACATAAAAAAAATGTTTTGTTTTCATGCATACGGCCAAGTCTCTCAAAAATAAAAAATCATATTGTATTTTCATACAACAAAGAAAATTTCAAAAAATATGTATTAGCATGCATTTTGGCTTTAATAACCAGTTTATTAAAGTCATGAGAACTAGGCCAATATTTCAAAAATTCTAAAAACTTTTATTTTGTTTTCTTTTAATATCTGGGGTTTTGATCTTATACGTAAGACGTGTTCCGGATATTAAATTTTCTTTTTTGGCATTAGACCGGTTAGGTTTTATCCGATAAGAAAATGATCTCTTTACCGAATAGAACTTTTCTTAAGCTATAGACGGACCAACAAATAAAAAGCACGACATGACCGTAGATTTTATCAGACAATAAAACAATGCAGCTTACCTTAGGTAGGGCGTATTTGGGGTGCTAATTCCTTCCCTTTACGCAACCAGTTCCCGTACCCGATCTCTGAGACCAGTTAGGGTTCTTAGTGACCAAAATATTAGGTGGCGACTCCCATTCCATTTTTCCACTAATAAAAGACAAGAATTTCTTGTCTCCACACATTTGCCACATAAGATTAGATTTTGAGGGTGAATGTTTTCGCCGCGATGCCGCACCCGTGCGACAATCATCAAGATTGATTATTTCTGTTACATCATAAATCTCTTGTATGCTCTTTGTCTTTCTTATTATTGAGCTTGAAGGACCAACATGACTATTAGTTGATGGGGTTAGAGCTAACATGATTTCTCCTTCATCTTTTTGAATCTTTTCTTCATCTCCAATTAGTTTATGTGGCTGATCTTTAGAATTCTAGCTCCATCCTTGCTCTTCATCAAACTTCACATCTCTTGACATGATCACCTTCTTTGTCGTTGGATTGTACAATTTGTAACCATGCGAGTTTTCTCCATATCCCAGCAGTATGCATTTCTAACTTTTATCTTTAAGTTTAGTTCTTCTTTCCTCTTTAATTTTGACATAAGCAACACTGCCAAAAATTCTCAAATGATCAACTCTTGATTTCTTCATGCTCCATGCTTCTTCTGGTGTGATCTTCTGAAGTCTTTTTGTTGTAAATCTATTCAACAAATACACAACACATACAACTGCATCTCCTAAAAACTCTTTTGGACAATTTTTTTCTTTTAGCATTCTAACCATGTTCATAATAGTTCTGTTTTTTCTCTTTGATACTGTATTCTGTTGTGGAGTCTGTGGCATTGTGAGCTGATGAACAATACCATTTTCCTTACAATAATCATCAAAATCACGAGAAATATACTCTCCTTCCCTATATGTTCTTAGGCATTTTACCTTACATTTACTTTGTTTTTCTACTAAATTTTTAAACTCCTTAAATTTGCCCAACACTTCTTTCTTTTCTTTTAACACATATACCCATGTCTTTCCACTAAAATCATCAGTAAAAGTGAGAAAATACCTGCTTCCTCTTATTGAAGTAGGCGAGATACGGCCACACACATCTGAATACACCAAGTCAAGAGTCTAAGATGCTCTTGAGCTCTTCTTTGGGAATGACTTTTTGTGCTGCTTTTCCATTAAACACACTTCACACATTCTGCTTGTGTGCTCTAACTTTGGTATTCCAAGAACCATTTTGCTTTTCTCCATCAGCATAAGTGATCCATAGTTCAAATATCCATATCGCAGATGCCACAAATTTGTCATGTTAGAGATTTCTGCCTTAAAACATTTTGACAGATATATGCTCAGATCGAGAGGGAACATCCTGTTTCTAGTCATTTTAACTGAAGCAATTGCAGCTCCAGACTCATAAAAAATCTTCAGATTCTTGTCATTCATTTGCACTTCAAAGCCTTTCTCCAGAAACTGCCCCAAACTCAGAATGTTGTTCTTCATGTCTAGAACATAAAAAACTTCTGATATGAACTTCTGCTCACCATTCTTAAGTTCAATAAGAATTCTACCTCTTCCTTCAACTGGTCTTTGAGAAAGATCTCCAAAGGTAATGTTACCTTTTAACTTTCATTGATATCAACAAATGCTTCCTTCATACCACACATATGATTTGATGCTCCTGTATCTAGATACCAGGTGCTAGAGTTGCCGCCATCAAATTTTCCATAGGCCAACAATAATGCAGGCTCTTCATAATCAATTTCTTTCTCAGCAAAGTTGACATTCTTATATTTAAATTTTTTGTTGTGAACAATCTAAAGCAAAATGACCATACTCTTTACAATTATAACATTGTACGTTTGCATGATTATTCCTCCAATTTGAATATACTCAATGACTTCTTCCTCTGCTTCTGCCACAACCTCTGAAATTAAAATTTTGATTTCATGCTCCATAAGATTCTTGATTTCTGAATAATCTTCATCTTCTATGAATGAACCTTCCTCTTTGAAATGCTCCTCTGCCAGATTCATTAACATTGTTCATAGTTAACTTTGTCTATAATGCTTGTTCAAGAGATCTTCCTTCTCCTCTTCTATCAATTTTATGTTCATAGGCTTACAGAGATCCCATTAATTCTTCTACTGTCATATCTTCCAAATTCTTTGATTATTCAATTGCTACGACCACATGATCAAACTTTGAATCCAGAGACCTTAAAATTTTCTCTATCACACGAACATAATCAATTTCACCATTCCTTCTCATCTGGTGAACCACAGAGATTACTTTTGTGAAGTAATCTGAAACTGTCTCATTACTTTCTTTACTCAACTTCTCAAAGTCTCCTCTCAATGCTTGCAACCGTCTTTATCTTTTCAACTCCACTATAAGTTTTGTTAAGCATTTCACATACCTCCTTTGACGTCTTTGCTGGTGTCACCATCTCAAGAGTTGCTTCATCAAGTCCTTGATAAATGAAGAATAATGCCTTATTATCTTTCTTCCTTGATTCTCTCAATGTTTGTCTTTCTGCATTACTCATTGTTGCCTCTTTTCTTGTTGATTCTGGTTTAGTGTAACTATCTTCAACTAACTCTCATAACTCTTGTGATCTTAGTACTGCCTTATATTGAATACACCACATATTATAATTTTGTTTGGTAAGACGGGGAATATGAAATTGAGAATTGTTGTTGCTGTAAGCCATATCTACTCTCAAGCTCTGAAACCATTTTGTTGGAAAAACAATGACAGAACAGAGGAGGGATCACTACTCACACAATTTGGTGGAATACAATATACTAAACAATGGTACTCTCACACTTTTTATTATCAAATCGAGACAATATATATAGACATTATAAAATGTATTTTACAATCTCCAAAGAACTTAATTAATATTAGACTTTTCAATACTTACTCTAGATTCATAGTACTATTAGATTCATAATACTACTAGATTCATAGTATTTATAATGTAGATATTATTCATTGAACTAACTTCAATGCACTTAATCTTGATAAACAAGTTTAATAACTAACATAAATCTGTCAAGTCAGCAAGGCTTACTAAAGCAAGATCGCAGCAGGGAAGACGGTCCGACCATGGACTGACAAGTTTGATCGAAGCATTTTCCCTCATCGGTGCTCATGAGCAGTGAGAGTAGTCAGACATTGCGAGCCATGCCTTTAAGAACCACAGGTTGAACTAATGCTTCTCGCCTTTGCATGCTTGTTCTTGAGCGTAATCCACTGCTCTGCTATGGTCTATACATGGCTCCACTCGGCGTATGAAGATACGAGCAGGGTGAGGGTCTGCTTGCAATACGATTTGTACACATGAACACCATTTTTAATTTAAAAGCTTACCTTTCCCTTTCCCAAATAAATTTATTTTTATATATTTATTTTTAATATTTGCAAGAATAATCAAGATTTTGCAAGCATAATCAAGATTAGCCATTAGCTTACCTCTACCAGCTTAGTCCAATTCGTGTCCTACAAGGGTAGCCTAACATTAATGTTTGCCTAACATTAATGTTTGAGATATAAAGAGGCCTACCCTTACATTAATGTTGATATATACAGAGGTTGTGCAGTGTTATGATAATAATTATTTTTTAAAATATTTTTATTTTAAAAATATATTAAAATAATATTTTTTTTATTTTTTAAAATTTATTTTTAATATCAGTGTATCAAAACGATATAAAATAAAATAATTTAAAACAAAGAAAAAACTAAAAAAATAATAATTTTTTTAAAACATTTTTAAAACACCAAAACAAA
>Ga0325402_1005577_pt1 | contig 11796 bp, 3 predicted proteins | sample PopdelMetagenome_22_FD_207212 | JGI IMG/M metagenome (GOLD analysis project Ga0325402, IMG submission 207212) | Populus deltoides microbial communities from Bellville, Georgia, United States - Xylem-PdKOR-R3 | ecosystem: Host-associated > Plants > Phyllosphere > Stem > Wood/Secondary xylem...
TTTTTTTATTTATATGTACATGCTAATTTATATTTTCAACTCCATCAGGGTCACATCATGAGTGATATTAGTTTAGTCACCTTTTGCTTTTAGACATGTGATTATTTTGTAAATTAAGAGACTTATCTCTTAAAATTTGAAATGTAATATTAACCCGTAAATTTGGATGTATGACTTTAATCTAATGTATGCAGTTCTAAGTACTTGTTTAACTATGCATGTTTATAGTTGAAATCAAATCCTTCGCTTGATTTACATTATATGATGTTATTATGCAAGATATAGTTTACGTGATGATATTATGTAACAATTGAATTATGCATTGTTATTCTTTGAACTTGAATTGTATGATACTATTGAATAAGGTGTGTTTTGTTGATGAGGATGAGTTGGGTTGAGATCCAGGATGATTGGATCGGGTTGTGAAATGAAATTGGAAGTGTAATATGATTTTGTCTATAGCTTGGGACCTCCCGGTATATGGGAGACTCCGTTGAAATTTTTGTGGAAATTTTGGTGGAACCTGTAAAGAATATTTTGAAATTTCCATTTAACTGTTGTGTGTTTTCCTGACTGTTACACAATCCAAGAAATATATTAAGGCTGGCTCCATGGTTCCATTTTTAAGAAAACAAATAATGTAAAGCGAAACTGATGATATTTAAGAAAAAAGTTTTTAGGCAATGAAGTATGCCAATATCATCTGAGACTCGCCCTTCCCCGAGCTCAATATCACAAGTCATGACTCAGGTAAGTAAAGGCAAAAAAACAATGGAAGTTTGCTATAGATTTAAAAAGGGAAGACCATTGAGAAAGAAAACCTATATTTCTCAAGTGAGTATACATGCATTAATCATAATGCATTACACTTTGATCTTTGTGGGGACTTTAAGGAAAGAATCCTTGATGAACTTGTATTTTACCAATAAATCTTTTTCCTTTGAGTGCATCTTTGAGCATTCATCACCTAGATAATGTGTTTTCTAGCTATATCTCTATTTCTTTTGAATGCGTCTTTGAACCCTCATCACCTACATAATGTGCTTTTTAACCCTATCTCTATTTCTTTTTAGTGCACATTTGAGCCCTCATCACCTAGATAATGCGTTTCCTAGCCCTATCTTTATTTCTTTTGAGTGTGCCTTTAAGCTCTCATATCTTAGATAATTCTCTTTCTAGCCTTATCTTTATTTCTTTTGAGGTGTCTTTAAGCTCTCATCTCTCAGATAATGCTTTTTCTAACCCTATCTCTTTTTCTTTCTGAGTGAGCCTTTGAGCCCTCGCTTTCTAGGTAGTGTGTTTTCTAGCCCTTTCTTTTTGAGCTCGCCTTTGAGCCTTTACTTCTAACATTTTTTGGAAGGATTAACCATTTCTCGATATGTTAAATCCACAACATCTCATTTCTTTTTTTTTTAACAAGCTTACTATCTAAAACCTTTTATAAGATTTTTCATCATAAGCATTGTAAAGAGGAGATAATTATCATAACCCATTTTTAGGTTTCCCCCTCTAAATTTACTTTTTTCCTTTTAAAATAAAAAAATAAAAAATAATAATAACAAGAAGATTGACAACTTGACAAAAGCAGGCTAGGGAGGGTTTCAAATGTATAGAAGAATCAAGCTGGAGTTTTGGACAAAAATTGAGAGCCTAATCCCATTGTACCTAAAACTAAAAATAAAATGCAGATTCAAGGTCAAATTAAATGATTATTGGATGAATCTGCATAAAAATTAAGTCTAAGGACTTAATTAGATTTTTAACAGGCCAGTTTGATTTAATCATGGGCCAAATTAAAAGTTTAATTATGTTTAAGAATTAATTTGGGTCAAATTAAAAGATTTAATTAGATACAATGACTTAATTATACTTTTATTAGTTCAAATTATTTTATTAGGGATTTAATTGGTGAAAAATTAAGTTTGAAAGCCCAATTTGGGCTTAATCGAGAAAATTGAAATTTTAAAGGACCAAACTTAATTTTTACAAAGTCAATTGATTGAAATCAAAGATAAAATTGCCAGAAAATCAAAGTTTAGGATGAATCAAGGGTTAAATTGAAGAAATTCACAACCAAGAACCCTTTTAATAAAGGCGCTAAAGTTTGACGACTTAATTTGGTTGAAAACACGGATGGAATTGAAGCAAATTGAAAGTTAAATGGGCAATTAAAGATCAATCTACATGAATACAAAACCAATTATTAAAATGCGAAGGCACTGAACTTTAGGGTTGATATTTGGGTTTGACAAGGATAAAATCGCATAAAATTAAAAGTTCGAAGTCAATTAGGAATGCAATTAAAAAAATCAAAAGACAGAGGACTAAATTGAATTTTAGTCAAATTCCTAATTAAAACCCTAAAGGTGTCAAAACGATGTCATTTTATTTAAACAAAATGGTACATTTTGCCAAAACGACACTGGTTTGACCAACACAAAAAAAAAAGAAGATGTCAGACGACTTGTTATCTAATCACTGTTCATTATCTTCAACCTTTTATACTCGAAAGGCTACTCAAGTGGCTAGTTTTTAAGGGCATTTAATGTCTCATCTCTACATCAAACAAGACACCATACTCATTGCCTGACACCGTACTACACCCTGGCATAATTATTTAGCTAGTTGCCTTTGTAATCGCCGTAGTGCCGCCTCAAAGAGGCTGACCCGATCAGCCTTTGTAGCTAAATTTCACAGTTTTTGGAGATGACTTTTGCCCAATGATTGGGATCCTTTCCATTTAAATCAGGGGCTAAGATTTATACCCAATAAAGGCTAGATACCCCATTTTCATCTCGTATAAATAGGAGTGAATTTTGTACATTAGGTAAAGAGAAATGAGGGTGGAAAGTAAGCCAAAAAATTAGCCTATACACCATTTTTTCCGGCCACCTAACCAACCATTTTTCCCCTCCTCTAAAAACCACAGTAAGCCACCATTAGCACCAGCAGTGCCCCAAAAGCAAGATAACATTTCCCCTAAAGACCATAAGAAAAATAAAGAGGGAATATAAGAGAAAACAAAAGGAAAGAAGTAGAGAAAAAAGCATAAAAACTGAAAGAAGAACATAATTTGTAACCCTTAACTTCAACAACCTTCTCCACATACCACCATTTCTTACCAGCAATCGACACAACCCCCTTTCCATCATGAACTCCAGCAACTTCCTTCCTTCCCAACAACGACAACACCGTAAGCCATCGCTTTTAGCAACAGTGTAAAACTTAAGTAGTGATGATGGTTTAAAGAAGAAGCTCCATTATATACTTCCTCTAGACCTGCATCATCAACGCCACAAGCCTCCACCATTAACCACCACCCTTAGGCTAGGCAAGTCCTTCTCTCATTCCCTCATGTATTTTCGCCTTTTGTTGTGTGTAGAACATGAATTAATTCACGTCCTATAGCTGATGGCTTTTGCCAGTAAAGGTTAAGATGGGTTGAACCCTTAGCCTAGCCCACACAGCCGGGTTGGGTCCAGCCGATCTTTTTTTAAAAAAAGAAAAGAAATTTTTCAGCCTTCAATCGGCCTAACCTAACTGGATTAGGCTTGGGCCTTAGGCTAGGCAAGATAGAAATTTTCCTTCAACTATGGGTGTGTTTGCCTAACACACCCTAATGCATTTTCCTTAGTTTTTAATCTATCTTTGTTTTAATGTATAGCCAAACAAGCCTAATAAAAATCCAAAAAAAAATCTAAAAAATTTCAAAGACCATTTTGAAATCATTTGCGGATATGTCGCGTGTTTTTTTAATAATTTTGCCTAATATTGGACCGTAAATTTACACTGTAAGATATGAACCCAGTATTAAAAATATATGATTTTTCTTCGAAGTTTTAAAAAAATCCAAAAAAAATTAAAATATATCCCTCATTTTAAAAAAATAAAAAATCTTTGTTTTTCATGCACATGGCCAAATCTTAAAGGTTTTTCATGCATATTTTCTAAAAAGAATAAAATCATATTTTTATCATGTTTTAAAAATGCAAAATGTATATCATAATTGGTTTATGATTATCCATTAGGGTTTGATCAAAATACAAAAAATCTCACAACAATTAGTTTGTTATTCGGAGTGTCAGGATTTAGCTTTAGACTTTAATATTTTAGGGTACAAAATTACATTGTAAAATATATCCTTAGGTATTGAAGATACAAAATAAAAAATAAATACGAGGCTAAATCTAAACCTTAGAACGATTAGGATTTAACCCAATAAGGTAGAGACTTATGACATGACCAAAAGATTGATGTCTTCTCCCAAGTATAGGAGTGTCGAGATAATAAATAACCTGATAAGACCGGGGTCGAACCACAGGGAGGTTAACTATATAAACTACAAATAAAGAAATAGATAATAATAGAAAAGGAGTTGAAGAGAGCTTTGAGATGTGATATTGATATAAGGATTAGACAAGGATAAAATAATTGTCAAGGTTAGAGGATCCACTAATGGTATTTCAAACAAGTATAGTATCAACTCTTTTTATTACTCAACTGGAAACCACACATAAAGGAGGTTCCAATCGGATTATAAATTGTTAACATGATTACATTAGTTATCTTATTCGAATAATGCTAATACTTGTAAATGTTGTCAGATATTCATGATTATAACTTATGTTAACAACAAATCAAGTTCCTTTCTAGCACATGTGTCGGTTATACCATACGGTTTGGGTTATGAAACTGCCAAGTATTTATTGTACCAAGATTATACAACATAAATCTAGATTAACCATTTAACAAGCAAAGTATTAAAAGTGAATAAGATAACAAATACAAAACATGTTAGTATCAAACATTAAAGTCCATGTTTAGTTTATACTATACTTATTCTTATACCATTAGTGTAACCTTTTCACCTTGACATAATAAACTTAGCTAAACATAATGAAGAAGAGAAACATAAAGAAACAAGATAAGAACATAAATAAGATATAAGTTAACTAAGTAAAGGAAAGAAAATGAAAAGCATAAACAAGAGATTAATATAAATAGAACTTCAGCATTACAAAAATATAAAGAGAGAGCAAGAACATGATCTTGATTTGAAAACCAAGATGCCTAAATACATGGCAAATGCCTCCTTTTATAGGCCAAAATTTGGAATTATTGATTGATGACTAATTGTTGAGTGGGTGGCAACATCTTGACTTGGTGACAATCCTTATCTTCTTATCTGAACAAAACGTCATTGCTAACGTCAGAATTTGAATAGATTTTTGTCATGAAAGTTCTAGAAAATTGTCTCAGCTTTCCAATAAAAAAAGAATTGGTGCATTTTGACTTTTAGGGCTGAACATTGAATAGTGTCTGGGCTAGAAGACAGATTCTAACTTCTCTGTTGTTGCTAAGATTTGGACTTCCAAACAGCAGAATTGAGTCTTTCACTCCCATGAATGTTTTAGGCCTATGTCTTAGATTTCTATCCATATAAACCAAATTCAAATCCAAGATCTACAGCTCTAGATATGACCCAATGACTGAACAATGTTCCAATTTGGACTGAACCAACATCTCTTTTTTAAGCTTCACCCTCTCTTTGTCTTCTCAATTTCAATAGTTGAACTCATCAATCAATCTTTTGATTTATGTGATATGCCTGCATTTAAGATGAACATTTACCATAAATTAAAGGTATCTTATAATATCAGACTTGTTATTATAAAACATGCTTTAGTTAAGGAGTTATTGATGCTTTAAGTGCACAATGATGATATAAAATCTTGATAAAAAAACACTTTTAAGTACTAATCAACTTACTTATAAAGGGAGATTTGCTTTGAACCTTAGATGAGACCAACGGATATAAACATGACCTAGAAAAATAATTAATCTACAATGCAACTTACCTTAGGTAGGGTGTACTAAGGATGATACGGTTTCCCCTGCACAACTTGTAACATCCCCCATTCCGGGATAAAAACAACAATCTCATGTCAACTGAAAAACAGAGTAATATATATATATATATATATATATATATATATATATATATATATATATATATATATATATATATATATATATATTCATGATTTTTGTATTAAAATCTACCGAAATTTTAACGGAGTCCCCCTATACCGGAAGGTCTCAAGTTATCGGTATGTAACCTGTTTACACTTCTAATAACTCGCATCTCATAACTTAATCCCGACCCAATCATCTTGGGTTTCAATTCGACAAATATTCTCACACCTATCAATCACAATATTTATGATATACATTATATAACAAAACATCATTATTGATTGGTAAAAAAAATATAAATACACAAACATGAAATATGGTTATATGAACTTCAGAGTTAAGTTCATTCAATCAAATTTAAACATTAATTATACAAATTAAGTTATACAAACATTTTCATGTTTACAAAATACAAGGGTATACTCCCTAGAACCTAAATTACAAGAAGGGAACGTAAGCTAGGATATACTCCTATCGTGCATGCGATGATCCTGAAACAAAATACATATTATTGAAAGATGAATATCACATAAATATAACAACACGAATATCTAACAATTTCAACAGGGTAACATGCATTTATATTTTGTTCACTTCTCCCTTCTGGTTTTCATTAGAATCTCTTCCTTATTCAATTATTAATAATCGTTCCCTCTTCCACTATTAACCTCCATTCCAAACTTTATAAGATCAAACATGATTATTTTTATTTAACACATTACCGATACCAATTTCACTGGTATCTCATCATCACCTCATAGGAGTCGATGCAAGGTGATCCCCTTACCTGGGATGGGATCCTAACATACACTAAATGTATTATAGTTAATACATGCTTGATCCCCTTATCCGGGATCCTAATATACACCAAATGTATGTTAGTCCAAACATGGCGATCCCCTTACCCGAGATCCTAACATACACTAAATGTATACTAATTTATGCTTCAAATCACACTTCTCATATTTCCTTTATCAGTGATAATTTCAGCACTTGACAATTCACACAACAACCTTTCCCCTTGAATACACATACATTCAGTAATTCACGTTTCACATCAGTAATTTATATTAAATAATGAAATTTAACTAGAAGGTATAGGCGTGATTCCCCTACCTGCAATAGAAGCTCTACTCGTGCTCCCCTGTTGTTGCTGTTGCACCACGCCTATGGTCCCTCCTGCAAATCACAGGTTCATCTCATAAATTTTCCTCACTTAGGGATATGTTTTATAATAACCATATCAATAACCAATAAGTCTTTCTTTCAATCATTTCTTAATATTTTACGTTTTTCTCATTTCACCTATTAATATATTGTCATTATTTGTCCAACAACAATTATCATTCCTTTCTTTATATTTGAACTATTTCTATTTAAATCCCGAACTGTCACTGTCTAGACATTGAATTGTTACTGTCCGACCTGTCCTTAGATTTTTAACTATATCTAGAGTTATAGAACTCTGTTTCAAGTGAGATTGGTTTCGTTGGAAAGCTAAGACATAAGGCTACAAGTTCTCTGAAGGAAGGAGAACCCAGTTTTGCCTCTAAGACAGTCAAAATTGCTCATCAATAAACATTGGACTGTTACTGTCCAACTGTTACTGTCTCGTTTTTGAATTGTTACTATCTGACCTCTCCTCAGATTTTTAGTTATATCTGAAGTTATTGAACTCCAATTCAAGCGAGATTAGTCTCATTGAAAAGCTAAGACATGAGGCTACAAGTTCTTTGAAGGAAGGAGAACCTAGTTTTGCCTCTAAGATAGTCAAAATTGCTTATCAACAAACATTTGGCTGTTACTGTCTAACTATTACTGTCTCGTTTTTGAACTGTTACTGTCTGACCTCTCCACAGATTTTTAACTATATCTGGAGTTATAGAACTCCGATTCAAGCGAGATTAGTCTCGTTAGAAAGCTAAGACATGAGGCTACAAGTTCTTTGAAGGAAGGAGAACCCACTTCTGCCTCTAAGACAATTAAAATTGCTCATCAACAAACATTTGGACTGTTATTGTCCAACTGTTACTGTCTCGTTTTTAAACTGTTACTGTCTGACCTCTCCTCAGATTTTTAACTATATCTAAAGTTATAGAACTCAAATCTATAATTTAACATCCAGGCATTAATTCATAATTGACTTTAAAAGGACTCATTAGACCATGTTTAGAATACCTTACCCGGTACGAATCAAGGTTTCGATCCCTCCTTTTCTTTCTAATGACAGCCGACCCTCCCCTCCCCTCCCCTTTTCTCTTCTTGGTAATCCCTTGCTCACCAATGTTTATTCTACCTATAACCCTTAATCTTGGATGAGTTCTTGAAATTTTGGTGTTTCTCTCTTGATCTGTAAAAATGGATACAAAACTCCCTCTTTTCTTTCTTCACGATAGCTACAGATTTGTTTTTGGTGAGAAGAGGAGTATTTATGCTTTATAATTATTCTTATCTGCATTTAGGCCCCATTTTCTTTAAGTGTATTTATTTTGCCCCCACTTCTTTTTAGTTTAGTTTATTTTTTTTAATTTAATCCAGCCTTGATTTTCTCAGGATTTACACAACTAGTCCCTTTACCTAGACTCTCGTAGACCATTAGGTCTTTTAGTGACCATAATACTAGGTGGCAACTCTTGAACCTTATGACCATAACTTTATGATTAAACTTGAAACCCCCATTATAATTCTAAGAGGCAGCTTTGTCACACAATGTAAACACAAAAAAAAAGAGAGAAGAAAAGCTGAAATGACTCCACCATCGTTTGCTGATTTCTGAATTAGCAGCGATATAGTTTCTGGTTGTCGATTTCTGAATTGGCAGCGACAGTTTCTGGCTGCCAATTTCCAAATCAGTAGCGATGAAGTTTTGGCTGTCGATTTCTGAATCAGCAGCGACGTGGTTTTGGCTGTCGATTTCTGAATCGGCAGCTAAACAGTTTTTGCTGCTGATTTCTGGATCGGCAGCGACGCAGTTTTCACCGCTGATTTTTAACATTCGCTGTCGAATTGTGTGTTCTACAGCAAATTTGGGATTCGATGCCGAAGTTGAATTATCTACAGCGAATTTGTAATTAGTTGTCGAAATTGAGTTGTTTGCAGCGAATTAACATTTGTTGCCAAATTGTGCATCCTGCAGCGAATTTGGGATTCACTGCCGAAGTTGAATTGTCTGCAGCAAATTTGTAATTCACTGTCGAAAATCAGTTGTTTGCAGCGAATCAACATTGACTGCTGAATTGTGTGTTATAGGGAATTTGGGGTTCGCTGCCGAAGTTGTATTGCCTGCAATGAATTTGTAATTCGGCAATTCGCTGCCAAAATTGAGTTAGGTGCAGCGAATTAACATTCCCTGCCAAATTGTGTGTTCTACATCAAATTTGGGATTCGCTGCCGAAGTTGAATTGTGTGTAGCGAATTATAAATTCACTACCGAAATTGAGTTATTTGCAACGAATTAACATTCGCTGCCAAATTGTGTGTCCTACAGCGAATTTGAGATTCACTGCCGAAGTTGTATTGTCTGCAGCGAATTTGTGACTCACTACCGGAATTGAATTGTTTGCAACGAATTAGCATTCTCTGCCGAAAATGTGTTGGCTGTAGCAAAGTAGGATTCGCTGCTGAAATTATACCGCCAACAACAAATTGTTTTCGCTGCCAAATGGTGCAGCTTGCAGCGAACCAGTTTTCGCTGCCAAATTTTGTGGCCTGCAACGAGCCAGTTTTCGCTGTCGATTTCTACAATAGGCCTCATGGGCAGAAATGACTCAAATGCTTGTAACAATTTCATTGTATGATGGTGTAAAATGTGGAACACTTGAATGTGAACATATGAACTCTTGAATTAAGTATGGTGATGAATGTGATTTAAAGATACAAATGTATTGCTTTGTGACCATTGATATCTTAAGTGGTACGGTCGAGATCGGACCATCGTCAGGACAAGGACAACCCGCAGGTGGAGCAGGTAGGTGGTTTCCACCTTTTTTTCGTATGATGTTTATGTTTTCAAATGATTTACTTATGATGATATTTTATTAAATCCTTGTTGAATGATAAAACGATGATGAAGTGTTTGATTGAATTGTTGATGATTGTCGAAACGACTATGAATTGTCAATCGAGTTCTTGATGAACGTTGAAACAATGATGAAATTGTTACTTTCTAAAATGATCTATTTGAAGTGGATATATTATTATGTTGTGATGAATATTAAACTGAATATGAGATATTGATTGGGCAATTATGAATTTGGGTTGTGAAGAATGGTTGTATGAGTATTACAAATGATCTATTGTTGTATTTTTATTGAATGTAATTGTGATGAATATATTACAAAGGATCTATCGTTCTATTATATTGAATGAAATTATCATGAATGGTTGTATGAGTATTACAAAAGATTTACTATTGTATTGTATTGAATGTTAATTATCACGAATGGTTGTATGAGTATTACAAATGATTTACTGTTGTATTTTTATTTAATGTAATTGTGACGAATTGTTGTATGAGTATTATAAAGGATCTATCATTTTATTATATTGAATGTAATTGTGACAAATGTATTACAAAGGATCCACCGTTGTATTATATTGAATGAAATTGTCATGAATGGTTGTACAAGTATTACAAAAGATCTACCATTGTATTATACTGAATGTTAATTATCACGAATGGTTGTATGAGTATTACAAGTGATCTATTATTGTATTGTATTGAACATTAATTGTCATTAATGGTTGAATGAGTAATACGAAGGGTATTATTGTGTTATACTGAATGCTAAACTGTTATGGAATGTTTGTTTGTATATTACAAATGATCTATTATCGTGTTACTGAATGTTAGACTATTACAGAACGCCTGTACGAGCACTACAAAGGCTCTGCTATTACGTTGCAATGAATGTCAAATTGTTATGAATCGTTTGAATGAGCAAATCAAGGGATATTATCATGTTATAGTGATTTCACAAACCACCTCTAGAATGTGTGATTGGTTGATGATTAACTACGACTAATGGCATCCAAAGCGGATGACCGGGATGAACAAATGATTAGCTTCGACTAATGGCATACGAATGGATGACCGAGATAAGTGATTGATTAGCTTCGGCTAATGTCATCTGAATGGATGACCGGGATAAATGTTTGATTAGCTCCGGTGACACGACCAAAAGATTGATGTCTTTTCCCAAGTGTAAGAGTGTCAAAGTAATAAATAACCTAGCAAGACTGGGGTTGAACCACAGAGAGGTTAATTGTATAAATTATAAACAACAATAATACAACAACAATAGTAACAACAACAATAACAATAACAACAATAATAATAATAATACTAGTAGTAGTAGTAATAATAAAAATAGTAATAGTAATAGTAATAGTAAAGTAGTAGTAATAATAATAATAATACCAATAATACTATTAATAATGATAATAATAAAGATGAAAAAGAAAAGGTTGATGAGAACTTTGAGATGGAAGATTAACGTAAGGATTAAACAATGATAACAACAAATGTCAAGGTTAGAGGATCCACTAATGGTATTTCAAACAAGTATAATATAAACTCTTAGTATTCAATTGGAAACCACACGCAAAGGAGGTTCCAATCAGATTATAAATTGTTAACATGATTACATTAGTTATTTTATTCGAATAATGCTAATACTTGTAAATGTTGCTAAGCATTCATTATTATAACTTATGTTAACAACAAATCAAGTTCCTTTCATAGCTCAGGTGTCGGTTATACCATACAGTATGGGCTATGAAAGTGCCAAGTATTTGTTGTACCAAGTGTTATACAACATA
>Ga0325402_1005579_pt1 | contig 11795 bp, 7 predicted proteins | sample PopdelMetagenome_22_FD_207212 | JGI IMG/M metagenome (GOLD analysis project Ga0325402, IMG submission 207212) | Populus deltoides microbial communities from Bellville, Georgia, United States - Xylem-PdKOR-R3 | ecosystem: Host-associated > Plants > Phyllosphere > Stem > Wood/Secondary xylem...
CATTTCTTGTAGTTTTGATTATTTCACAATATGTTCATCAGATATCCTGATTTTTATCAAATATCTTGAATGGTATATTGGGTTGTTTGATAATCTGAATAGGTTCAGATGTGGTTTTTTTGGTCATTTTATTTATTGTTGTTTTTTTCCCGTAAATATTTAAATTGTCAATTTAACCAATGACTTGGGACTTGCGTTCTTTTTAACCAATCATTTTTTTACATAAAAAAAAAAAATTGTTCAGCCCACGGCAACACGCGGGCAATATGTCTAGTTTTGTGCTAAGAGTTGTTCATGTAGTGTGGAAATTTCCTAGCTGTTAACTTTTATATCAGTTGGAGAAATATTATATTTTGTCTTAGGAGATGCATTAAAGCCATTAGTTTCATAATTAATTGATAACTTCTGCGCAACATTATGTCAATTAATAATGTAGTTTAAACACTTCCAAATATGTTTGCCTAGCTTAATGTTCTGAAATATGTAGAACATGTCTTTCTGTTATGGATCTATCATGAAGATCTAACCACTTGATCTATAGAATAAACATCATGGTGCTTGTGATTTATTGTTCCTCCTTGTTTTTAGACATGTGTACCACACAGATGAGTGAAAATGTGGTATACACATCACTTAAAGAAACAAGAATTGTGGCAATCTCGGTGTATATAATGCTGGAGTGCATCATTTTATGATAAGTCAGTTGTACTAAGCTTTGGGATCTTTTTTCAGCATATTACAGTGACATCTGTGTTGGTGCAATTGCATGCCGACTGGAGAAGAAAGAAGGCGGAGCTGTCCGCGTTTACATCATGACATTAGGTGTTTTAGCACCATATCGTAGGCTAGGCATTGGTGAGCAAACCACTTATATTCCTCTTATGGTAGAAGTCTATGCTTTTTTATTTTGAATTTGATCCTGACACACAAATGATGCTTAAGTAAATTTGTCGAAAAGAAAAGGCGAAAGCCTACTCCTTGAACCTGAACCAGTTATTGCCTAAAACATTTTAAACTTAATTTATCTGTTTGCATGCTGCCTCCTTGTTTCTGATTCCCAACTGGCCTTACAGGTTTTGCAAACTGTTAGCAGTAGAGTCACTATATTAAATAAGAACCATGAAGTATCAGGAACTCTGTTGCAGTTTACATTTATGAATAGTCAAAACCCCTTTTCTGAAAAGCCCTCTGGTTTTGGACTTATTCTTCCAAGTCTGAACAGAGAGCAAATATTTGTGAAAGAAAGTTTTGGCAGGTGCATTTACTGATCAAATTTGTGTGATTGTGCAGGTACAAAGCTGTTGAATCATGTTCTTGATCTCTGCTCAAAGCAAAATATTTCTGAGATTTACCTGCACGTACAGACAAACAATGAAGATGCCCTTAACTTTTACAAGAAATTTGGATTTGAAATCACGGACACCATCCAGAACTATTACACGAACATTACTCCACCTGACTGCTATCTTCTTACAAAACTCATCACTCAAACAAAGAAATAATGTCACAGAGCTGGTAGTTCAGTGGAAACTCTGCTTTTTTTATCCTATTTATTGAACTTCACCTTGGTTCGGTTGTACTATTGAGGTTCCATGGATGCTACTGGTGAAATGATGGGTTAAAAGTTCACCTGCTAAAATCCGTGGACCAAATGAGTAGTTATGGTTCTAAACAGTTATACAAACTTTTTTTAGTCTTGTATTTCTTTGAGGCTCTAAGAAGGGTCTGGCAGTTTATAAGATTCTGATTGCTGTCTTTTAGACGGATCAAAGATCCAATTATCGAAATTGTGATTTCATACTGTGAATGGCAGCTCGTCTTGGTGTTGCATTTGCAGGCTCTGAATGTTATGGCTATGCCAAGCCATTCATATATTTACAACAACCATGCATAGTTTCGCAATCAACTTCAATCTGTGCATGCCAAAAAAGCCCCCGGCCTTATCATAAGGCAGGCAAGGTCCAGCCGTTGCATTGCTATATATATCCCATGGAAGATTTCTGGCAAGGCGGACAAGTTCCGGGCATTGCATTGCATCACATGATCAATAGAAGAGTTCCGAGTTAGAGCTCGGCATGGTCAGGTCAGGTGTATTTGACCTCAGGAGAGCTGTTATATGCAGCTTAGTTTACAGTAGTCAATCGGGCTTATCATGACGAACCTGACAGTGATTTATTACAATGTGTATATTATTTGGATGCTTGAGAGCAGGCAAACAATGCAATTCTCGCCCATCTGGGAACAGCAGTCTTCATATGTCAAAAGTATACTGTATCTGCATTTTCTGTTTAGCAGGCCAAACCACCAGCAAAAGCATCTCCTTCATGAAGAATAGACTCTGTCAGTCAATAAGCATCCCCTTCATGAAGAATAGACTCCGTCAGTCAATAAGCATCCCATGAACCACCGAGTCTCTGCCGATAACACTCCACTACATATTAGCAGAGTTGATATGGAGAGTGCATTTATTTTGAAAGCTCTACACTATTATACTTTAGTAAAACGACTGAATGAAACCATTAAGAAATTTTGGTTAACTTCACCACTCCTCTTACAAAAAAAAATAAATTATTTTTTGTTATGTTAAAAAATTTTAATAATAAATAAATTAACAATAACTTTGAGTTAAAATATTTTTAAATAAAATAAAAATTAATATTCAATCCAAAAACTTCTACACACACATGGTATATCAAATTGGGTTGGATTGATATCCTTTCAATGTATTTGAGAATATAATAATAATAGTTTTTTAGTGTGTTTTTAACTCGGAAATATATTAAAATAATATTTTTTTTAAAATTATTTTTTACATTAATATATTAAAATAATCTATATATATATATAATAATTTTGAAAAAAAATTAATTTTCTTAAAAAAACCATTTGAAATGCAATTTGAAACTGCCTTTCAAAAATTTCTAACTGCTGCTCGATTCGTGATATACATTTTTTGTTTAGGGTTTTATCCGTTATCAACGGTAATATTTATATTATTCAATTTTAATGAGATGGGTTATTCTAGAGAAAGGGTTTTTTTTAAAAATTATTTTAATGTGTTAAGATAAAAAATAAAATTTTGAACTCGTGAGCGACTAGTCGCGCACAGTTTCCCACGGTGGCTCTCTCCGTCCATGAGGCGCTCTGCTCCTCCTGTCCAATTCCTCGCCGCCGCTTTCGCCGTTGATTCCGCCTCCATGTCTTCTCGCCGCCCTCCGGTACTCCCTCTCCCTCTCAAAAATCTACTAAAGAGTTAGCTACTTAACTCTTTTCACTAATTCTAACTGTTTTTAATAGCAGTACCGTGGCAGTAATAACAGAAATCAGTGGGTAAGAACCTTTTCGAACGGTCCGTATACAGAAGACTCCAATTTAGGGTTCCTCCAAGGAGAAGCAAACCACAACTTCACTCCACGACCTTCGCCACCGCCTCCTCCGCGTTATTATCAAAATCAACAATTTCGCCAACCACCACCTCCTCCGCGTTATTATCAAGATCAACAATTTCGCCAACCACCACCACCACAACCGTCCGATCAAAACCGGATATTCTGGTATTCTCCACCGTTCAATCAAAATCACAATCGACAGTTCTTCAACCAGAATAACAGGCTGCAGAGGCCTGCTAAGCCGTTGGATTATAGGAATTGGGAGTATGCCAAAACGGCGCCTCCTCGTGACTCCGAAAGATTTATAGTTCTTTCTTATAATATATTAGCTGATTATCTAGCAATCAATCACAGAAGCAAACTTTATTATCATATACCACGGCATATGTTAGATTGGGAATGGCGAAAGAGGAGTATAATTTTCGAGCTTGGTTTATGGTCTGCTGATATAATGTGTTTTCAGGTTTAATTAATAGTAATTAATCTAATTTAGTGTTTAATTTCTCTCATTTGGTTTTGATAGTAATAGAGGTTATTTCTACCTTTTTTATTTTGATTGGTTGTAACTGTTTTTAGGAGGTTGATAGGTTTGGGGACTTGGAAGAGGTGTTGAAGGTCCGGGGATACAGTGGAATTTGGAAGGTGGGTTTTTTTGCAAGGCAATTAGTTCCTTTATTTATGAAATGCGGAATTGTGCAGTTTTGCTGCGTGATTTTATGAGCCAGTTTGTGTTTGGATTTGCTGAGTTGTCTGGTTTATGTATTTTATGTGCATTAAGAATTGTTTTGTTTTGTTATGAGATTATGAGGAATCATAGTTTAAGGAGTTCAAGTGCAGGAATTGAGCTTAAAAAAGATGTGAAGAGCTGAGTGAGAGCAAAGGAAGGAACCAATGTCTTTGTTGCCCCAAACTTGCTATTTTGTTTCTAATTATTTTACATTATTAGATTTGTAATTGTAATTTTCTGGTTTCATGTGATGGTTGATAATGAGGTTTGCCATTTTTTATGTTTTTTTTTTAATGGGACTTGCATGATACATTTGACTGTAATGGTATATCTTTACAAGCTGTAACTCTTGCATGCAACAGGTTAATGACCAATAGCCTGAGAAAGTTGAATTAGATATCAGCGAGCCATTATAGGACAGTTACTCAGTTTGTTCAAAACTGTTAAGATGTGTTTCTTTTTATGAAGTTTGGTCTGACAACATTCTCTTTTACATATAGATGCGGACTGGCAATGCAATTGATGGTTGTGCAGTCTTTTGGAGAACATCAAGGTAAAATCCCAGCTAGTTCTAGTGGCCATTGATCTGTGGCATTCATGGGTTCCGTTAACAGCACTGCTTGTTGATAAATTATCAGGCTAACACCTGCATGATGCCAATTATTTAAGATGGTTTGATGTCCTTGCTATTGTTTCATTCACTTGCTGCCCTGAAGGTTTTTCAATTTCATTCATTTCAGTCTATTTTCCTTGAACTTTCTTCTCTAAAAGTTATCCTTCTTCTGTTCTGCTTCTGTGGTACCATTTGTTTGCATTTTAGCTGGTGCACCTTCTTTCTCAGTTATGAGGTAGTGCCAGATGCTCACAAGTCAACATCAGGAAACTGTTTTGCAAGATTTCACTGTCATGAAATTTCAATCATTGGGAAGCCCAGTTCTTTCTAGGTTGGCTCCTCTAGCATATCACCATATTGCCTCTACCTTTCCATAAATGTGTCTCCCCTAGCTTCATCAAAGTTAGCATGCAACACAACAGTTGGCATTCAGATGTCCAATCAGCTGTGAAAAATGAAAAAGCTCTATATTTTGTGGTCTATGAGTGCTCCCTGCATAACATGAGAATGTGAGATGATTAATGTTCTATATATACCATCCCTTTAAAGAAGCTCAAATTTGAATTACCTCAAGCATGCGCACATTTATTACTTTTCATTGTCTTGATTGTATTTCTCATTTCAAGTGGCATAGTATTTTGGTTAACCCTGTACTGCTTTATTTCTTTGAGGCGGTTTATTTCAAATTTAGCTTCTGTCAGATGGGAAAGGTATATCAAAATTCATTACATTTTTTTATTCTGTTTCCTTCTTTTCCTTTTCCAGGGAATCAATTGTTTGAGTGTTTAATTTTCCTCTATTTATCTTTCTTTTGCTCCTTTTCCGAGATTTTATAAAATTTTATTTGATGACTTTTCTTGATAGAATAGAGAAAATATCGTTTGGTGATGTGGTCTAATACCTCAACTAGTTTGGGATTAAAGCTTTGCTGTTGCTGTTTATGTTAGGTTCAGATTGGTCCATGAAGAATCCATTGAGTTCAATAAACATGGACTTCGGGATAATGTTGCTCAGATATGTGTGCTAGAGGTATCATGTCTTCATATCTTGGAAACTTTCTCCTCAAGTCTTTCCTTACTGTTTCCCGAATAAGTTGGTCCATGTGGCTTTCATGTTATTGAGTCAGTTTTTCTTTTCTTTTCTTTTAGCAGTTAATAAGACAAGACAACACTGCAGACACATCAACTCTACCTACAAGGTGCTGGTTTAACAAATTTTGTTTGAGATGTTTATTACATTATGATAAATATCAATTAATAGCTTGCACAAAAGTTAAAACTTCAGAAACATTATTATAAATATCAATAAATAGCTTGTATGAAAGTTAAAACTTCAGAATTTTTAATACAAAACTCTGAAGGATCATTACAAAAAAGGAAATCCTTTCATTCTTCTTGATATGAACTCTGTGTTTTGTAGGTTTTTAGTAGCTATGTAGAACACATCTGGAGATAATGCTTGGTCTTCTTTTGCCTTTTGCTGGTCCTTTAGAATTTTGCTTCATCTTAGTATCATGTAGAATTTGATTTTTATCCTGTGAACCTTGCACATTGCATAAGTTCGGGCAAGTTTTATCTGCTATTATGAATTTGCTCCATAGATGGACTTGTTTATAGTGTCTTTCAAGATTGTGATGGCAGGTTTATAAGTTTATATGGTGAGCATTTTGAACTCAAGTTGATGGCATTGTTTGTGGCTAATCTCTTATGTGATCAACTTGAATTTGCTCTCACTCATTCTAGTGATTGTGGATAAAGGAACTATATATGCATGAATTTATACGTACCACTTAAAATTTGGTAGCCTCAACACCTTAACCATTCAAGCGCTTTGAATTGATACACCCCACTCCAGCCTGAGTTCAGATGAAATTGCGGTCCCAACATAATTTGCTTATGCAGATCTGGTAATAGCTTGTTTTGAAGTTCTGCTGTCTCTATATGCAATGGAAAAATCTATACAAATGGAAGAGTTATTCATACAATCTTACAAACTGATGTGGCAAGTGATGAGTGATGTTTTAAGTGATTTACTTGTCATGTAAATGATCTATAAATCTATTTCATTAAATGTTATTAGTGTTAGCAAGTATTTTGGTGCAATTTTTTTCTGTTTGTATTGTCTTACTCATTTGTAATTAGATCTTTGCAATATCAATTTCCAACACAGTACTGTATGCTTTTTTGTTGTGTTTATTCAAACATATGATAAATTTTGTATCTCAGTCAGCATTCTGTATTTGCAGCTCAACCATTTCTAATAAAGTTCTCATATGTAACATTCATGTGCTTTACAATCCCAAAAGAGGAGATATTAAGCTCGGTCAGGTATTCACCATCTGTAGAGTAATCCATACAGTTTTTCTTTAATGTGTTAGTCTTTTGATATGTACTCCCTGTCTTTCAAAGAGTGCCCTTTTGTTTCTATTCTATCACAAAGTATATCTGATGTCCATTATCAAAGAGTCAAAGCATTAATTCATTTACTTTCCTAGTACTTCCCATTTCCCATTAAAAATCAAATAATGTCATTTCTTCCTGCTTTTGCAAGTATGCTTAGAAAACTCATTTCGATTTAATATGAATATGAGTTGGCTTAATATTCGTTGACAATCATTGATATGTGTGTATAGCCAGGGACAGGAGGGATTATATTTTGTTGGCTTAGAAATTGGTTTGCTTTGTTGTCGTGCGCGTGCGCGCACACTAGTTCTTTCTATAAGACCCAAAATGGGAACTCGTACTGACGCCAGCACTTTTTAGCTTCACAGCTGATCCCTCACCAGATGCTTAGTCTCACATGGAATTGTTTTTTTGTGAATAATTGCTTACAATTTTAGTTCTTGTATGCCAGTCAAAACACATATGAATGTGTTAAGTTAGGTCTTTGACTAGCATGCCTTTGCCTAGCAGGTCAGGATGCTTCTAGATAGGGCTCATGCTGTTTCAAAAACCTGGAATGATGCCCCGGTTATTCTTTGTGGCGATTTTAATTGTACTCCAAAGGTCACTTCTAGTTCAGCATTTCTTAAAAGTCCAGATCTGGTGTGTTTGGTCTTTTATGGCATGTTTAATCTGTTATATTTATTATGACAGTGATGTTTGTGCTTTTGCATCAGAGCCCGTTATACAACTTCATTTCAGAACAGAAGGTAACTTTTTGTTCTTCCTTTATTTACTTCCATGTTAGATGATTGATGAACTGCAAACAACATGTTAATTTCATTGGTGTCCGGCAGTTGGATTTCTCAGGAATTGATAGGGGTAAAGTATCAGGACAAGCTTCTGCTGAAATATGCAATTCTAGGCCATATAATTTTGGTCGTAATCCTAATGCTAGTCCTGGGTAAGTTTCCACAAGTCAACTAAACCTTTTAACCTCTGATGTTTTTGTGAACTTCTGACAATTGACCCTAAAAAAAGCCTGCAAACTATTGCAGGACTCAGTCCTCTGATAATTCGGTTCAAGCTCCATTAATGGTAGATAGCAAGCAGAGTGATACACTCCCAAACACGCAGAAGCAGAATAATCAACATGAGAGGCTGGGAGATGTGCCTTCTGTTAAGGACTACTCTCAGCCCAAACATACAAGAACTGTGCTGAATGCTTTGGATGTGAGTGTAGGTAGTGAACTGTGTGTTGAAGAGAGAGAACTGTACAAAGCAGTCGAGCAAGGCTCAACAATATTTCATGTTGAGGGCAAGTTACCTGTTGATCAAATGAATGATGAGATGAACAAATCAATTCCTCCACTGACCTCCCATCCTGAAGATGCCTATCCTGACAAGAGGGAACAAAGAGAAGGAGGAAATTCTACTTCTCTTCTTAATCAAGTATCATCATGTGAGCATTCATCACATACAAATACAGAAAATATAAGGGAAAAGTTTGATGATCATGAAGTCTCTACTTCAGCACATCCTTCATCTCAGCCAATTGTTGATGACGAGAAAACTGACCTTTCACCCTCCTATCAAATCAACATCTCAGATGCTTCGGTTAGTTATGTAGATGATAAGCTACTGGAGGATGTTTCTCTTCAGGATCTAAATGACTTGTTTCCAGAAAGTAGAACAATAGGGGAAGACCAATGTACTTTTTTATCTGCGCTACATGGAGTGGAGGGCTCATTGTCACACGACCCTAATTATTCCCCAAAAGGACTTGCATCTGATCTAAATGACTCTCAGTTGGATTCACCTGATGACGAAGTTCTGGATGATTTTCCTCTGGGACTTGATTCTGAGGGTGCTGGTGTGGGGAAAACTGCAGACGATCCATCATTATGGACCCCCATGGAAATAGTGACTGCTACAGGCAATGTAGACTGCATGTTTGTGGAACATCCGCTAAAGCTCAAAAGCACATATACACAAGTTGAGGTAAATAGCATGATGTTACACCTTTTCTTTTTCTATTGTTTTTCACTGTTGATTCCTCTAAAACTCAATTTGATTGGAGGGAGGGTAATTGAGGAAGAAGTAAAACATAAGGTGAAGGGTTGGGGTAGGAAGGCTGATGAAAAAGGCATGTGATGGCGATTCTATGTCCTCTTATCACATGAAATAGTACTGTTTGAAAAAGCTCCGAATTCTCAGAAGCAACATTATGCACTGTGACTAGCCACCACTACATACATTTCAATTTTGCAAGTTCTCCCTGAATTTGATTGGTTTTGGCTTTTGAAGTTAGTGCAGAATCTACAAGGAATAAAAGTCTAATAAAAGAAATTGATTAACTATTATGTGTACTTTTACAAAGGGACTAAATTACAGGACCGATATAGAAAGGGGGGCCAGTATTATCTTATCAAGGGGAGTAAAATAACTTAACACTGAAATTTCTGTATTTATGCATGTTTGCAGGACTGTTATGGGACAAGAGACTCAAATGGAGAACCCTTGGTGACCAGCTACAACAGGTGTTTCTTCGGCACAGTTGATTATATATGGTAAGTTAAAAAGGTTCTGCAGTTCCTTGTTTCTACTCTGCATATCAGTTCTCTTTGTTCTTTGAATAATCACAGGGAAAAACTTACTTAAGGAAGGGTTCTTATGGCCCTGCTATTGGTTGTGGTGTGGCAAGCACATCTAGCCTAGTGGCTCGGAGGGAGTGGCAGAAACTGGGGGGATGGGATATTTTAGAATGAATTATGAATTTCAGGTCCAATGTTGAAGCTTTCCATGGTGGGATATTTTAGAATGAATTATGAATTTCAGGTCCAATTATGAACTTTTGGAGAGGGCTATTTCAAAATTTCAGCAAAGTGCTGCCATGCAGCAAAAACAGTGGTTGTGAGGGGAAATTTAATATTTATTTCTCATTTCAGATCTGGACTATGTGAAGATTATATTTTAATTGAACATGCAGGTATTCGGAAGGTCTCCAGACTGTCAAGGTGCTTGCTCCAATGGCAAAACATGCTATGCAATGGACAGCAGGATTCCCGACAAAGGTACAAGTTTGCTTTTAAGATGGGTAATAGAAAATTTGCTGTGTTTGGAAATTAATTTACAAGAAGACTCCAATACATCTAGGTTCATGATGTCTTTTTTTCTTCCTCGTAAAAATGTCAAATGCCTCGTGTACCATAATTTCTATTAGATTTGTGGCTGAGGCAGTCTAATTGCAAGTCACTTCTCCTCTGATGAGGAGATCCCTAGTTCTAATCCCCCCCTCACCTAAGCTATTAAATCCTCAAATAAGCATCACTTGATAACAAGATAGATGGGTTGTGTGGTAGTTTTTGAAGGTAGTTCAAACTGGGGCTAAAATGAGGCAAGTTAAGTTTTGAAGGATTCATGTTTGGTCTCTTCTTGTTTGTCTAGCCCCAGAATCTAGACTTAGTTGGGATTCCATCCTTGAAAGCATTAGGTAAAGAAATGGCAAAGTGGTTACCTATAATCTGTGGGAATGTGGTTGATTATTTGATTTTTTTCTGGAATGCACTTTTTAATAGTTTAAGTTACATTTTGTTGGCTGTGTTGTTCAGAAATGGGGTAGTGATCACATTGCATTGGCTTCTGAATTTGCCTTCACAAAAGATGCGAGCAACAATAACATAGAAGTTCAATAGCACAGAAATGGGCTTGTGTGGTTGCAATCTAAAGAAGCTCAGAAATACCATTTCAGCTCTCGGCTTATAGTCTTCCTCCGGCATTTGCAAATTATAGCACTTCATGAGGTTCGAGCTGCTCTCTTGTGAAGCATTTCTCTCTTGTACTTATCTGTATTTTGTTTTTTAGACATATTTTTCTACCAAGAGAGAATTTTATTCCGATTCTGATCATGAAAAATCTTGTTTGGAGGTTTTTAATTCTGCAGAAAATTTAATATTTGCTCTTGTAGCTGATGTGGCAAGAGTATATATGGCTATAGCATTGTTACGGATATAGTCCAATGCCCATTTAACCTAGAGATTCTTCTTTTCAAAAGCTTTAGTGCCATGTTTAATTTTAATTCTTCAACTTCTCACTATATAAATTACAAGAAAATATAATGATTTTTTTTCAATGTAATGATTGAGGATTTTTGGGTTTGTAAAGCATGTCAATCAATGATATTTTAAGATATTAATTTTTTATTCATTCACAATTTATTTTAAATAAGTTAGTATTAAAGTATTTTTATTAGAAAAATAAGTAAACTACACTTTTAATTCAGCCTCAAGTCTACTTGTCAACCATGATTTAAAAAAAAAAAACAAATTTCTAATAAAGAGTCCCTGGATAGACGAGATTCACCAATTTCCCAGTAGATGTTCCAAAGTTTTCAGCCGTATTATAAGAAGCCTTTCTCATTCCTAGCAAATCTATTCGGTGGAAGGTGGTTGTTTTTCATTTTAAAATATATTAAAATAATTTTAATATTATTTAATATATAAAAAAAGGGTATGATTTCATTTAAAAAAACATTGGAATTTCAATGGTATCCAATAAAAGAAAATTTTAATTATATTTTAGTTAAACTATTTGAATAAAACAAGGTGTAAAATATTGATGGGTAAAAAAAACAAGACAAGACAAAATTAATGAGAGGGGCTTAGCCCATTTAAAAGAAGCATCTC
>Ga0325402_1005580_pt1 | contig 11794 bp, 7 predicted proteins | sample PopdelMetagenome_22_FD_207212 | JGI IMG/M metagenome (GOLD analysis project Ga0325402, IMG submission 207212) | Populus deltoides microbial communities from Bellville, Georgia, United States - Xylem-PdKOR-R3 | ecosystem: Host-associated > Plants > Phyllosphere > Stem > Wood/Secondary xylem...
CAACTAAAATCACTTCCCTGACAACGACGCCAAAACTTGTTGTGATGTCGCGGTCGCACAAATTAATTACCCTAGCTTAAAACACAACACACAAGATAGGATAGAGCAAGCAAGGGGTGGATCCTATGAGGAAGGTTCAAGTCAGATTTTTATGCTAGATGATATACAATTTGAGGGGGGAGGGTTTGGAGATTATCTAGACTAAAGCAAAAGAAAACATAAAACTATCAAGCGAAATTAAATAAAATCAGAAAATTATCAAGAGAACAAACCTTGGTCACGAGTAAACGTCCACCTACAGAAATCAGAACTAATCATGGAAACAAAACGTCAATTTATACTCTGAATATTTATCTTTTGTTATGTTGATTAGTTAATAGATTTGTTGTATAACTAATCATAACCATCAAACAACCACAGTGTCCACACTAGTAATTTAATTCAATGGTAGCCTTAAGAACTAGATGAGTTGATTAATCTAGACAACATAACTGTCTGCAGTCCATGTTTAATTTAATCAATCGAATGTTCTCCCTAAGATTATTAATTTGGATCCGCCATAATTATTAATCTCAGTTGCTTCATAAGTTTATATACCACAACTCCGGTTTTTCATAGCAAACTTAGCAATTGATTGTTCACAATAATAACTTAGAGTCCGCTATAGCAATTAAAATAAAAAATCATAAGAAATAAACATAGGAGAACAAAAGTATTCATCCATCATATAAACTAAAAAGAAAAGGTAAAATAAATCTCACAATTCTTGAAATCCGAAGGTTTATGTCCTTGCAACCAAGAAAAAGAGTTTAGCCTTGCATGTTTACTGAATAATTAATAAAAAAAAAAAGAAGAATGCATGATTTCAGGTTCTGTTGGAGGAAGGTGTGTTCTTTCTCTCTTGGCTGGCCGTTCTCTCTTTCCCTTCTCTCTTTCTTTTTATATTCTAAGAAACCCTAATCCCTTTTCTACAAAATAGTTCTTTCGTAAGTAGACAATTTACATTTAAGTATTTCAATAACTATTTTTCTAAAAAAAGAGAAATAGCCTTACATAAAATCTTCAAGCTTTTACTTTTGACTTAGAGGAGCTAAATTGCTGAAATAAAGACTCAGACGATTTGGATGCTTTGGGACATAATTTGGACTTGTTTCTTCACAAAACCTGTATGTTGACAAAATTCATGTGTCATCTTAGAAAAATCATGTATCTCTCATATGAGCTCATTTTCTATTTAAATTTGGTAGGATTATAGGTCTTCGAGTTAGGAATCCAAAAAAATTAAGTTTGCATCAAATGGACATCTTTAGCTCAAGATATTCAAGTTGGAATGACCGAAAGTTAACATTGGAAAAATACAAGATCTGAATTTGAAGGTTGTGACCTCCATGCTCTTTCTCTTTTTATTTTTCTTTCCATATATTTATAGAAAGGTATGGATGTTAGCTTTCTAATGCCACTAGAATCACTTCGTTTGGACTTCTAGAGCTCAAGCTTTGCATAAAACATCGATAGGAGGTCAAATCTGCTAATTATCTTCAATTTACTTCTTTTTTAATCTTACATCCAAAAGTGCCTTCAAAATATAAAATAAAGAATATCAAGACATTTTATATGTAAAACATTTGCAAAATACTAGGTAAATGTGGGTAAAACTATCAAATAATATGGTTGCATCACCCAACTGCAACAAAAGCCTACCAGAACCTCCCAATAATAGTTCTAAGCCATTCCACAATGTTATCCTACCAACTCCCCTACCTTATAACCCTAGCAATGCTAATAGAACCATTAGACCTATTAGGAATAGAGACTTGGATGAGAAAAGAGCTAAAGGCCTTTGTTTTTGGTGTGATAAAAAATTTATACCTGGTCACAGGTGCTAGAACAAGAAGCTTTACTCCTTGTGTATTGTTGAAGAAGACAAGAAGAGTAATGATGGAGAAGGAGTGATCGAAGTAGAACATGACACTCATCACCCACACATATCTCTCAATGCATTAGAAGGATTGATCGGCCTAAATACTCTTAGAATCACTGGTAGAGTAGGAAAACAACCATTGTTTATCCTTGTGGACTCTGGGAGCATACATAATTTCATCAGCAACCAAGTGGCAGACATGTTAGGTTGTAAACTCACCAGTATTAAAGATTTAACTATATAAGTCGCTAACAGTGGAATCATGACCTGTATTTTCGTGTGCAAAAACTTCCAATGGTCAATGTAGGGAGTTGAATTCGTGACTGATGTTTTTACCTTGGAACTCAAAAACTATGACATGATCCTAGGAATTCAGTGGCTAGCTAAATTGAAAACCATTGTCTACAATTATGATGAGATATGGATGGCATTTATATGGCATGGCCAATAAATCTTTATCAAAAGGGATGACCCTGTATCAGTAGAGACTGTTAGATTTGAGCAAATTAATGGCTTGTTATATAGTACTATATTAGTTTCTGAAATTAATCTATGCAGCCTATGCCTTATTGAGGATCAAGATCACGAGGGGCAACCAATGTCCACCACGTTACGACCCTGTGTTATTGAGAATACTACCTTGGAAGTTATGTAGGCAAAATACCAAGAAGTATTTGAAGAACCTAAGAGCTTACCACCACCACGCAACCATGACCACAATATATCTCTAAAGGAGGGATCTAATCTAGTCAACCCCTACCTTATAGACACTCAAGTATACAAAAGGATGTAAAGGAGAGGATGATTAAAGAGGTGCTGGATTCGGGAACCATCTAACATAGTCATAGCCCTTTTGTTTGCCCAATAGTCATAATCAAGAAAAGGATGGATCTTGGAGGCTATGTATTGACTACAGAGCATTAAACAAGCTTATAGTGAGGGATAAATTCCTTATTCCTCTAATAGGCAAACTCCTAGAGGAGTTGGTTGGTGCCACTATCTTTTCTAAGATAGACCTTAGATCTAGTTACCACAAGATCAGAATGTCTCCTGAGGATGTTTATAAGATGGCATTCAAGATTTACAATGGGCACTATGAATTCATGGTCATGCTTTTTGGCTTGACTAATGCTCCTGCCACATTTCAAAGTTTGATGAATAAGGTATTTCGAAGCCATTTGTGAAAATTTATCCTTGTGTTCTTTGATGATATCCTCATCTACAGCAACATCATGAATGAACACATAAGGCATCTGAAGATTGTATTTGAGATTTTGAAGTCTAACATGTTGTATGCCAAGGCCAATAAATGTGTCTTCTACAGTAATCAAGTTGAGTACCTTGGTCATATTATCTTTGTAGCAGGGGTGTGGATAGATCCACAAAAAATCAAGGTCATACTAGATTGGCCTATCCCAAGCAACATTAAGCAATTAAGGGGATTTCTTGGCCTCATAGGATACTATAGGAGATTTGTTAAAGGCTACGACATCATTTGCATACCTTTGACACATCTGTTGAATAATGAAATCTATATATGGAATGAGGGGGCAATCATAGCCTTCCAACAACTTAAGAACATTATGACTAACCCATTAGTACTAAATTATCAGACTTGGATAAAGAATTTATCGTGGAGATAGATGTCAGCAATAGGGGCATGGAGGCAGTTCTGATGCAGAAAGGCCACTCAATTGCATTAATCAGTAAGTTGTTTAGGCCTAAACAACAGACACTCTCCACTTATGAAAGAGAGCTGCTAACTATTTTACTGGTTATCACTAAATAGAGGCATTACTTATAGGGTAAACATTTTATTATCCACACTGATCATATTAGTCTAAAATACTTGTTGGAACAGAAGGTGACCTGCCCATCACAGCATGTGTGGTTAGCCAAACTACTTGGCTTTGATTATAAGATTGAGTTCAAGAAGGGTAAGGATAATGTGGCTACAGATGCACTATCTAGAGTGTCTTGCGAAGAGTTAAGCACCTTAACAATTTCTATTATCTCTACTACACTTATGGAAGAAATCAAAGCATCATGAGTAAGTGATAGGGTTGTACAAACCCTTGTTCAGGAGTTAAGTATGAATCCTACTTCTCATCCCCATTACTCATGGGTTAATCAACTATTGTGCAAAAAGGGTAAGGTAGTTGTTGGCCATAATGTGACTCTTCAGACTAAGATCATTGATTTGTATCATAACTCAGCTGCAAGGGGCCATTCAAGGACTACTGTTACGGCCAAAAAGGTGGCTAGCGCATTCTATTAGAAGGGGCAGTAGAAACATATCAGACAATACATCAGGGAATGTCCCATTTATCAACAGAACAAGTTAAAAAAACACACGCACCCCAAGGTTACGATAACCACTTCCCATACCTAAAACCCCATTCATTGATATTAGTATGGATTTTATGGAGGGTTTGCCTAAGTCTGAAGACAGGGAGGTTATATTTGTGGTTGTTGACAGATTCAGTAAATACGCGTATTTCATGGCCATTCACTATCCTTATACTACGTGGCTAGAGTTTTTCTTGACAAAATCTACAAACTGTAAAACCTACTTGCTACTATTGTGAGTGATAGGGATGTTGTTTTTCTAAGCCTTTTCTAAAAAGAACTCTTCACCAGACAATGAGTGAAACTGTGTTACTACACTGTCTATCATCCACAGTTGGACGATCAAACTGAGGTGGTCAACAAATGCCTAGAGAACTACTTGAGTTGCATGATAAGTTCCTCCCTAACTCAATAGGTTAAGTGGCTTCCATTAGCAGATTGGTGGTACAACACTAACTACCATACTGCAACAAAATCCACTCTCTACGAAATCATTTATGGCTACCCTCCCCTTTTACACATTCCATATTTTTCAATGGACTCCCAAATAGAGGTTGTGGATGATTGTTTATCAAAGAGGGAACTAATGCTGCAAAATATTAAGAGAAATCTACGAGGTGCACAACACAGAATGATTCAACTAGCAAATAAGCACAAAAGTGAGAGATCATTTGCAATAGGTGATCTAGTCTACATCAAATTGCAACCATATAGATAGAAAACACTAGACCATAGACAATCCAAAAAATTAGCCTCAAAATACTATGGTCCCTATTAAGTTTTAGCAAGAATTGGTATCATGGCCTATAAGCTGAAGTTACTCGCCTCTGCAATCATACATCATGTCTTTCATGTGTCCCTATTAAAGAAGAAGGTGGGGGAATAGGGAGATGCACACCACATTGCCAGCTCTACCAATTGAACCTCTTCTCTACCCGCAAACTATACTGGATCAACGAATGGTCAAGAAAAACCAAGTAGCCATCCAAATGCTCATTCACTGGATGAGCCTAACACCTATAGAAGCCACTTAGAAATTTGTTGATGAATTAGCTCTGCGATTTCCCCAATTCGACCTTGGGGACAAGGTCCATTTGAAGGAGGGGTAATTGTTGCAATGAGGGAACTGATAAGTAGGTTTTAGGGGGAGAATCCAAGTTAGGAGAATCAATAAGTCAAAATGGTGCATTTTGTGTATTGCAATTACAACCAATGCTATGTATTTTAATTTCACTATTAATGAACTAATAGAAGCCACGTGTTAAGAGAAAAAAACACTAGAATGTTAAGAATTGAAAGATTGTTATATATATTGCATTATGTTTCAACAGAATACATGACAAAATTAATGGTACAACACATTCCAATATTTTCAGAGATTCTCCCTCTTATTCTTCTCTCTGCTTCTTTCCTTTCCCCCTTTTCAGCCCTCTGCATCACTCACATCTTCCCTTCCATTATCATTATCTTCCTTTTCATTTCATTCGTTGTCTATTATATTTGAAATCAGGTAACCCATTGTCCAAGTCCATTGCTCCAAAAACTTTATATGGATTAGGTATTTCGCATGATTATTTACACAAAAGGCGGGCAACTGAAGGTAAGAAGAAAGCCTGGAGAAAGAAAAGAAAGTAAGCTACTCTAAAAGCTATTTTGTTGCTAACATTCATTTGTTTCTGCTCTACTCTGTTTGGTTGGTTAATAAAATAAGAAAAGATTTGTGTTTTCTTCTGGCCCTTTAATAATATTAATAAAAAACAAAACACTTTGAGATCAATCAGTATTGATTGTAGTTCGTGTTCATTCCTTAAAAAAATATTAAGATTCAATATTGATATGTTTCAGGATGCGTGAAGCCTAATCCCTCATATCCACCCTGAGTTTCCTTTTCATGTGAGTCTTTGTGTCTTGCTGTAAGAGGCCATTTCCCTTCATTATATGTGAAAATGGGCCTATCTTTCCTATACATTGTGTCTAAGATGTTGGTTGCGAACCCAATTATATTATTGTCTTTTCGCTCTTGAAGGTATGAGCTCGAAAGGCAACCTGCTAACACTAAACTGTCGAGCAATAAGACCGTGAGGAGGATTAGGGTCCGAGTAGGAAATGTGAAGTGGCGTGCTCTGAGACTTGATATTAGAAACAACTCTTGGGGTAGTGAGGCAGTGACCAGAAAGACTAGGATTCTTGATGTGGTGTACAATGCATCTAACGATGAGCTGCTTTGTTCTCAGACTTTGGTGAAAGTGTCATTGTTCAGGTTGATGCTGCACCTTTCAAGTAGTGGTATCTGCAGCATTATGGTGTTGAGATTGATATCGTAGGAAAAAAATCATTGCTACTACCAAAAAGGAAGGGGAGGTAGAACTGTTACCAAAGTCTTTCTTCTACTAGGTGGATCACTTGCTTGCTGGTTTTTGAATATTTATTTATATTTTCTACCCTAATGTGTGCAACAACTAAGGACTTGTTTGAGATTGTGGTAGCAGTTGCGATTTAAAGTGTTTTTCGCTTAGAAATGTTTTAAAACGATGTTTTTTCATTTTTAAAAAATTATTTTTTGAAATCAGCACATCAAAACGATCTGAAAATATAAAAAAATGAATTTTTAGTAAAAAAAATATTTCAAAATTTGAGGGAACGCGATTTGGACCGCGTTTCCAAACTGACTCAAAATCTGCTTTACTTCAATGCTTAAAAGTCAAAAACTTAGGTAAAGTTTCGTAGTATTTGATATCCGATGTTTTTTTAATTTATTTGTAAATATATTAAAATAATATCCTTTTATTTTATAAAATTTATTTTTAATATGAAAATATTCAAAATATTCAAAAATATAATTATGCCAAAAAAAAAACTCCTTAGAATCAAGTATTTCTATAGCGATGTAAATTTTTGTCATTCACTAATTTTTGTTCCATCAGCAAAGTATGAATTTGAGTTGTTGTATATTTTGGTTAGTTGCCCGTGAGAGGTTCTTGTTTACTTGTTGAGTTTTCACATATGCCGAGTCAAGGTCAATTTGAAATATAATTGATATCACTATATCTAATATTATTTAGATTTTAATTGTTGTGAGAATTTTCCTCTCACATCTTGGACACGTCAAGATTTGTTTAAACCTTTTTAGTGGTGTAGGCATGGCTTATCTTTCTTGTATAATCTTATGGTAATTATGTTGGAATAGTCCGTAAATGTCTCTATTGATTTATTTATAGGAAGGTGAAGAAGGGCAATCATGTGCAGAGAAAGTTGGAGAAAAGACAATAGACTCGCGAACTTGACCCCCACATCGAGGAGCAATTTAGTAGCGACCGTTTAATGGCAAGTATTTAATACGGCCTGGTCAGTGTGGTCGTGCTGATGGGTATGCTACTTTCTTCTGCTTCTTTGTTAGGTTGCTATCTGTATTCTATGGTTAAAGATGAGGGCATTGCAAAAGAACGCTAATTAACTTTATTAACAGATACATCTTGGAGGGCCGAGAGCCGAGAGCTAAGTTTTATATGAAGAAGACATAGAGGAAAAAGGGCATGGGAGCTGGGGCTACCTAAAATTTTGTTATGTGAACTTCGTATTCAGATCAGACCTTATAGTTTTGCCATATTTTTCTTTCTTTTGGATGCAAAACTTGCGATGAGACGAGAAATTAAAGTTGAAACCAGTTTTGCCCATCTTTTGAATGTTTTTATTGGATAGGATTTTAGCAATCTAAGGCTTGATTTTGTGACGTTGCCACATGTTTTTACTCTTGTTGGAAGGAAGAAACAAAGAAAAAGTAGTGTAATTGATCTCAAAGTACTTGAATCTTGATTAATAGATTAATATGCTCAATGGAATATATTCAACATTTATTCTATTATATAGTAAATATACCATTAAAAAAAAATACTAGAATTCTTCTTGATGTTATTCAAGTTGATATAAGCAACAAAGAGGTTAGTTTTTTTTTTTCCATGAAGAACTCCATATCTCTTCATCATTATAGATTTAGCTAGTATTAGACGTGGCATGAGAAGATCTCCATTGTCTAACTCACCTCTATAATATAAATTTATATCTGGACATAACCTTATTGTTTCTATATACTTGCTTATGTTTTTTTCCTTTTTCAACGATATTATCATAATCAGCTACGGACTAGCATATAGGTGTATGTATGCCTTAAATACAATCATACACATATCCCGTCAAATGATGGTGTAAGGTGTTCATAACCGTCTATGACAAATATGAGCCAACCAGTTATGACTACTCTTGAAGGAACATTTTCCTATCAACCTTTAAATCTTTCAAATGCTAATATAAGGGTCATCTACATAGAGAAAACACAACCCTGAAAGGTGTAGCTTAACTGGTCAGGCACTGGGTTTGCTCTTCATAGGTCACCAGCTCGAGTGCTACAAACTTCAGGGCCACTGGAGGCTTACATGGTCGTTAACTTCAGAGTCTCGAGGGATTAGTCGAGGTACGTGAACCTGGCCCAAACATCCCCACGGTTAACAAAAAAAAAAAGAATACAATAAACATAACTTATTACAATAATATTATGATAGTCGATAGAATTATATAGGCCATATTTGATCAACTGGGTTAGATCTAGAATGAACCATGGCAAAGTAGGTAAGGAGTTTCATGGGCTTATACACATACGAGGTAAGTCTTAGAAACTTTTACAACCATAAACACTCCTATAGGGGTGTTTGAAAACATAATGTCTCATATGGTGGGACATATTCCAACGTTTAAAACATAACAACAACAATAGCTCAACCTGGATATGATAGACCCCGATACACTAATTGCCCCCACAAATATACAAGCAACCACTAATCGATTATATAAACCTATAACCTTATTATCTTGTGCAATAACTTATTGCCATGCATTTTAACTACCATGCATTTTAACGCCTCACGTGTTTTATGACAAGGGAACCTCAATTTATTTTGCATAACAAGCTCATGTTATTGATCAACAAGTAAAGGGAAGGATAAATAAGATTGAACTAACCCAACACCTAAGAATATGAGGTTAGAAATTAGACGAACAACTAGACCTCCATATAATTTTTCATATCTTAAATAGATTGATAAGTTGCACTCAAATCCCAAAAAAATAAAGATTGTAAACTTCAAACAACTCTCTCGAAAAGATAAACAATTTACGAGGGAACATGTCACCAAGTTCAGAGACCAATATGAAAATGGTGCAGTGAGCCCCTTCCTAAAGCTTATAGGTTGTGTGGCTTATCCTAACTAAAATAGCCTTCCAATAGTTTTCTACATTGCCTCCTAACTCCATCAATAATTAGGAATAGATTAAGACTTGTTTCCATGAGCACTTCTACAGGACATAATCATATGTGACATTGGATAACTTAGCCTTAATAGTTCAGGATCTAGGGGAGTCAATTATAAGCTATGCCTTATAGTTTAATACATTAAAAACTAAGCACATTATAACTATATTAGATTAGAAGTTCATTAAACTCATTTTTAAAAACATGTTGTGGAATATAAGAAAGTGACTTGTAAAAGCCAAATCTTAAAAACCTTCACCCTAATAAAGACATTATTCTTATGAAAAGATGTAGGCAAAATAAGCAGAGAAGAAGCCATTTTGGGGAATATAAATAGCTGGCTATTTAGAAAATGTCTTGAAAACACATTCACTAAGTGATTCTATATTAGATGAGGAGTTTGAAGAAGTATAACAACAAATCATATCAGTAGAAAAAATAGAAGAAGGGAGACCATTTGATTGAGATATCAAGAAAGTATAAAAAGGCTATTAAACCTAGTAATAAAGAGATAACGTCTACCAAAATGATTGAAGAAAACAAGGAATACTCTTTAACATTAAAAGAACCGATAAAATATTTGACTAATTGATACATTAGAATATACCATCCCCATTGATATGATCAAATTAAAAGGAAGAAGTATTGTAAGTGGCATAACTCATGGAAACATGACACTAAAAATTATGTTGTCTTTAGAAACTAGATTCAAAAGTGACTAGAAGCTAGTCACGTTTACTTTTGAGATAAAAGTATGAAAATGGATAATCTATTCCTCAAAACAATAATATTAATGGCTACGTGTAACCTAGATAGACTATTTAGTAAGGGAGAATTGCAAAAAGCAAGGCCTAATTGACTACTTAGTAAGGGAGAATTGGAAAAGGCAAGCCTTAATTGACTATGACAAGTGATATTTGAAATTGAAAAAATAAAACCCTGAAAATAAAATAAATATATAAAGAGAATAATTACCTGTAGTTTAATTTGGCTATGGAGAAAGTTGTTTTGTTAGAAAAAGGTAGTTATTTTTGTTTAACGTAAGTAAGCAAAGAAGAATGGGAAATAAAAGTTTATTCCTATGCTAAGAAGAGGAAAATGCTTTTCTAACAAAAAGACATATTTTTTTAAGTTGATTGGAAACCACTTTCCTTTGATCAACTTTTCTAAACCTCACTAGATATAGAAAAGTTTGGAAAATGATTTCCATGAAACTATTTTTCATGAACAAACAAGATTTTAATGTGTGTAACTCATTAGATTCCTAAGTAAAACAGGATTAAATAAACTAAATAATTTAATTTATTATCAATTCAATAATTAATTTATTTATATTTAAAGATTAAGTACATCGTCTAACAATATATCATGGTCTTTCAAATATTAAAAAAATCATATTTGATTTGACTTAATCTTTCAATTATCAATTTTTTTATGTAATTATTATACATTCATCAAGAATGTTTTGATTTGAACATTTGAGCATATATCTTTTCATATAAATAGGAGGTAAAACCAATAAAAATCTCTTTTTTCAATTCATCATTGTATTTGCTTTGTCAAATCATATTTATTTTTAATATTGTAGTAATTGATTCTTTAAATAATATTTGAAACTATTTTCAAGTATTATTCCACCTTTCACAAGGATTTCATAATCAATACTATTCAAGAATATATTAAATATTTTTCCTGTTCTTTGTAAATAATAAGAAATCTCTAAAAGAAAACACTAAATACAAGCTAAATAACCTATTTATACTAGGTAAACATCCTAAACAAGACTGAAAAAATAACAAAAGAATTCTAAATAAAATAGAAAAAATAATCTTAATCTAACTAAGAAAATTATGTAATTCTTGTACAGTAGTTTTTGGACTTCATCGCTAGGCTTTACCAAACTTTGATGTTTATAAAAATTTAATCCTATATAAAAAAGGCCTTTAAGATTGTCTAGCATAATTTAAGCCTTATTCAATGATCGGATCTAAAGTTATGCTTCTTAACATAAAACTATACATTATAAAAAAAATAAACCTAAAACCATCTCTCCTCCAATCTGCAAGCTACCAAGATTTCTTGTCTATTTCGCAAGCTACCAAGATTTCTTACCCAATTCGCAAGCTATTAGGCTTTCCTAACTCCTTATCTTGTGTGTATTATATTAATTAAAGCTTGATCATCTCTTAAACTCATCTTAATATTTGACTTGGCCTAGATAT
>Ga0325402_1005582_pt1 | contig 11792 bp, 4 predicted proteins | sample PopdelMetagenome_22_FD_207212 | JGI IMG/M metagenome (GOLD analysis project Ga0325402, IMG submission 207212) | Populus deltoides microbial communities from Bellville, Georgia, United States - Xylem-PdKOR-R3 | ecosystem: Host-associated > Plants > Phyllosphere > Stem > Wood/Secondary xylem...
AAAATATAAAAGGAAAAAAAATTAAAGGTACATTACAATAATCTCTTTGAGGTATTATGAAATTAAAGAAAGAAATTAAAAATATTATTTATTATTTAAAAGGGTGAACTAATTAAATAATTTTTTTAAAAAAAAGACTATTAATTAAAATAATTAATGAAAAGAAAAGGAGAGAGATGCTTTTAATTAAAATTTAAATAAAAGAATTAATCAAAAGTAAAAAAAAAAAAAAAAAAGAGATCAAGCGTTCTTAGATGTAGCACATGAGGAATGAGAAAGCCTAGGAGCATATGGCTGTTTTTAAAAGGAGTTGCTCCAATATTCTTTGTCTAAACAGATGAAACATTGAAATTTATGGCAAATGACATATCTTTCATTCTTGATCAAATAATAGATAAAGCACAGCTTTAGAGAGTAAATTGAAGTTTTCTATACCAATATTCAAATGGGGTCAATTTTTTTTTTTGTTAAATCTAGTCCTTCCTTCCTTTTTAATTTATTTTCTAACTACAAATAAATTTTTATTTTTTATAAAATTGATCTTTAATTCATCATCAAAATATTCATTGACACTTTTGATGAGGTTCAAAACTTCCCCTTGAGATTGGGGGCCAAGACTTATATCTTGGATAATTGGTTAATCTCTTAGTTCTGACAATTTAATTTACCAAAGCGGCTGGTGGCTAGTGTTTGATCCCTGTAAAAGCTCATATTTGATAAATTTGAACTCTCATATATTTAAGTAAATATCGTTTGAGAGAAAATGCAATCATATTTTAGAGAAAAATTCTAAGAATAGATATGTTATAAGGAGTTCAAGAAAAAATCAAACCTTTTTGAAGGATTTTCATGGCCCCTTTTATAGCCTATATGACTTGTCTTCTTCTTCTTTTTTTATAATGGGAAGGGGCAAATATATAAGTAAAATATCTTTTGACTTGTTAAGGAGTAAAATATCTTTTAACTTATCAAGGAGTAAAATATCTCTAACTTATAGTCCAATCATGGAGCCTAAGAATTCATGGAGTCAAAAAAACTATGGGCTCAGCGCTTGGGTAAGCTTAAGGATGGTGGATCTGACAGCTCGTTAGACCCACATATGCTTACGCCTAACACTTGGCTAAGCCTAAAAAAGTGGGGTTATCACCCTATCTTTAGTTTCTTTAGAAAAAAAGATCCATGTAAAAATAAAATAAAAACATTGATCTATTAGTGGCCTCTCAATATATCAGTAGCCCCTCAATATTTTTATGCATTATACATAAAGATTTTGGGAGTCTTTATCAGTAGTAGATGGGAGTCTTTTTACCATCTCCATAAGACCTTGTGTGTCATTTGGGATCCTCAATCTAGGTTGCTCATCTTTATAGGGAGGAGATGTTCCTTGAGAAATAAAATGGTGACTAGCTTTCAACGTAGTAATTGAGTAAACTTCTTGAGATCTGTGATGACATGAAAGGTTTCGCATCTGATGGTGGGAATGAAAAGAATTTCTTTTTATAACCCTAATTGTTCATGCTTCTTGACTTTTCTTTTCTTTTATTTTTTGTGATTTCTGAAAAACTGCTCCAGAGACCTCAAATTATCTATACTTTAACTTGAGAGGAGAAAAAACCCATTTTAGACATTACCTTTACCAAAACCATTTTCATTTTCTTTCTTTTAAATAGAATAAATGGACCTTAGAAATGTTCGATCTGTCTCCAAAAAGAGAAGTGCTCCTACCTCAAAAGAGGAGTTCAAGTTTCAACTAGAGCCTAAAAGAAACAGTAGGGGATAAGGACCTATTAGACTGGGTCCTAGAACAAAAGGGGTGGTACATCGGCGTCCTTCTCTGGTAGGGAGGCGAACAACCTCTCTTCTAAGAGTTATTCTCCTGCCATTGTTAGAGATGCTTAAGACAGAGGGTGGTTGATTCAGACTCCTAAGGATGATATTCTCAATAACATATATGTTGAGGATATAAAATATATACCTCACAACCAATAGAGAGAGTATGTGGCTCAAATACCCGTCTCTACTAAGCGTATTAGCTAATAGACCCTAGGTTCCACCCAAGGTTACTTTGAAATCACTACCTTATCTGTATGTATGCAATGGGGTATTCTTTCCCTCTTTAAGGGTTCGCAAAGGAGGTGTTTAGTTACTATAAGCTGGGTGTAGGTCAGTTGCATCCTAAAAGGTGGACAATTTTGTCCTTATTTGAAAAGTTTTATAGGTTCTTTGGGCTCAAACCTACGGTTAATATTTTAAAAAACTGCTACCAATTGGTTGTTGGCAATGACACATATTGATTTTTTACCTTCGCCAATAGACCCACTAGCACTATGAAGGGGATGTTGTCTGGAAAGCCAACACATGTCAAGAAGTGGAGGAGGAGATGGTTGGTAGTATGATACAATAAGATAGTTAATCCTAGAGAGAGGCTGCAAGAAGTCTAGGGATGTTCCCGTTACTAGAGGGTCCCTCCTATGAAGTAAATGACAAGCTTTGTTTGAGCTCGAATGAGGAGAAAACCTGTGTTGTATTGGCCTCGACTTCAACTAAATATGAAGTTAATAAGATGGCCATAGGATACTACCAGGCTACCTTGCATAGTATGTTGCTTTTCCTATCTTTTTGTTTCTTTGTAGCTAAGTTCATTTTTTCCTATCTTTGTTGTGTTTTTGTTTCTTAGCAGGACTAATAGCTAAATGAGAAGGAGAAAGTTCAGGAAGGTTTGTGGAAAAGAGGTCACTCAGAAGGTCTTTGTGTCTTATCGCTGATGGAGGCAGTGATGAAAAAGTGATGAAGGACTACCCCATCATAGTTGGTGAACTCCCTCCTGCTGAGGGTTTTATCCTTGAGGAGACAACGGTGGGAGTTATAACCCCCATAAAAGTTAGGGTAGTGATTTCCCCCCAGCTAGGAAAGAAGCAAATTTGACTCCTCTTATAATGATTACGGTTGTTATCGCCTGCTTTAAAAAGAGGAGGGTTTATTCCCTGATGGAATCCTGTGTTCTGGTCTCATCTATTGAGGCTCCTCTGGTGGAATTTTATTTTCCTTATTTTCCTGTTCTACCGGTAGAGGAAGAAGTAATTGGGTCTTCCATTAGGGTTGGCCTTGAGGAGTTCAAGGATGTTTTTTCCTATTTGGCTCTTAGTCATGTTGCCTTCAATTTTCCCTCCTTGGAGGATGAATAAAGGCGGGTCATGGAGGTTGATGTTGGTTGAAAGTTGGGTCTTAGAGAGACTGATCTCGAGGTGGTGAAAGTGCTGAAAAGAATCCTCACCATCGCGTCGGACATCTCTACGATGTCTGATGAAAGCTTTCATCGCCACTTGGATTTAACTGGCCAAATGGCATTTAACTTAATGGATCTTTTTTTTTAGGTTTCATGATGTTCTTCCATTCTAGGAGGTGCTGGGTGGCTGCAAAGAGTCATGTGAAAGAGGTCATGGTTGCGAAAATGGCAAACAAACTGCCATCGAACGACTTAAAAGGGAAAAAGCTATTATAAAAGCCGAACTGCAGAACCTTGAGGTGGCCTATTCTATGTTAAAGGACCAAGTATAGGGCATTTCCCTTTAGCTGAGCTCTAGTGAAAATTTGCTTTAGGCTTCCTATAACCAAGTGGATCTTCTCTGATAGGAGATCCTTGAAGGGAGGACCACTCAAGCTAGTCTGTGGGCTAAGCTTACTGCTGCAGTGGAAGAAACCCAGCATTCCCAGGCTAAATTAGAAGCTTTAAGGGACTCTCTTCAAGAGTTCTAGGAATTGTTTAGAGGGTCAGTGGCTTTGAATGAGACTGTGGGAGATATGATATTTCTTGTCATGTTCAACATGTATTTCTTCAACCTGTCATAGGGGAATGCAAGTGGCTTTCAGTGTAGCCTTTTATCTAGTCTTGGTTCTGGATTTTACAGACGTGTTCCTAGTCAGGGCCGCTGCTGTCTAGTATGAGGAATATCTAGCCAAGGAACTTGAGTGAGATTATTAAACCTCTATTCACACACACACACACACACTAGCCCCAATCTTGTGGGATTTATTCATGTAACATGTACATCATTTCTCTTTTATAGAATTGACTTATCTCACTATCAATTTTGAGTTGCAAGGGTCTAAAGTTCTTATAGAGATTTTATCTTAGTCCAATGCCCATACTTATTTAAGCATTTATAGGTCTAAAGCTCGTAATTAATTAAATGTTTTTAGGTCTGACACTTGTAATTAGTTAAACATTTCTGGTTTTTAAGTTTCAAATCATCTAACCTTAACAATATTTAGAAGGGTTCTACCTCCTCCTTGGAATTGAGAAAAGATCTTGTAGGCTTCCACCTTTTAGTTTAGATTTATCTATAATAGGTTGTTAAGAAGCCTCTAGGTAGTAAGTTGCATTGAGAAACTTCAAATTTAATCCGTGAAGGAGCTTATGGTTATCTTTCTTAGAAGAACACAACATATTTGCTAAGGCCTTGTTTGTCCTATCTTTGGAGGAAGAGCAAGTGTATCAGGTGAATGGAACCTATTCCTACTATTGTAGTGGTGTTTGTCCTATCATTTAAGAGATTTATGAGTACATTACGAAAACCACGCTAATCCTTTTCAAGGTAAATTATGTCGTAGCACTAGAGAGATGTTTGATTCCTTCCAAAGTAAATGTGCAATAGCACTAAAAGGAGTGAATCCATCCCACCCTTGAAAGGTTGAAGGGCTATCACATTGAGGAGACCGTATCCATCCTGGTTGCTAAAGTAGTGTTTATCACATCCTTGGAGAGATGTGTGATTACACCAAGGAGACCATGTCAATCCTTTTCATGGTAAATTGTGTCATAGCCATAGAGAGACATTTGATTCCTTTCAAAGTAAATGTGTAATCACACTAGGGTGAGTGAATTCATCCCATCTTTAGAAGGCTGAGGGGCTATCACCCTAGAAAGACCGTATCTATCCCTATTGTTGAGGCAATGTTTATCCCAACCTTGAAGAGATATGCGATTGCACTAGGGAAACCACGTTAATCCCTTCCAAGATAAATTGTGTCATAACACTAGGGATATGTTTGATTCTTTCCAAAGTAAATGTGCAATCACATTAGGGGAAGTGAATCCATCCATTTATGGAAGGTTGAAGGCTATCCCCTTAGGGAGACTATATCCATTAATGTTTATGAGGCAATGTTTATCCTATCCTTAGACAGATCTGCGATTGCACAAATGAAATTATATCAATTCATTCCAAAGTAAATTATGTTGTAGCACTAGGAAAACGTTTGATTCCTTCCAAAGTAAATCTGCAATCACATTTGGGGGAGAGAATCCATCCCATCCTTTGAAGGTCGATGGGCTATCTATCTAGGAAGAACCTAGAGAATAGAAAACATCGTTACTTTGAACAATTTAATTTATATATAAGAAACTTATATTTTTAGTCATAGACCATAGTACATTTATATTTACCTTTGAGGTATAATCAATTTTAATGATATTTTTGCTAAGATCATAGTCTTAATTCTAAGAGGATGATGCGAACCTTTTGAATACGCGATCAATCAACCCAGACGTAAAGACATCAATTTCCGAAAAGCCAAGCAAATCAGGTTTGATAGGAGTGTGACACAAAGATAACTTGTACCTAGGCACCAGCACTATTGGAAACGAAAACTCCCACCCAATGAATATTGATTCAAGAACAGGAAGTATAAAGATGATGCCACGAAGTCAGTTGTTCTTTGATAAGTTATTTTTCAGTTCTTTAGAGAACCATTGAAGAGAGATTATCCTATCAACACACAACACATGCGACAAACAAGAAGTTTTATTAATCTGAATTGTCTAATTTACATGTCTGGTTATGCTTTATTTATACTGACTCTAGACTGAAACAAACCCTAATGGACCCTTTATGTGGACCTATATTATGCCTATTTATAATTAAACCCAAATAATATAAATAAACCCTAAACTAAGAAAAAAAATAATAACAATAATAAATCCAAATTTAATATCCTAAATATGATAAGATCAGATTTGTTGCCTTTTAGAAGTCCTATATAAGCTAGGGGAATTAAATCTGAAGTTGCCTCATCTTTAGTTTCCTTGTTTGTAAAGTATTCTTAACTGACTTGGAAACTTATTTAATGATAGATTCCTACTATAATATGGATAGAATAATTGTTTCCATACACCATAAAGATTCCACATTAATATGGAGTCTATATCACACACGAAAACTATGTTGTTATCCATTAAATATCCTTGCAAGACTAGGAAATTCCCAAAACCAGCTGCCACATCCTTGTAGAAAACAAATCCTAGCCAAATATGAAGTCTACAAGTTAAAAGGAAGTAAATAACAAAATTCACACAACATGTATTGACCAGTATTGTAATGTCTTTCCGAACTTAGATTGACCTGAAATTTTAACCCAGGGTAGGACAACATGTCAGGAGACTCCACATAAAATGTCAACCCAATCCAACAGTTGAATGGAGAATTATGATGGTTTATATGAAACTGGACACTTTCGCATTTTCTGTCAGAATCCAAATCTGATTGTTTTTTTCATTGCACGGATCGTATCATTCCATCTCTTTTTAAGATGAATCATTGTCAAATCATTAACAAGGATAAGGGGCAAAGTTTTAGCCTCTTTTTGAAGCCTTAGAGTTTTTTTTCTTAGCAACAATCATCGCCAACAACTTTGGATGAAAGTAACAGCCCTTCTCTTTCATCTATCATCATTGTGGCATTTTTTCTCCTCTCTTTCTGAAGCTTGCTGGCATAGAATAATGTCGTTAACACATCAAGTTCTTGTTGCATCTCTCCTAGAATATGAGATAGACTCTTGGCTTCTTTTTTGAGAACATTAATCTCTTTATTTCTCCCTTTTTGATACCACATTTCCTTTTGAATCCTCTTCTTCTTTCACTGTAATACCTCATCAGAATACATGAAATCATGATTGTAATACTCCCTTTGTATTTATGTTTTTGATATTAAAACCTAAAACAAAAGCTAATAACAGTAAAGAAAGTAAGAAGACACTGAGATTGAAAACTGACCCAAAATTACATGGATTTTCAATTGACAAATGCAACAAACCCCTTCAGACCCAAAAAAGGACCCTAAACCAAACAACTTTCAAATGGTTTGAAATTTGATATTTAGAGCAAATTCATGCCAAAAAAACTAGAATATCAAGTTTGATTTAATTCTGAATTGATTTGATATATAGATGCGAAATTAACACGAATCAACTCCTTTAAAACCTGAATTAGTTACTAAACCAAATGATGTCCAAATTAGTTGAAAATTGATACATTATGCGATTTCACCCTAAATAACCAGAATATCAATTTTGACATAATTACAATATGGTTTGTTAAGTGGACACAAAACAGAAGCGAAACAAACCCCTTTGTCCTACATAACTTTTTCTGATTTTAATTTACTCTAAAAGAAATTATGGTAAGAAAGAATAATATGACACCCTTTTTTTTAATCCCAAAATACTCAATTCAACACAACTAATGAAGAATAACATAGAAAGAAGACAATCTGACCGAAATTGATTTGAAACAAGATCAAACCCGAAACAAAGACAACGCAAAGAAAAATTGATGCAGAAGGTATAAACAAAAAAATAAGAAATAAAAGGATATAACCTGATTAATAGAGCCAAGCTTTGATGCCAAATGATGCAAACCTCTTAAACATGCGATCAAGCAATCTACACACAAAGACACCAATTCCTGGGAAGCTAAGTAATTAGGTTTGATAGGAGTGTGACACAAAGATAACTTATACCTACGCACCAGCACTATTGGAAATGAAAACCCTTACCCAACGAATATTGATTCGTGAACAAGAAGTATAAGGATGACACCATGAAGTCAGTTGTTCTTCGATAAGTTATTTTTCAGTTCTTTAAAGAACCAAGGAAGGGAGATTATCTCATCAATACACAACACGTGCGAGAAACAAGAAGTTTTATTAATCTAAATTGTTTAACTTATATGTCTGGTTATGCTTTATTTATACTGACTCTAGACTGAAACAAATCCTAATGGACCTCTTATATGGACTTATATTATATCCATTTACAATTAAACCCAAAAAATATAAATAAACCCTAAACTAAGAAGAAAATAATAATAACAATAATAAATCCAAATTTAATATCCTAAATATGATAGGATCAAATTTCCTGCATTTTAGAAGACCCATATAAGCTAGGAGAATCAAATCTGAAGTTGCCTCCTTCTTAGTTTCCTTATTTGCAAAGTATTCTTAGCTGACTTGGAAACTTATTTAATGATAGATTCCTACCATAATAAGGATAGAATAATTGTTTTCATACACCATAAAGATTCCATATTAATATGGAGTCTATATCACATGTGGAAACTATGTTGTTGCCTTTTAAATATCCTTGCAAAACTAGGAAATTTCTAAAATCAGCTGTCACATCCTTGTAGAAAAAGAATCCTAACTAAATAGAAAGTCCACAAATCAAAAGGAAGTAAATAACAAAATTCATATAACTTTTGTTGACCAATATTACGATACCTTAACGAACTTTGATTGGCCAGGAATTTAATCCAAGGTAGGACAACATGTCAGGAGACTCTACATAAAATGTCAGCTCGATCCAATGGTCGAATTGAGAATTATGATTGTTACTGTTAAAATAGATAATTGTGCATTTTACGTCAGAATCCGAATCTGATTGATTTTTTATTGTCAGGATCGTATCATGAGAGGACAGAGTTTTTCCAGTAGATGTCTTTTAGGCAGTCACCAAATAGACTTTTTGAATTATATGGTTTGAACCAACACTCCACTAGTACTTATTGAAGGCTTTTCAAAATCTCAAGGCTCCAAATCCGTTTATAGAGTTGACATACGTATAACTTGAATTTTTTCACCTTACTAAGCCCATGGGCAAGTAGAAGAAAATCCTACTCCGACTTAGAGTGATAAAATTATTGCATAGACTTTCCTATGTAATGAAGAATTGTCGATACACCAATGAAGCAAATATGCCAATAACCGTAAGAAAAGTCAAGACACATCTCGTTCCAATAGTGCTTTTATAATATACCTTTGATGTTGATTAGAGGTTTCAATAACCCGAATCTTGAAAAAACAAATGATGGCCTTTCGATCAATCCCCACAGACGATGCCACTGATGAGCTTCAGAACTTTCTTTTAAGATTATAGGCCAAGGCTTATGTCCTGAATAATTGTTTAATCTCTTTCTTTTGAAAATATGATCGATTCTTCCTAACCAAAAAGATCAGTGGCTAATGTCTTCCTTTGATGAATTTAAGGACTCTCTAATGTATAAATAAGCATCGATTGAGAGAAAATACAATCATATTTTAGAAAAGAATTTTAAGAATAGATATGCCATACAATCTTTCCTTAAAGGATTTTCATGGTCTCTTTTAAAGCCAATGTGGCTTGTCTCTTTCTAAAAAAAAGGGGCCAAAGTGTAAGTAAAATATTTCTGACTCGTTAGAGTAAAAAATCTGTAACTCGTTTGAGTAAAATATCTTTAACCATCTCATCAGGGATGGTGGGTCTGGCAGCTCACCAGACCCACATATGTCTGGACTCAACGCTTGACTAAGCTAGAGACGTAGGGTTATCACCCTATCTTTAGTCATTCTTTAGAAAAGAAGATCCAGGTAAAAACAAAAAAAAAAGCATTGATCCATTAACTTCATATATGCAAGATAATACAAATTAAAAGAAATCTCAATACAGTTTTATGTTGATGTAACTTAAGAAAGAGAAATTACAAAATAAAATAAAAATTGATGATCAAAATGAAACAAATTGCACTGTCCATATTACTAGTCTAATGAAAAATGTATTTGGATCAGGAGGAACACTACAAAACACAGATTTCACTTTTCCAGATCTTTTAATATATTTTGTATTGGTAAGGACATGTGACCATGTAATCGGTATCAAAATTAGGCAAAAGCTTCGTTGTCTAGTCAATACGCATCTCATTAACTGGAGTTACTCAAGCTTTAAAGGGAACAATTAGGTCTTGGTGCTCTAAAGGGTATTATAGGTTCAAAATTTCAGATTCTTGTATTTTAAGGTTTAAAGGAAATTAAGAATAAGAAACTTGTTTTTAAGAAAACTATGAAGGATGTTGTTTGGACTCCTAACCCTACTGTCTCTAGGTCTTGTAGCTAGTATTGAAAATTGTTTATTACATTTCATCACAAAAGAAAAACTAAAAGAGATAGAGGTTTCATGTAAAAATAAATATTGTGTACACACTCATAAATCATTGTGGATTTTAGTAGTAATTTTTTATTTATTTTAGTTATCAAACTTTTTTCTTTTTTATTTGAGCTTTTATTGGAAAAATTGATGGCAATTAAGTATAATTTGTTAAGATTGGAAATATCAAAACATAGAGAATAAAGTGAAAAAGTGAAGAAACTAGGTGGCACTTTCATATTTATAATTTCACTTAAAAATGATATAATTGAATGATTTTTGAAACATTGTAATTATTTATTTAAAAAAGAATTGATACAAACCTCATGGATATAAAGATCTAAAAACCCATAAGGAAGATTAACCCAATCCTGGAAAGCCCAAACTTAGATTTCATAGAAAATTATGACAAAACTATTTCCTTGAACTAAGACACCAACATTATTGGAATGTGAACCACTACCCAAGGATTAGCTAATCAAGAATGAGAAATTTAAGGAAGAACACCGCAAAATCAATTATATTTTGATAAGTTTAATTGTTCATTGTTTAAACAAAGATAAAAATGTGTTGCTCTAAGCAAAACACAAATTTTATTCAATAATCCATGACTGTCTCAAATTTGACAACAATAAATAATTTAAGTAGACTCGACAAACAACCCTAATAAACCTCATGTATTATTGACCCAAGGCCCAAAAAAAATCCCAACAAAAACTAAAGCCCAAAATACTTAATAAATCCTAATCAATGACTAATGGTCTCTCATGAACCCAAATTAAAGTAAAGCCCAAATTAAAACTAAAACAAGTTCAAAATAATGAAAATAACCTAAAACCCAAATAATAAATATAGTTCTTTATGAAATAATTTTTAAATAGCCCAAAATAATTGCATTCCATGCTTAGAATCCTTTATGGTCAAATTTAGCATCCTAGAAGGCCTAAGATAGTTGTAGCCTCCCCTGATGTTCCAAATTAGCTAAGAAAACTCTTGCTTTAATTATTGAATTAGATCCATGTTCTGACACCCTTTTAGTTTACTTATGTAGCACAAAATCCTTACAATTCATAGAAAGAAAATGACACATATTAATTCCCTTTTATGGATTGCTAAAAGGAATCCATAAGAAATTTTTTTTTAACAAGAAAATTTCCCAAAATTATCATGCCATTAAACACCACTAGCCCTAATTTCTTCGTGTAGTTAAGATAAATAAAGAATCTTTTTAAGAAAAATATTTTGGAACATTACAAGAATCATTTCCACACTTTAAATCTATGTTGTTATTCATTCAAGATCATTGTAGAACTAAAAAATTTTCAAAAATAATTTGTTGAATATCTTTGTATCATTAAGAAAAGAATCATTTTTAAATAAGAAATTCACAATTCAAAAGACAACAAATAATAAAATTCATACATGACCTTTTGACATGTATTGCAATGCCTTCTTGAATTTTGGTTGACTTGAAATTTAACCCAATAAAAACAATACCTCTGAAAACTTCTAGTAAGATTTTAATCTGATCCAAGTCAGATTGAGAGTTATGTTTA
>Ga0325402_1005583_pt1 | contig 11792 bp, 10 predicted proteins | sample PopdelMetagenome_22_FD_207212 | JGI IMG/M metagenome (GOLD analysis project Ga0325402, IMG submission 207212) | Populus deltoides microbial communities from Bellville, Georgia, United States - Xylem-PdKOR-R3 | ecosystem: Host-associated > Plants > Phyllosphere > Stem > Wood/Secondary xylem...
ATCATCGTTGTTTTCTCTTTTAAGTTCTTGTAGTTTGCTGAATCAATAAGATATGGATTAAGGAGTTGTCATATTCCTCTCCTTTTTTTATTTACGGATGAGCTTCCTATCTGCTTTTGGTTAAGTTATGTGAGATTTGTTTAATTTTACTTGCTGTAAGTGAGGTCAATTATTGCATTCTTCTCTGATTTTGTGTATTTAAAAAGAAGGGCAGGGGATGAGGGTTAAGCTATGTGCTTTTTACGACTATAGCTATTCTCTTTGCTTTTTACGACTATATCTATTCTATTAATGTTTTCGATAGCATGGAATTATTCATTATGTTAGCCACGTCTCAATTATATAAAACATGAATCTTGTTTAAATTAATGCTCCTTTTCTGTTCATTGGCCAGGTTGTTAACTTTTATAGCATGATATTATTAGTTTTTGTTAGCTACATCTACAATTGAAATATGGATCCTGCTAGTGATTGGATATTTTCATGCAACTTGAGAAAAAAAAAGAAGAGAAAGTAAATAGACAAGGATATATTCAATATCATCAAGATTTATGGACCTGTGGTTTTCCCTGCTCCCAGATACTCCAGTTGAATGAAAGAGGGTGGTGCTGCTTCTGTCAGAATGAGTGGGAGTGGCCGAAAACGCAGTTCAAAATGGGATTTGAAAGAAGGGTCTCGAATGTCATTTGAAGATGTGGAAGACAATACTTGGCCTGGGAAAGCAGGAATATCTTTTCGCGACAAAGAATCACGACGTGATTGGCTCCCACCTGAAGCTGCTGGTGGCACTCGCTCCAAGTGGTCAGCAATGGAACCGTTGCCTGGAAGAAGAAGCTCTCGCAGGGATGATAATATTGATGAAGACCGTAGCAGAACTTTGAAAGCCACTTATGAAGATGAGAGTTATGGAACTAGAATGTCTCCTGGTCTCGATGAATGGAGACAGAAAAGTTTTCGAAACTCTCCCAAGAATGAATATAAAAGAACAAGAAGGTTTGATTATCTGCTCAGCACCCTTTCTGATACAGCTATTTGCATTCTTGTCATTGTCCTGTTTTTCAGTCAACTCTTGCTATATCTATCTGGTGCCTAGCCGCAATGGAACCTGCATATGATGCAATAGTAGTGATAGTCTTCAAATAACTTCTATATCACGAAAGAGTCAAGAATCATGTATTTTAAGTTCTGTAGACTCTTTTACTGGACATGCAATGCTATACTGGCTGCTTGAAAATTTGGATTTCTTGTAGTTTCTGCAAATTTTCTTGTTAGTTTATGTGTTTTGGTGTTTCTGTTTCATGCTTTTCATGTACCAGGTGCTCTTCACAATATGTAACGAGTTCCTTACCTGTTAGAAACTGCTTTACCTCAATCAACTCGGCACACAACATTTCTATTGGTCTCCTTGGTTTTTTACTGTCAAAGTTGAATAAGCTGGTTGGCATTGTTTGACTTGTCCTGTCCCTGATTTGTTTGCAAAAGCAGGAGCCAGAGCCGGAGCCGTAGCCGGAGCCGGAGCCGGAGCCCAGTCCATGGCTTTGGGCGAGAATCAGGAGCGCATGAAAGAACTAGAAGCATATCAGGTGTATCAGCTCAATTATGTAAGGATTTTGTTGCTGGGAGATGCAGGAGAGGCAGTCATTGCCCGTTTCTTCACCAAGATACTGAGACATGTGAGGATGACTGGGAAAGAAGACCCAGGAAAGCTGCAGCTTCAAAATATCCTATCTCCCATGATTCTAAGCAGTACCCAATGGGGAGTGGAAGATCTGCTGATTGCTGTAATGAGTTTCTAAAAGGGAGCTGTAGAAGGGGTGAATCCTGCAGGTATGCTCATCATGGTGCTTCTGATCCATCTAGTAGGGGGTCCGCAAATGATGGTATTAGAGAAAGAGATAATGACCGAAGGCATAGATATGCATCTCCAGAGAGACGTGCTGAGCGTGAAACCCGCAGAGCAGCTGATATTCCCTGCAAATTTTTTGCCGCAGGTAATTGCCGGAATGGAAAATATTGCAGGTTTTCTCATAATAATCAGACACCAAGTCCTGACAAAAGATCACGAGATGGTAGGTGGCCACCAAGCCAAAACTCAGATGATGTGGAAAAATCATGGAATGATCCAAAATGGAGTGAGAGTCATACTTCAGATGCAGCAAAATTGAGTGAAAATAAAAATGAAAAATTGGATGCACCTGAACTGAGGCTCTCTGTACGGTGTATGGAGGATGGATGGGGCCATAATTTGGTCGAGAACAAGACACACAATAATCCTCCAACTAATGAAGTGGTTGAGATCGACAAAAAGGAAGCCCTCCCATTGAAGACAGAAAATGCTGGTGATAACTCTAACGTATCTGAACAGAGAGCTCCTGAGAATTGGCTTGGTGATATGGAAATGTCTCCTGATTGGAACTACAGATTGCAACCTTCCAACCATATCAACAAAGGGGAGCATGCTTCTTTATCCAGCTGTGAACTTCAAGATGGTTCAGGCCGGGCACGTGATACCCCTGCAATCATGCCACCAATTTCAAATGAAACATCTTCCATTCAACAGGGATACAATTTAAAGGAGATTGGTGGTAGTGCTTTGCCACATGATGATGGTGTGACTGGAAAAACTGCCAGTTCTTACATTAACATTTCTACGAATGCTCTCACAACACAAAGCTTCAATAAAAATGGCCTGAGTTCAATTGCTTCACCTATTCCAAACTTGAATGCTGTTGGACATATTCAAGAAGCAATCTTGACCAACCCTCCAAGAGGAGGGACAATGACGGCTCCTCAAAATCAGACACTGGTTCAGGACAGAAAAATGATCAACATTCCCGATATTGGGAATGTAAATGCACCACTTGTGAATTTGGGAATTCCAATGGCTCAAAACATGGCTAGTAATGAACATTTGACTCAGCTTACCAGCCTTTCTGTGTCTCTGGCCCAGTTCCTTGCAAATGGACAGCAGCTTCCGCAACTTTATGCTGCTCGTAATTCACATAATGGCACCTTTGCCAACTCAGAGGGCACTGTCAAACCAGATTCTATGGTGACCATTCAACCCAATCAAGCTGTTGAACCCCGGAAGCAATATGATCCTATATGTGACAGCGTGGAGCCTGGGAAGCATCATGTCAATACTAATCCTCCAGATCAGAAACTAGAATTACTATCCAAAAACTTGTCCCCTTCATCCCTTTCTGCTGGACTGATTGGTGGTGATTTTAACAAGTTTCACTCTGAGCAAGAGTTCATTGATAAGAGCTCCCAGTTAAATCAGCCGGGTCCAGGTGTGAGTTCTGAAGTTAACAAGGAAAACAATGGAGTGGGGTCTGAGGAAAGCAATAAAGTACAAGAGCAGGATAAGAGTGCACAAGAGAATGGTCCCTTGGAGAACAGTGATGGTGATGGCAAAGCTGATGAGAGCAAGAAAAATAAGGATGCAAAGGGAAATCGTGCATTTAAGTTTGCGCTGGTGGAGTTCGTTAAGGATCTACTGAAACCTGCATGGAAGGAAGGTCAAATGAGCAAAGACGCTTACAAGAACATAGTTAAGAAAGTGGTTGACAAAGTTACTGGAACTATGCAGAGTGCAAGTATTCCTACAACGCAAGAAAAAATTGAACAATACCTGTCGGTTTCAAAACCAAAGCTGACCAAACTTGTACAGGTGAGTGCTGGTGTGCTTATTCACGTTGTATTTGATTTTGAAAGGGATGTGAATTTGATTACAAAATCAGAGCTCTTTTCTTACCTGAATTCTCCTAGTGCTTCTCAGACCTCGTGGTGCAAATTTATGATGCTGGTGGGGCAAAAAGCTGTTTCATTTTACCATATTTTTTGCAGACTGTCTTCGTGATTTTGTTATTGTATTTATTTATTCACTGATCTTGTTGCAGGCATATGTGGAGAAATTTCAGAAGGACAAATGAAAGAACAGCTGATGTTTTCTATTCATTTTTGGCTGTCATATAGCAAGCTGTTTATTTTGTGCGTATGATTCTACTATGGTAAGGCAGCTTCTAGAATGAAATATTCTTCTTAACCTGTTTTTTACTAGTTGTTGAAATCAAGGTTAGCTAAACCTTTAACTCTTACATGCAGAATATCTTTCTGTTTGGAATTTTAAAATGCCTCATACATGGAAGTTTACCATGTGGATTTACCTGCAGATTCTAAGATGCCACCTGATCCAGGGCATTTTATGCCGTTATCTGAGTACGGTGCACTGTTGTTACCTGACAGGAATTGCATGAGCTTTTTTATTCATAGCAAATTGTCCTAAAATCTTGGCTTTTAGCATGCTCATCATCCGCACTGTGTTTTGACACTTCACCTTGTCAAGTTTGGCTTCACAGCAATGACATCAAGTTCTTGTTGCTATTTATTTGTGTGCCTAACCTCTTCCTTCCATCCATACTACTGCACATTCAGAATTCGCACCGCATCGTTTTCCTGAAAAAAGGTTTGCAGTTTTGATCGGCATGTCATATTTCGATTAAGGTTCGCTTCGTAATCTGCATGACACGCGGCGGGAAAGAGCAAATCTTAAAAACCTCTACACCAGGAATTCTAAAAACTGACCGGTTTTGGTTTTTTTTCTCCCTGCAAAATCTTCATTCTTTGTTTTTGGCTAGAGATTCATGTAATAAAAAATAATAATAATTTGAAAGCATGCCCCACAAATCTAATTCGAGACAGATTTCTATTGAAAAGTTAGCAGTCAATGGCCCCATATCAAGGTAGCGAAGCCTAGAACAGACGAGGGAACAAAAAATTAAATTCAAGAGGGTATTTTAAACAATGCTTTTATAAATGGAGCCTTCGAGTGTTATTTTCTATAAAAATATTTTAAACAGTGTATTAAACCAAAGAGAAACCCTAATAATGAAGTGGATTGGACCAGTATGGTGTTTTTGCTTTTGTTCTTATTCAAGAACCAAAATATATTTGTCAAGTTACGCAAATCAGTATCCCGTACTTCTTGATATAAATAGTTTTCCTTCATCTGAAAATTTTACCATATTTCTTGACATGAAGTGTGTATAATTTTACCTTTTTTTTCTTTAATTACTGTGGATTAATGAAGGAGGGACCCAAATTTTGAGATCTCACTTCCCTGCACAAGTTCATTGATCACTTGAATTTTGCTAATCCCCTGCCGTAAGTATGAATTAGTAAGATATAAAAATCGAAATGCTAATTACACTGGTTTAATGCAGGATTTGTTCTTTTATTTATTAGAAAGATTTAGTAAGGTAATGTTGTTAGAGAAAAAAAAGGAAATTCTTCTGTAGAATATTTTTCCATTTTGCTCGATTAAGAGTATGAATCATGGGAATTATTAATAATTAAATATTTCCTCTTCTTTTATCACAAGGATTTAATTTTTTTTAAAAAAAATTCTACAAGCAAATCAATGAAGAGTTTGAAAAAGACCACGCACCGAGCAGACAATGGAGTAGTAGATTATAACCAAAGGAAAATGAGCTCAAAACTAGGAAAAACAACTCCCATTAATAAGCCAGGCAGGGAACCTTGAGAAGCACCATTAATTACAACAAGGATGGACCTTTTTCAACACCAAAAATCAGAATAATTTTCTTCTTATTGTTATCTACGTAGAAAATTACTGAAAACTAACTCAATTTCTTGGAAATGTCTTTTCTTGTCAGAATATTTTTCAGAAAAGTTATTTCTGCAAAATAAATTCAAGCTATTTAACAGAAGCACTTCAAACAGGTATTATATATAACAATTTTTTGCAAAATCATTGCTCGTATTGCCTCATTTCCTTCAAAATGAAAATATCATCCGAGAAAATTTAAAGGAGAGAACTCAATTGCAGGGTATGAACCATTAAATTTGAACAAAATTGAGTTACAAGAACAGGAATATTCATTCACTTTCTCAAATAATCATTACGGAAATGGATCAAATCCTCTTTCTACCCTACAAAAGCTTCAACCGCTGAATTGCAACTCCATTTCGAGCGGCAGAATTGTGTCCCCATCTTCCTAGGCGAGGTTCCTGAAGCAAAAGTAACTTGAAACGTTACAAGATTGTATAATCAAACATCATAAACATGATAAAAAAAGAACGATCTTCAGTCTATTTTCCTTCTCCGAATGCAAACAAATTACCTGTCCAACCCCAGCGACAAGGAATTTTCCAGATTTTGCCAAAGCCAGGGAATTTACAAATCCAATCTGCATTACACAATAGGTTGGTAAGCAATGAATTGCACAGTACATTTGTAACTGGAGAGGAGAGGAGAGGAGAGGAGAGCAGAGAACAGAAAAAGGGGAAAGCAATGCTGGCGGGTAGAAGGTGAACAAATACAAATCCAATAATTCCATTTGATAAACATTAAAAAACGAGGCATAAATCTTTTAGTATCTTTATCAATCTCTTCCAATCACAAGCTAAACAGCAGTTCTAATCAAGAGAGATGATTACTAACATATATCTCAGTTAATTCAGCGTATTTCCATGTCATTACTAACATAACCAAAGAGTAATCAAAGATGTCATTCAGTTGCATAGTGCAGGGCACACTCACCAATGGAAGATCATACAAGGGCCGAATGCCTTTGACAGCACCTTCAATAGCCCATAAGTGGACAGAGCCATTCCCAGCTCCAGAGGCAGCAAGGTCACTGCCTCTACATACACCAACTGAACTTACCCAGGAAGATGCTGCATAACAACAATAGTTTACAGGTCAGTAGAGGACAAATCAATCTGAAAATTCTAAGCAGATAGACAAACAGCAAGATTTAATTAGCACAGGTTAGGTGTTCATCCACCAAACACAATGCAACCTAAGAAATCAGGTAGTGACACCAAATAACATTTCAAATCGACAGTCATATTCTATTTTCCCCAAAGAAACAGCGAAAGGACAGCTAGGAGTTTCATTTATTTACCAATATGACCATTGTAATTTCTTCCTCTATCCTTCAGTTCACCATTATTGACATCAGTCGACAAAGCATGAGCATTCTTAACAATGTACACAGGCTTCTTCTTTTGCATGCCCCAAAGTGCAATATTTCCATCATCTGATCCAGATAGAAATTCGCTGTTGTCAATAAAACAGCAACACTCCAAAGATGATGTAGAAGAACGAAATATCAGCCTTGACTCATCATGGACCTATTCACAGAATATGAAAAAGGTAAGTACAATTGAAAAAATACATGAAACAAGAGCATATACAAAAATTCATGCCATCTCATAAATTTAGTAAAATGAAATTGGAGAATTTGAATAGGTGTGCCATAACTTCAAAAGAAAGAGTCCTTGCAAATAAATTTTCAGACATAAAATTAGCTTTGTGCAACCAGTAAAGCCTTCTTTAATACGGGTCAAGTGAATGTCAAAACATTATTTTATATACCTTAAACAATTGCATGCTCCGATCACGCCCAACAGCCAGCACTCGTTCTTGCCACAAACAATCAATTGCTAACACTTCACTTTGGTGACCAAACAATGTGTTCATGTAAGCTCTATCTTCTACATTCCATATCTTGATTGATCGATCAAATGAACCAGAAAAAAGTTCTGAACTCCCTTGCCTAAAAGTCAAACATGAGACAGGACCTTTATGACCTGGGAAGGCCTGTAAAATACATAATTACGGAAAATAGCAAGTGAGAGACAGCAGAAAGCTCAGTAATTTATAATGCATTCAGAAGATAAGCACACAGGTGAAAAGAGATGCTTTTATGAAATCAAAATCCACTCTATGGTGCATATCTAATCAAAGTCAATCATGCATGCATGCATATGTATATGGCTTTGAAGATTTATCTGAACGAAACATTTTCTTGATGTTCCTCAAGATGGATGATTTTTGGGGTGTTTGCGGGTGGACTTTTTCTCAGATTGAGAAGAAGTGGGATTTAACTTTTTTTTGTTTCCAAAGTGACAATGCTCCTACACTACCAAAGGTAAGAAGATTGATTAAATTCTATCTCATATCAAGTATTAAATTATTCATTCTTCTACCAAAATTAAATGATGAACTGCTTAACAGGTATATGCAAAATTCATTCAAGTACTGCCATTTGATTTATGGTCCACATATTTTATGTTCTTTAACTTACTACAGTAAAAATCATACAGAAGGCTGAAAGAAAAAAAAACCAACGGGCCATGACCATTCACTTGATAATATTTACGAGCTCTGGATGTCTGGTTGAAAATATTTTAATCTGTAATGTTTTTCATAGAACTAGAGAATACGCAAATGAAGTATGGTTAAATAAACACCGACACAAGCAGTATCAACAATAATTAGTTTATAGTGTTCATTTAATGCTTACTTTGCTGGTGATATTCTGATGCCTAACAATAGATTTAGAATTGTGTGATTCCATGGAATGTAACAACGATGCGTTGGGTACATTTTCCTCCAAGAAGTATGGATAACTGACCAATTGTTTCGTGCTAAACAATCAGTTTAAAGAATTCAACATGAAAACAAAGTGATTAGTACATTGCCAAGAGGTGGTCACGTAGATAACAGAACAATACTGTACTGGTAGTTGAAATAGTAAAAAGAGGTCAACATTCAAGGCACGATGGGAAATGGTTTATAAGTTGCCATTACGGTCCCTAGACTTCAAAAGAGTGGTGGTGTGATGAGTTTGGAGATATACAAGACTGCTTCGGCAAACACAAAATTTGATAGGAAATGACTCAATATGCTAGTGATATAAATTTCTTAAATCTTGCTAATATAGCACACAGCTGAAATGCCTTTTCATTTTTCTGTAAGAATGGCATCTAATAAGAAAGAGAAATTTTTTTTTATATCTACCTGAATATGTTCTCGTGTACGGGTGTCCCACAAATGAACATGTCGATCCAAGCCTCCACTTGCCAAATACCGACCATCAGTGCTAACAGACAACGCCAAAACATTCCTGCTATGCTTAGTTGCTCGTCCTTCTGGATTCTTGGACCCATGGGATCTTAGTATTTCCTCATTAGGCCATTGGTATCTCTCAGCTTTTCCACTGTCTACATCCCAATGCAAAATCGTGCCATCTTTGGAAGCAGAAAAGCCCTTTGAGTCATCATCAGAAAGGCATATAGCAGTAACAGATTGCCGATGCTTCACTAGGATCTCAAATCCATCAACACTCTCTGGCTTTTGAATCCTAGGTACTCATGAATGTAAGCATTCTAAACAAAAAACACATGCATGCCATCACAATATATAATACATATAAAGATGTCTTTTAAAGTCCCCTGCTTTAAGACATTAACAGAAAAAAAGTGTACATTGGCTTTCAAAAAAACTCTCAACGCAACCATTAAATTTGATTAGCCCACATCATCTAAGTAGCACTCTAGAAAAATCCCAATTAAGCTTCAGCAAGTTAAGTAAAACAATCAATCAATAATAGAAAAAGTATACAGTTGGAGAGGTTTGTGCAAAGTTCAAAAATTTGCAAATTATGAAACAGATCATCAAAATGCTACAAGATAACTCTTTTCAGATACCAAAAAAATGTGTGGCTGCTTGAAAACTGGCTCGAGGATTCCATTTGGCCGCAAAATCAAAACAAACGATACAAATAAAAACATAGAAATAGTATAGTAAATAAAAAACCCAGAATTGTTTACTTCTTAAAATTCATAAATTGCAAAAGAAAAACTGCATATACAAAAGAAAAAAATTGTACCTAGAAGCAATGGCTCTCCTCAAACGACCACTATCCTCAAGCTGTTGCTGCATCAATTTTTTAGCCACAAAAGAATCCCTCTCACCTTCCTTCTCAAACACTCTCTCCCCCTCTTCATCCTCCTCATCCTCAAGCTCCTTCTCTCTCTTTCTAAGATTCTCCACCAACTCTTTCGCAATCCGCTGCCTCTTCTCTTCCGCCGTCTCCTCCGGTTCTAATTCCTCCTCCTCCTCCTCCTCCTCCCCTGATTCTCCTCCACCATTAAGCATTCCTCCGTCCAACTCCTCCTCCTCGGATTCGATAACCTCATCTTCATCCTTCTTGCGTCTTTTGCTGTTGCTGAAAAAGGGATCTCTATTCATAGAGAATTTGCTGCTGCCCCTCTTGTTTTTTCCTGGGGGGCCTCCCATCTTCCTTGGATTCTTGTTTTTCATGGTTATTGCTGATATTAATTAATTTTCAGTGCAAAATAACAGAAACTCAGAAAAGATTGATTTTTTTTAGCAGAGAACGAAAGAATGCACGGGGGCGGGCTGGCTGGCTGGGTGAAGAGAGGTTTGAAGGGAGAATGAGCTCTTAGTAGGGTTTAACGTTGGGGGTTTTCGGTGAGAGCTGTAGAAGAACTGCTACTTGGGTCCTGTCTGGACATAAAACAGACAATTATTGTTGGACCTTTTAATATGGTCTTTCTGGTGAATCACTGGGCTTGGGCTGCTGCAGATATATATATATATATATAAAGCTAAAGCTGCAGGCAAAAAAAATTTGGCGAGGATATTTTAGTTTTTTTAACATGAAGCGTTAATTATTTAAGATTTCTATGGGGGAATAATTATCTTGGAGTGCACTAAAATAATCCAATTACTCTTTATATCATAAAATTTAAAGCTAGCTAAAAATGCTATTATGATTATTTTATTCTAAAATACAGTAAAATAATAACTTTAACCCTAAAATAAAAAAAATTAAGCCATAGAAAGATAATTTGATCTTTTCATAGGTTTTTTTTGTGAATTTCAAAATCGACACTTTTCTCTTTTAAGTTTGCTAAATTATTTTTTTAATCTAAAAAGTTGTTGACACTTGTTGTATAATTGCCAACGTGTGAGAGACATATATATATTTTGATTGGCACGTGTGGTTCCTCCCGGTAATCAAGATTGCTCTTTTTCCATGTCGTTGGATGAGCCACCATTTCTCTTTCTAGTGGTGCAACGCGTGTTGATGAAAATAGGGTGATTTATTGTTGGTGGACCTATTTTTTTCTTAGTATGCAACGTTAAACCCTACTAAGAGCTCATTCTCCTCCTCCTCGAATTAGCTCTTGTTAATTTTTCTAGTCAACAAAGTTCTTTTTCTAGTGGTGCAATGCGTGTCGATAAAGGTTTTATTTTTTAGAAATTAAAATTGATAGTTTTTTTTATGTATAATATTTTTGGTATATATGATGATCCGGGTCACGAGTTTGAAAAATTAACAATGATTGATAATTTTTTTTTAGTTTATTTTCTCTTTTGATATTATCATATGATTTTTTTTTAAAAAAATTGACCCTGTAATTTTCTTAAATATCTTTTTAGGATCATTAAGCCATCCAACAAACTCAAGACAAAAATTATCACTCCACAATTAAAATTCACAGTCAAAGTAGAGGCCGATCTTTTTGTAATTTTTGAGTACCATACGTTATTCTCATTTCCTGCAGCTCAAATCCAAAACCTTTCCATGGAGATGTTGGAACTCGTTTGAGAATCATTGAACTGAGGTGAGGAGATCATATGATATGTTTAAGTGATATCTTCTCACTACATGCAATTTTCTCTATGATATTATAATATTTATATATCTTGCTTTTTAGTGGAAGTCTGACTTACATACGATTTTATATTGAAGTGCTCGAAACCCTTTTATCATAGTGTATACAAATGATATAATTTTTTTCAACAATTTATTCTAAAAGAAAAATATCTTATTTCCTAAAACAAGGGAAAAGTTTTTATAGGTGAAACACAATTACATTATTAACAAAACTTGTTTTAAAATCCTTGATTTTTCATATACAAGAATTGAATTTATTCACAATACTGA
>Ga0325402_1005586_pt1 | contig 11787 bp, 16 predicted proteins | sample PopdelMetagenome_22_FD_207212 | JGI IMG/M metagenome (GOLD analysis project Ga0325402, IMG submission 207212) | Populus deltoides microbial communities from Bellville, Georgia, United States - Xylem-PdKOR-R3 | ecosystem: Host-associated > Plants > Phyllosphere > Stem > Wood/Secondary xylem...
TTCCCTGATCATTATGGAAAAGATCAAACCTATGAAACCATAGTGGAAATCAGGCAAAAGTCGTAATATACTTTTGGCCAAACGACGTCATTTTTGCTCTCCAAAGCAGCGTCTCATTTCTGCAAAGGAGCTGCTTACTGGGACAATTTTTTTTTTTTTTAATTAATAAGACTGTAGTAGTCAAATTGTAAATTAGAAAAAAGTTACAAAAAACCACTTGTAATTTTTAGTAAAACATGTATCTTGGTGTGCAAATCTTTGATAACGTGTAATTTTTTTATTCCCATCAAAACTAAATCTTTTATCAACATATAAAAACAATAAATCCAATGGAGTTAAAAGAATTAAAACCCTACATAATTTTAGAAGAAGAAAACTTTGTCTCTTATTATATACAAACTCAATAAATGATAAACAATCTTCGTAATTTTTAAGATTTTTTTGGATAATAGTTCTTAACAATTAAGTTAAATTTCTATGTACCACATTTGTTGAGTCATTTGCCTATAGATAACAAATAGTAGAAAATAACAATTTTATTCCTAACTCACTCCACAAAACTTTTCAAAAGTAGTTTAGAAATTTAACATCTCTATCAGTCACAATGCTCCTTAAAACGCCATGTAATTGAACTATTTCCTTGAGAAAAGATCTGCTATATTTGTTGTCTCATCAATTTTATGATATGATATGAAATGCATCATCTTAGAAAGTATATCTACAACAACAAATATTGAATCTCTATTCTTTTTAAACTTAAGTAATCCTAAAACAAAATCCATGAATATAACAATCCAAGGTTCTTTAGGTACGAGTAAAGATGTATACAAACTATGAGGCATGATTTTCGACTTGACTTGTTTACATGTTTACATCTATCACATACTCTTTGAACATCAACTCCCTGTTAAGCCAATAAAAATGTTCATGTGACATACCAAAGTCTTAACTACCCCAAAATGTTCCATTAAATTGCCCTCATGAGCTTCCCTCATAAGAAATTCACACAATGAAATTTAAGCACATATAATCTCTTATCTTTAAATAAGAATTCATCATACATAAAATAATTATCAAATGAATGCTCATATTGTCCATAAACTTGACCAAAATGATTATTGTTACTCATTTTTAGGCCCCACATGTTGGAGATGGTGTGTACCCCTCTTGAACCGAGTGCAGGAGATTAACTCATGTTTGCTGGAAGATTGACAAAAGCAAAGAAGAAAGAAATGTTTTTCGAACCCTGTTTGAGCTATTTTCTGCTATTTTTATCCTCCCTATTTGTTGCCAAAATCGTCAGGTTTCTTAGACTGATTAGGAGTCTTCATAATGCTAAATTCGTTCCTTTTTTATCTGGTCTTTAAGGCTGGATAAATCCCTCAGAATTTGCACTAAAAAAACTGATTCTACTGCTGTCGCAATTTTTTGTTTCATCTTAGGCTTTGATTCTGACTTGGTTTCGTACAATATCTTACCATCTCAGCTATATTATGTCACTCATGACATGTTGAACAATTGACCTACACCATTATTGGGTCTTAGGGCTCATTGTTCTTATAGCAGACTCTCAGTCAGATTGGAATGCTTGGCATTATTAGTTTCCTGAATCAGATCAAGAGATTCTTTTGACCAACCAAATTGCAACTAGATTCTGTTTTTCAAAACGAATTTATCTTACTTTGAATCCTTCATGAAAGTTGTAGACCTGTGCGCGTAGATGAATTTGGGTTTTTGAATCTCTTGATTTCGATATCATAAGCTCAAGATATTCTCATTTGAATATCTAGCGTAAAAGTAGAGAATCCAGCCGTGAGAAGGATTCCAACCCGAGTTTGCAGGTCTGATTCGAGGGACCTGATTTAATGTTCAAGGATTTATCGGGTTAATTAAAGACCAATTTTAGGATGTTATTTTGTTTCGTTGATGGATTTAAAAAAACAAGGACTAGATCATAAAACGTCGTAATAATTTCAATTGTTTTGCTGCCTTGCTAGGGGAATATTTTTGCTTCTTCAAATGATGTTGCATGGGGACGTGCAACAATCATCATCATCCACATATAATTTTTTCAAATGTTCAAATCCTAAAATTTTAGTGTTCAAGGTATTAAAAAGAATATACATTCAAGATAATGCATCCACAACAATGTTTTCCTTACATTGCTTGTACTTAATAACTTATAGGAATGTCATAATGAATTCAATCAACTTGGCCTGTCGTCTATTCAACTTACCTTGGCTCTTTAAGTGTTTTAAAGATTGATGGTCTGTATGTAATTACAAACTCTTTAGGCTAAAGATAATATTGTCAAGTCTCCAAGGTTCTTATTAATGCATACAACTCGTTATCATATGTTGGATAATTAAAAGTTGCTTTATTAAGATTCTCACTAAAATAGGTTATGGGTCATTTTTCCTGCAATAAAATTGCTCCAATACTTATACCCGAGGCATCACACTTAATTTCAATAGTTTTTGTAAAGTCAAGTAAAGCAAGTAATGAGGCCAAAATCAACCTTTCTTTTAACAAATTAAAAGTCTTTTCTTGATCATCATCTCATTTAAATCCTACTATTTTCTTTACAATTTCAGTTAATGGTACAACTAGAATACTAAAATCTTTGACAAATCTTATGTAAAAACTAGTTAAACCATTAAAATTCCTTACCACACTTACCATCTTAGGTATAGGTTATTTTTAATGACATTGATCTTTGCCTTGTCTATCTCAATCCTTTTTGCACTAACAACATAACCTAAAAACACAATTCTTTCCATGTAAAAATCATAATTCTTTAGATTAGCATATAATCTTTCCTTTCTAAGTTTTTAAGAACTTGTCTTAAATAATTAATATACTCATCCAATCATTTGCTATAAATCAAAATATCATTAAAAAAAATATTCTTCAATGAAAGATCTCAACACATGATTCATTAACCTTATGAATGTACAAAGGGTATTGGTCAAACCAAAAGGCATTACTAACCATTCATACAATTTATATTTATTTTTGAATGTTGTCTTCCATTTATCTCCTTCTTTAATTCTAATTTGATGATAACTGTTGTTACCCATTTTTGGGTTCCCACAAAACAAAATGAGAAAATACAAAAAAATATATCAAAAAATATTCAGAAGAAATCCAAAAAATAATAGGAGCGAGAAAAGGATGCTAGAATACCGAGAAAGGTCAAAATTGGTTGAGGAGGTTCAAAAATGCAAAAGGTTGAAATTTGACAATATATTTTTGAATGATAAGAGCCCTATTGACAAAGAAAATTCAAGTTGAGGAAGAAAAGTCTAAAATCAAATGTTTATGGACTCAATTAATTTCATCCAAGGTTTAATTGAATTTATAGAGGGTTGGATTGTAAGAAAAATTGATTTTTAAGTCAATTTATGCTTTTATTGGAAGAAATTAAAGTTCTGGGTCCAATTATAATTTTGAAGAGTTGATTTGGACAATTTGATCAAATCAGGGGCTTAATTGCATAATTAATGAAGTTTGATGGCCAATTAGGGACTTAATTGAAACAATCCGAAACCAAGGACCAAACCGAAAGAGACGCTAAAATCAAGGGATACAATTACAACTTTTCCAGGGGGCTTGATTACAAAATTGTAAAAAACATTCAAGGACCAAATCAGAAATATCATTTTGAAATTGAAAACGGCATCGTTTCATTCAGAATTACGCGCACTGTTTATGGTCTTCTTCAAAAGAAAAAAAGGTTGGCAATAAAGAGACAGGGGAGGTGTTTTTTGCAGAGACAGTGGAGCTGCTTCAGGGGAGCATGTCTCACGCCAACCGTTACCAACTTACCATTACTTCAGCAATAATGTTCTTGGAAAACGTATGCATTCTCTGGCTATAAAGCCAGAAAAAGAACGAGACAGGAAGGGGTGAAAGACGAGACAGAAAGGGAGAGACTGGAGGCAGAAGGGAAAGGAAAGGAAAACAGAGAGAACTGGGGGGGCAGAAAAAGAGAGATAAAAGAACGAAGAGAAGGGAAATAGAGAAAGAGAAAGGGAAGGGAAGGAAACACAGGATAAAAAGATAACAGAACAGGGGATAGGAGAGCGGAACAGAGGAGGTGACGGGCAGGAAAGTAGAGGGAATGAGGAGAAAATTAGGAAAAAAAACCAGAAAAAAGCATAAATGAAAGTGACGGATAGAAAAGCAGAAGAGGCAACAAGAAACTGTAACAAGAAAAGAGACGAGAAAAGGAAAAAAAAAAACCAGAGGTTGGCGTTTCTGCATGAGGAAGAAGAAGAAACAACAGCACCACCGGGCTTCCCAGCCATTGCCACATCAATACCGCCGAGAATGGCCACCAGCATCACCGTCAGCTCATCCATCCGAGCTCATCATTCCAGGTAATTCTCTTCCCCTCATCTCTGTTCACTGTTCATCTTCTTGCATACAGAACGTGCACAGTGCACGTTCTGCAAACAAGAAAATAACTACCCGGTTACTATGCATGTGCACAGTAACCAGTCTATGGTTGCTACGGGCTGGATCATCAGCCCAGCCCTAAAGTAGTAGGTCGTATTCGGGTCGATCCCAGCTCAATTTTGTTTCGGGTCCAACTCAATCCCAGTTCAAAAAAAATTCAAAACTTTGTAATCAAGAAAAAATATGTGATTTTTCAAAAATTTTGACTACATTTTGATCAATATTGCTTTGTATTTTTATACTGTAAAGATACAAATCTGGTATTAAAATACTCGGTTTTTGTCAAAACATTAAAAAAAATATTTTGTTTTAATGCATATGGCCAAGTCTCTCAAAAATTAAAAAAAAATAAAAAACATATTGTATTTTCATATAGCAAAGAAAATTTCAAAAATATATATTAGCATGCATTTTGACTTTAATAACCAGTTTATTAAAGTCACGAGAACTAGGCCAATATTTCTAAAATTCCAAAAAAAATATTTTGTTTTTTTTTAATATCTCGGGTTACGACTTTATACGTTAGACATATTCTAGATATTAAATTTTTTTGTTGACATCAGAACAGTTAGGTTTTACCCGATAAGATAAGGATCTTCTTTACGAGGAGAACTTTTCTTAAACCATAGACGGACCAACAACTAGAAAACACGACAAGAACTTAGATTTTATCAAACAATAAAATAATTTAGCTTACCTTAGTTAGGATGTATTTGGGGTGCTAATACCTTCCTTTTACGCAACCAGTCCCCGTACATCATCTCTGAGACCAGTTAAGGTTCTTAGTAACTAAAATACCAGATGGCGACTTCCATTCCATTTTTCCACGAATAAAAGACAAGAATTCCTTGTCTCCCTCTTTTTCCCGATTTTTCTCATGATACCAACTCCTAGGATTTAAGAGTGGATGTTTTCGCCGCGACGCCGCACATGTGCGACAATAACAACTTTTCAAATTAATTTTAGAAAACACAGAAACAATTATGTAACTCGTTAAGCATATCGTCTAATATATGTTATACTTTACTATAATGTTGCTAATGGCTCTACAATCAATAAACAGACGCCAAGTATTGTCCTTTTTAGGCACAAGTAACACTAGAACTGCACAATGACTTATACTTTTTTGAATATAACCTATTCAACATAACCTCTTCTACTTGTCTTTGAAGCTCCTTAGTCTCCTCAAGATTACTTCTATAAACTGGCTGGTTTGGAATTGATGCTTTTAGTATAAAATTAATTTGATATTCAATCCCTGCTTTTAGTATAAAATTAATTTGATATTCAATCCCTCGAATTGGTGGCAAACCACTAGGGATCTCTTGATACGATTCGGGCAACGAAAAAACAATCAGATTTGGATTCTGATGTAAAATGCGTAATTATCCAGTTTTACGACAACAATCATAATTCTCAACCCGACCGTTGGATTGGGTTGAAATTTTATTGTTTTTTCGTTACCCGGATCGTATCATCTCTTCAGAAAAAATATTCTCAAATTCCTGCAAAAGAACTTTAACAACACTAAAAACATAAAAATTCCAATCATCAAAATTAAAATATACCTCATTATATAAATAAAATCGTAGGCATATTGGAATGATAAGCATGAGTAAGGTCGTTTTGTTTTGTATAAAAATTAAATTGTTTCCCTGATTTCTCTACAGACTCTTCTTTTCTCACCCTTCCTTTATTGTCTATACTCATTTTCTCTACTTTTGGCCTTCTCTATATATTTTTTTTATTGAAATCTTCAAACCTATTTCTAATGGCCGAAACTCCCCCCCACCCCAATTGTCTCATGCTTATGACTCACCTTGTATGTAAATATTTCCATTTTTTTTCCATGTTATACCTATTTCTGAACCCATCATGATTGACCTTCCTATCAAATTCCCAAAGTCTCCCCAATAATAGGTGTGTAGCATACATAGAAAAAACATCACATATAAACTCATCCTTAAAATTTCTAATGTGAATGAAACCAAAACCTTATTAGTCACCTTAACTTCTCTATGTTCATTCAATCACTAAAACTTATATAGCTTAGCATGCTTAGATATATTCATGTTCAACTTTCTAACCAAAGTTGAGATAGCAATATTAGTACAACTATCATTATCAATTATCATATTACATACCTAATTATCAATGTAGTACCTAGTATGAGAGATATTCTCTCTTTGTTGCTTTACTCCCATCTTCAGAAACTTGAACACTCAAAGATCTTCTTATAACCAAGGATTTTCCTTGCACAACATACTCTAAATCACTACAATCATCTAGCTTTGGCATTCCCTTCAAATCATCCTTACTAGCCGATTCCATTTCACCGTCATCTTTTATAACTATAATTCTCTTATTTAGACATTCATGTGCACAATACCCAAGCTCTTGAAATAAAAAAAAAAAAAACATAATATCTCGCCTATCCTTTTGCTAAGAAATATTTTTCTCTTTTTCCTTCAAAGTCACAACTTACTTCCTAATAAAGGAAGGTTCAATTACTTTAGATATAGTCATTGGTTTCACTTGCGTATTACCCTCTCTCCTAAAATTTCATTTCTAACTCGAAAAGGAGCCGGAATATCCATCAAGTTTTGCATTGCCTTTTCTCATCAACTATTTCGTCACTTTTACAATCAAGTGTACCATATCCTGAATCTCCATATAATGTTGCAATTCCATCACATTAGCAATATCTTTATTCAATCCATTCAAAAACCTAGTTATTATGGCTTTTCCATCCGCAAAAATATTAGTTTTAATCATAACTACTTCCATCTCTTTAAAGTACTTATTCACACTCGTAGAACCCTAAGATAAGGTTTGCAATTTACTATAGATCTCACTATAATAGTGAGTAGGTACAAATGTTTTTCTCATGATTATCTTCATCTCCTCCCAAGTTTTTATTGATCTTTCTCCATTATGTCTTTTACTTTTAACAAGTTGATCCCATCAATTAATTGCATAATCAGTGAATTCAACCACAACCAATTTAACTTGTCTTTTTTTTCTTTTGAACACCTATGGAAATCAAACACAAACTCCACTTTCTTTTCCTAGTTCAAGTAAGCCTCCATATCACTCTTTCCTTGAAACCCTTAAATTTTGAGTTTAATTCCACCCAAATTATGATTTATACCATCATGCTCCTTAGAAGTCCTATCCTGACCAAATATATTAGTTGGTCGTGACCTAACTTTTATTCTCCTCCTAGATCATGACTCATACATAAGACTTTATTGCATTTGAAACTTTTTACTATAATTAACTACATCATCCTTCTCCTTTTCTTCTTATTTTTCTTCTTCAGAATTATCATCCACACTCTCATCATTCATTATAGCCCTAATGGTAAGCATTTCGACTTTTTTTTTCTTACAACTAGGAACTCCTAGTTTATTAATGATTACATCAAACTCATTTATTAACACCTCCATCATAGCTTTCATTCTATCTTGCCTTTCCTCCACAATTCTTACCTTTTTTTTGTTCAACACCTTTTAAAGACATTGCTTATACTTAAAATAAAGGTTAGTAGCAAGGAAATTCTTTCACATAAATCTCATGTGTTTACTCTTATAATAAAATTTATTTATTTCATGTTTCACACAATTTATTAGGTTTTTCACTCTAATAGTCTCGCAATGCCTTTTACCACTCTGTTCTTGTACTTTGGTTCTTAAAAGTATGCAACTTATCAAACAATTCACCAAATTATGCAATGATTTTTTTTTGTTTAAAGGCTTAAGAATCAACAATTATTAAAACTTTTCAAAACATAAATTGAGGATAAACTTACAAGTAACAATGTAAATTTGTGTGAATACAATAATAAAAATGAAGACATGAAATAAAAAACTATGAAATTTAAGAAAATAAAGAAAAATAGTGCAAGAAATTAAGAAGCTAAAGAAATTTATGCAAGATAATTCTATTCTACCTAAATTTGCAAGAAATCAATCAAGATCACTAAGAATTTTCAAGACAAGTTTCGATTAAACCCTAATTCATGCAAGATCCAAAGTTTTTGAATTTCTTCTCAAAGAATCCTTTCAAGATTATGATTTTGATTCCTCTTTCTTTTGTTCTTCTATATGTATGTGTGTGTGTGTGTGTGTTGAATTTCTCAAGTCACAAAGATGAACATAATTTGTTGTTTGTATGTAATTTTTCAGTAACTTCAAGACTTTTCCCTATCAAAACTGATTTTCTTCTTTCTTTCTTTTTTTATCAAACACATAACTAAGATTAATCAAGAATCAACCATTTCTTCTTCTTTTTTATGATCCCAAAACCTAGAGAGAAAGAAACAAAAAAAAATCATAGCATCACATCAAAATTCACTTTGTAGCTCTTGTTATGGCCAAAACAATAACGAAAGGTCAAAATTAGCACATTTAAATCTTTTTATTCTAATTTTTCTATAATGTATGGATGCTCCTCTACAAGCTCATCTTGAATATGAATCAAATTAATCAAGGCTTATTTTTTGATTAGGCAAGCATTGAGTGTTCAAGTCAAGGAGGATGATATAAAGCAATAAAAGAATAATATTTTCCACATGAGATATCAAATTAATAATTAAATATGTAGTATTATTATATATAGTGAAAGTTTTTTTTAATGTAGCTAGTACTACACCTGTTGAAATATTGAATTGGAATGCTACGAAACATCACAAACCTTATAAGTTTCAGTGGTTGAATGAATATATGGCAGTAAGAGTGAATAAATAGGTTTTGGCCTCATTTTTTATATATTAGAAAGTATAGTGATGAGGTTTTGTATGATGTTATTCCTATGCATACGAGACATTTACTTTTGGGGAGATTATGGCAGTTTGATAGAAAATTTATACAATATGGGTTTAAGAATAGGTAAATATAAAATATGGAAAATATATCACATGTGTACCATTATCACCAAAACAAGTTTATAAGGATTAATTGAAATTGAAAACAAAGAGTGAGGTTGATGGGAGTACAAATGGTTTTTTGGTCAAGATCCTTAAAAAGAAAGAAAAAAAATAGATTTGGTTGTAAAGAGAGAAAAGTCAAATTCAATCAAGAGATGGAAAAATAAAGAGTTATCTGAGATAATAGAGAAAAAATAAAAAGAAGAGAAAAGAGAGTGTTAACGAAAAAATAAGGAAATAAGTGAGTTTTTATGCAAACAAGAGTGAGACCAAATGTTCTTTTAAAACTAACTAGCCTATGTTTGTACTTTTATAAAAAGAGACATGTTTTAATACTAATAACTTTGATCTTTTATTTCTTAGTATTGTTGTTTCTTTGTTGCGGGAATTTGAGGGTATGTTTTCCAGAGATGTTCCTAGTGGTTTGTCACCAATAAGAGAAATAGAATATTAAATTGATCTTGAACATGAAGCTGTGATTCCTAATCATCCATCCTCTAGAAATATTCACGAGGAGATAAATGAGCTTCAAAGTTAAATTGAGGAGTTGATGGTTAAAAGGTACACAAGGGAGAACATGATTCCATGTATGGGTTCCTATATTACTTGTGTTGAACGATCATGGGTCTTGAAAGATGTGTGTTGTCGAGTTGTCAATAACATTATGATAAAGTATAGACATCTAGTTCTTAAGATAGATGACATGCTAGATGGATTGCTTGGTTCATGTATCTTTTTAAAAAATTGATTTGAAAAGTTGTTATCATAAAATTAGAATGAAAGAAGTGATTAATGGAAAACTACTTTTAATATTAAAGATGAGCTATATGAATGGTTAGTTATGTCGTTAAGTCTAACTAATACATTGATAACATTTAGAGATTGATGAACATGTATTGTGTGCTTTTATAGGCGTGCTTGTGATAATCTATTTTAATGATATCTTGGTTTACTATAAAAGCTTAGATAAACATGTTAATCATTTGCTTTGTGTGACTGAAATTTTGAGGAATAAAGAATTGTATGTCAACTTAAAAAAATATATTTTTTGCATGGATAAAGTTATTTTTCTTGGCCATGTTATTTGTGAAAAATGTATAAAGATGGATAAAAGAATGGTGAAGAAACTCAGTGAGAGTGTTTGATAATATATATATATATATATATAAAAGAAGAATGAACTATATGTATCTAAAGCCAACAAGGGTCATAAGTTGTTAGCTTTGGACCTAGTGATTTAGTTTGGGTGCATATAAGAAAGGAAAGATTTCTAGCCTATAAGCAATCTAAGTTTCATATAAGAGAGGATGGTTCATTCCAAGTCTTTAAACGGATTAATGATAATGCATATAAGTGGAACTTCTAGGTGAGTATAATATTAGTGCTACATTTAATGCTTATGATATTTCTCCATTTTATTTAAGTGATTATTTGATGTTGTATTCTTTTAGGGGGAAGAGGAATGATGAAAATCATGAGTAACACCACAGAATCCATTGCATGTGTTATTTGAAATAATTATAAGGGCAAGAGCCAAGAAGATCAAAAATGTATTCAATGTGTTGATTCATGACATTTGGGTCAAGCAAGCTTGATAATTCTTTCTAATATGACATCAAGCATGAAGTTTTTTTTTTTTTCGATCAAGCATGAAGTTGAGTTTAAAGAAAGATCAAGTCTTGATCAATGTGATACAATCAAGATATAGGGTTATTTTGTCAAAAAATAATTTCAACCCAATAGCTTTTGCTATTAGGTGAGGTTCCAGGATATGATTTATATTATTCTTTAACACACCCCCTCAAGTGAATGCCCTTCGGGTTTGAAACTTGCACATGCCCACTTTACCTTATGCTTAATTTTTATCAAATAAAAAGGGATAGTAAGATTCGAACTCGTAACCGCTTGGTCATCAAGGCTCTGATATTATAGTCAAAGAACCACCACAACTCAATAGCTTAAGCATGTGTAGTCGTATCTTTGGTAATCGAGGCTATTATTTTTACCATCACATTTATACATAAACTTATGTGCCTTGAAGGAATCATCAGCTCATTAGCTGCTTGGCATTGTGCTAGCTACAGTCCCTCGTGATGATACAGCACCTTACCAAGTATACACCTAAGCAATCACAATTATATATTATTTTCATGATAATATCATCATCATTAATGTCTGTATATATATATAGTTATTTATTCTTTAATTTGAAGGCTATAAATTGTTCTATATAGTTTGATCAATGAGACGTCATTTCACTATTCTTGAAAGATGAAAACCAAGGAAACTCGGTAAAAGATCCGAAGTCGGGAGCTCTACTTTCTGATGAAATGCCCTAATTATGTATAATTAAATCCAAATTCAAAGTTTTTTTAATTTAATTTCAAACTAATCACCTG
>Ga0325402_1005591_pt1 | contig 11783 bp, 16 predicted proteins | sample PopdelMetagenome_22_FD_207212 | JGI IMG/M metagenome (GOLD analysis project Ga0325402, IMG submission 207212) | Populus deltoides microbial communities from Bellville, Georgia, United States - Xylem-PdKOR-R3 | ecosystem: Host-associated > Plants > Phyllosphere > Stem > Wood/Secondary xylem...
GGTGGTTAAAGAGGTAGGTCCGCCGGGGAGAGGTGGAGTCCGGCGAAGTAGGGAGGGAAAGGGAGGTGGTGGAGTTTTAGGAAAAGATGAGGAGGAGATGGAGCTAGAGTGTTGGAGGAGATTTTATGGATTTTTTTGAGTCAATTATAACTTAGTACCTATATTTTACTACAATTCATTAAGGGGTCCCTTAGCATGAAGATAATCCCTTAACGAGCATTGATCATCTTCAATTACTCTTTTTTTGGTCCGAAAATACCAGAAAGTCTTACCTTTAGAGAGAAGTTATTCAAATATTGACAAATAGAAGGACTAATATATATATTTCCCAAGACTATAAGGATCTGTATTTTAGCTTCATTAAAATACAGGAACCAGGCTATAGTAAACTGTCTCTTTCTTTTTAGTAGCGGAGAAAGGGATTGTATTTTAATCTTAATTTTTGAATATTAGTGATTAAGAGAGAATGCTCAGGTGTGGTTCTCCTCTTTCGTGATCATGGAGTTGGTGGTGACGTGTAGAGTTTGTAGTGGCTGGGACCAGAAGTTGCTAATTACGGTCGAGTATCAATCAAGGCATGGTCCCGATGGTTAACTTTGCCGTTTACTTTATGTGATAAGAAGAAGAAAGGACAGAATCCAATGGATTCGTGGATGATGAGGTTGTTTCTTTCTTGAATGTCTAAACGCTGAGGCTCTGCATCACTGGCCGCGTGTTTGGTCATTATAGAACAGAATAGTTAAATTTTATTGGAATTGCGGCAATGATTAATTTTTAAAGTATTTTTTATATTTTAAAAAATTATTTTTGATATTAATACATCAAAATAATTTAAAGATATTAAAAATATATTAATTTAAAGCAAAAAAAATTAAAATTTTTCAAAAATACTTTTCAACCGAAGTGCCAAACACTGCCTAAAGCACAGTTTATACTGGATAATATGCGGGCTAGATTAAATTTATTTTTATATAAAAAAATTAATGCTTAGACTATGTTAATGTATTTTTAAAATAAAAAAAATATAGATTTTATAGTTCAGTAAAATGATTTTGTTTAATTATTTGGTAGAAAATTACTTATCATTAAATAGCATGATAAATGTAATTTCAATGGTTATTTAGTTTGTTATTCTTATATTTAATTTAGTTAATGATTTTAGAAAGTAAGAAATTTTTCAATTTTAATAGACTTTCCTCTATTTAGAAACTTCACCCAAAATTTTGTCACCTTTTAAAATATATGCAAATAACCACAATAATCAAACGCAATAAATTCTTACATTTCATAATCAGAAATAGTCTCAGACTTACCACTGGAACCACAAAACTCAATTATTTTCACCCATCACATTTTATGAACGATAGTTTTAAATAAGAATATTTTCGTAAGACGAATGCAAATAACATACATATATACAAAAGAAATATGAAATACTTAAACAATTGAAATCCCAAAATATATCAACATGACTCATCTATTTATTTACATTTACGTTGTTTACTAGATGATCTAGACTCATCAATAGCATGGCTACACCTTGTTCCTACTTGAGCGACCTCTTTCCCTGCCATGACATTATTAAGAGTTAACATCTCTTCAAAGTTCTCAAGTGCATTATAGTAAACATTGAACCATCGAGATGTATAAGTGTATCATTTGTGTACTTCATCAATATTACAAAGTATAAATATGGCCTCTTGATCCTTTCATAGCAACAAGCCAGTCCAATATTAATAAAACATTAATGTTAAATTAAAATGTCTATAAATAAAACGCATCATTTAACATATATTAATTCTAAAAATATTTAATTACTTACAATATTCTGAATCTGTTGGGCATGTTGCTTGTATTGTATGTTTGTAGGTGGAGGAACCTACTCGAGATCCAGTGTAATAACCCGATGTGTCATACTCATGTATTAAATCATTTTACTTATCCTCTATAATCACATGATGCATCTTTGTAAATATTTCATCTCTCTGTGCATCCCATTGTGATACATAAGCTCTGTGATAGCTTAACCAGTTATAATTATTATTTTTACCTCGATAATTTATGGCATAAAATGCACCACTCATATCAATGTTGATTAGAATGTGCTATATCTATAAACAACTTTTCACATTACCCGAGCTAGGCAATGTAGCTTAACCATATCAAAAACTATCAATGGGATTATTGATGTCTATATACTTATCCTAGTAATACAAAAAACTAGAGCAACTATCAATTTATCATCATACGGAGTCCAAATGACTTTTAGAAGATAAGTATCATAAATATTAAACAATAATAATTTGTTGACGTTAAGTTGATGTTCTTAACAAATGGTTCAAAAAATACCTGGATAGGTTGCTGCCTATCTAGCTTCTTCCAATAAAATGACAACACAATGTGTTGGATTATTATAAAATAATCTACTAGCACACCATCTAACATTACAAACATATCATTTTAATTGCATTTTTAAAGTTACAATTAGACAATATAAATGCAAAATAACATTGGATTACCTGCATCCTAATGAGAGTGAAGTGTAACCCCTATTGTTTGGATCAATGTTGTTAGAATCACAAGTTGATTCATAAAATCATATAATTTTACGATTAAACATATATTTATTGTGCAAAATCACTTTAAAATTTAAAAAAAATTGATAAATCTGAACTAAAATCTAGTAAAATTGAGTAAAATCAAGTAAACTTGATTTTTATATTCGTTTTTACATTTTCAAAAGAAGATTACCAAAACTATAGAAAGTAATATAAACTTGGATTTGAAGTCTACTCTCACTTTACTTAGCTTCGCTCTTTCCATCTCTCTCACAGATTTCTTTCTTCTAATAAATTGCTTTCACTATCTTCTAAGGTCTAACAACACACAACCTCTAAGTATTTCTTTATTTCTTCTCTTTATTTTCTAGAATCCTTTTTTTTTTCTTGTTTGGTTTCTAGATCTTCCTCTGCCTTGCCTTCGCAAGGCTTCAATTTCCATAAAAAAAAGACCATCTTCACTATAATTTATTAACATATAATTAACTGGAAAAAAAATTAAATAGCTCCGTGTAATATGAGATCAGATATCTTGATTTACTTTTATTTCTCAGCTTCTTATTTAGTCTTTGATGTGCATCAACATCTCATTCTAACATTTATTTGTATATATAATTCTTGATTTATTTCATTAATTGCACGAATCAAGTTTTTGATTTGTAATAAAAAAATCATATAATTAAAAAAAATTATCAAACTAAAAAACACGTTGATAGTGCTCAAGCTTTTTTTTGTATTAAAAAAAATAACTTTTGATCCAAACGGTGACAAAGCAGAATTATGTTGGCTAGTTTAATTATAAGCTTTAATGCTGAATTTGAATCAGTACCAAATGTTTTTCAATATTAACAAATCACAATCTAACTTATAATTTTCAAATTTAATTATAAGTTGTATAAAATTGTACTGAATTAATTCTTTGTTAAAAAATACCTTTATTTGTCTAGCATGTGATATATTATTTTTTGAGTTTTATGTTCATTTTTATTTGGAAAATTACATATTAAAAAAACTAGTAGATTCTATTTTTATTTTATTTATTTATTCTATTTGATAGTTTAGGGCTCTCTAAATTTTCTATTTAAAAGAAAAAAAAAGGTGTACAAGCCTTATGGGAGAAGACATTGATTAATAAAAAGTTGAGAGTTTTAACATTTCTTTTAAAACTACAATTTTGTTTTTAATTTTGATGTTTTTTTTTCAAAAAACAAATAATAAGCTCAATCATCTTGTTATTCACCCCGTCAATGTAAAGGGAATGGGAGCCAAGACTTGAAAACCTAAAGGATGTAGGTAAAGCACGGTAAAAATGTCTTGATGTATTATGGTTTGTAATAGAGCTCTGATACCACAATTGTTAGACACATACTCTGACATGGTAGCTTAACACGGCCATTCTTTTAGGCACTCAACAGCTACATACTGGAGTCATGTCTTATTGGATGATCAAAAGCTTTAGGTTTTTGAATGTAAAGAGGGAAAAGAGCTTGAATAACAGAGAATTAGAAAAACAAGTTCTTTATTTAAGAGGCTTCTCCTCGAGGTCTACCATCTCAAGGTTCTGCCTTTTAACATTACAAACAGCCTCTATATATACTACATTTGAGGCTTTTGCTTACATCACTCATTACATCATACTGAAGCACACTTAATTTGCTTACATTACTGATTATATCAGAAAGCACTGAAACACACTTAATAATACACTATTATGATACAAACGACAAGTTAATCGGAATATCAACCGACAATAGGTTCATGATCTGGAGAGAGATTCTGATCTGATAGGTTATCCTGATCTCGAGTAGTTTGGACTTGTAGGGCCAACACATAGTCATCATCGGCAACCATTTCCATCTCATGTGGTTCCAGAAGCGTTGGGACGCCCAAAATTATCTGCTTGAGTTTTTTGTTTTTATACTGCATTTGCAGGTCATGGAGATGAGCAGAATATTAAGGATCATACAAATCATAGTCAATTTCTTCATCAGGATCTGTTCCTTTAGGCCAGATTTCATCAGGAATAATGTTGTTATTTAGGCACACTGTTTTTTGCAAGGTCCTGAGTTCCGAGAGGTTTTCAAAGGGGTGTTCATACAGGGAGTATGGATGAGTTTTGTAGATGGTAGCTTGTGGAAAACTCATAACCAGATTGTTTGTTGAAGCTTTGAAAGGCCTGTGGAATATGAAAATAGAGAACAAATTTGCAACAGCCTGTTTAACAAACTTATTTTGAGATGCACTACGATGTACTTCAATCCAGCAAGGTTGTGGATGGGGCCATTTGGATTTTTCATGTTGGAGAAAGGAGATCTATTGTGTGGGGTTGTGGAACCAAGTAAGGAACTTCAAAGTATAGTACCGAGAGTTTGCTGGCCAAGAAGTCCTGAGAAGGCTGGAAAGAAAGCAATCAGTGGGAAACTCGATGACAATATGGTACAGGTGACAGAAATACCATAAGAAGAAGTAGAGTTCTTTGGGGAACAATCCAGAGGGTTTGAAAGTGAAGAGATGAATGAAAGGATATTTAGGGTGGATGCCTAAGCTTTGAAAACAAAGGGAAGACATATCATAGTTAAGAAGAAGGTAGTCTTAGAGGCTAAACAGTTTTTCCTTGGCCTGCAGGTCAAGAGTGTGGTTAAGAACCATTTCTCGAGCAAGAGGGGGTAGGTTGTCCGTAGGGAAGTCTTGGTCGGGTGGAGGTAGGTTGAAAGAGGAGGCCATAAGAATCAGGGGAAGGAGCAGTGTTTGTGTTTTGAGTGGTCTGGTGAGCATATATGGGATCAAGTTTTTGGTGCCTTTTATATGCTCGACGATGAAGTTGTACTTGGAAAACCACTCTGCTAATCTCAGAAGCTGGGGATGAGGAAGCATCTTGCATTTGAACTGTAGCATTTTTGGAAAAAAGGAACAGTCCATGACGACTGTAAAGTGATAGGCTGCTAGGTGGAACTCAAACTTTTGGATGCCATACTTTACATCTAAGATTTCCTTGAAAGTGGAGTGGTAGTGGGTTTCTGATTTCTTGAATGACCCACTTTTGTATCCACATATGTGTCGGTGGCCATTTTTATCCTCGAGGAGGACAGCACTCCAGTACTTGTCACTGGCATCGGTTTGGAGTATGCGCTAGCCTGTGGATGGAATGACTAAAGCAGACGGATTTTGTGTGGTTGTTTTTAATTTTCTAACAGCTCGAGTTTGCTTTTCTGTCCAAGAGTCCGCATCTTTCTTGAGCATAAGCTGGAGTGGTCTTGTCATTTGTGCAACTTGAGGGATAAAATTTCTGAGATATTGGACAATGCCCAAAAACTGTTGAATTTGCTTTCTCGTGAGGGGGTCGTCCTGAAACTTTTGGAGTTCTTTAGCTATATGAGTGCCTGGTGTATAAGCATTATTTGCAAAGACCATGCCAAGAAATTCAATTTCCTTTTAGTAGATGATCATCTTGCTTTCAGAAAGCATGATGCCATGGTGGTGAACAATCTTGGGCTAAACACTCCCCTTCCTACAACCCCCAACCTCCACCTACCACACCTCAACTATTCAGAAACCCAGACACTGAAAAACTTTTCAAACCTCTCTCCAAAAGAGATAAAGGAAAAACCCACGTACCCACCACTTCCAAAAAACCCAGATCACCATCCCCTATCATCTCTTCATCATCTGATTCTTTTGAATCTAAAAAGCATGACACTGATGATCCATTCCAAGACTCCTAGGACCCTTATCAACTTATGATCCAGTCAAACCACCCTTCCAACCCTATCCAGTCTTTTCTTACCACTTATTCCCAACAAACTATTCCTAAAATCCTTACCCATGAACCCCTTACCAATACATTTGAAGAAGAGACTCCTGATGATGAAACTCTAGTAACTTCTGAAGACTCTTTTACTGAAGAAGATTCTTCTGACACTTGTTTTATGCCACCATTACTGATGGTTGATCCACCTCCAGCACAGACATCAGATCCTCAATAATCACAGACTCGGCAAGAGCCTCCCCCAACCTCTACCATAAGAGTTAGTGTGGATGAACCAATTAGCAGTGATGATGAGGTAAATCTCAATCCTCGCCATTATCATCCCCATATCCATTCTCCAGGTACCGGTGGTTATTTTACTCTGGATGATATCCCACGAGTAAAATGGCGAGAAAAAATCCTTGAATTTCATTTATGGCTAACTAGCTATATGCTCAAGGATGGCGCAACCCTCAGGGATGCATTACAGCAATTCTTTGCAAAGTTCTCTGGCATTTTATGGGACTGGTTCCATGCCTTAGGTGATTACAGGCAAATGCAATTTGTGAACAGTTCATCTCTTTCTGAAGCTTTGGGCTGGCTTCATTATGAATTCCTTGGTGAAGCTTTAAATGACAAAGAAATAGCACGGTATGAGTACTTCAAAATGAAGTGTTGTTCCTATTTGCGATCTGATCTTGAAAGGCATTTTAAAGACATGTGCAGACGCTACATATTCTCTCTGGTCCCGATGATCCAAGCCTCAAACATGCCTTTTTGGCATCCATACCTAGAGATCTAGCTGATGAGACTTTTAGATTATTCAAAACCAAAAAAGAAGTTATTGACAACCAATCTCTTGGCACCATCTTTCATTAGTTGTTGGAAGCACTCAATAAAATATGTGATCAACACAAATATTTTACCAATATATTACAGTCTGACAAAAATATGCTCTGTGCTTGCAAACGATCAGATTTGCTGATTAAATGCTCAGATAATACTGATTGCAATTGTTCCATGAAAAAAAAAAGCATTTCAAAAAAATCCACCGAACTTCTTTCAATGGTCGCCAGAAGAAATGTATGTTCTTAAGACGCCGCCACACTAGACACCCCAATCACTTCACTCCCAGCTCTAACAGATGCTTCATCTGCAAGCGCAAAGGTCACTTTGCAAAAGCCTGTACCCAAAAGAAGGCCCAATTGTTGAAGTTAATTAATTTCTAGTCCAAAATACAAAGTTCAATCTTGATGATGATGAAGTTGAATCCTTATTCTCACTCACGGATGAAATCACTCCTGATACCATAGTTGTTATAGCAGATGAAAGTTCTGATGATGAGATCTATGAACTTTACCAAGCCTAACCTACCATTTCTCCTTCACATCCAATACCCATGGCCCTTGTCACCATTCTTACCTCCAAATATGTTAAGCCCATCAAAGCCATAACCTTATTTGACACAGGAGCCCACAGAACCATTTTTAACCTAAAAGTTCTTCCCTCTTATTATTGGGTCATCCATAAAGAATACTTTCGAGCTGCCGATAATCAAGTCTTTTACACCCAATTCAAAACTAAAAAGCTTATTACCATACAAATCCTGCCCCAATGTTCTGTCAAAACCCATGTCCTTGGTTCTCCTTTACCTGGTAAAGACTTAGTCATTAGGTTTGATGTTTACTTCAAATCCAAGTTCAGAATCCTTCCTCGTAGTATTCAGTATAAATCTCATTTCCTTCCATACACCATTATCCCTTCACTCTATGAAATCCAACCCCCTTCCACAAAGAACACTGCCCTCCTCAAAGCCCAAATTATCCAACACTTATGTTAAAACTCTCATCAAGACTTTCTTGCTAAATGTCCTCATCCATTATGGCAAAATCCATAGTTTTTTTTATTAAACTTCCTTTCAAGCTTAATGAAGACATCAATCCCACGAAAGCTAGTCATTCAGAAATGAATCCTGAGCACAAGATACTAGCTCAAGAGGAATGTGCTCAGTTACAGGCCCAAGGTTTAATTGAACCTACAAACTCTCAATGGTCCTGTGAAGCCGTTTATGTTAATAAAAGGTTTGAACAAAAACGAAACAAACTCAGGCTGGTCATCAATTACCAGCCCTTGAACCATTTCCTCTAAGATGATAAGTTCCCTTTACCCAACACAATGACATTATTCTCATGCCTTCACAATGCCAAAGTTTTCTCCAAGTTTGATCTCAAGACAGGTTTTTGGCAACTGGGTATTCATCCTGAAGACCGATACAAAACAGGTTTCTGCATACCCGATCATCATTATCAATGAAGAGTCATGCCTTTTGGTCTCAAAGTGGCACCCTTATTATTTCAAAAGGCCATGATTAAAGTATTTGAACATATGCTTCAATCAGCTTTAATCTACATTGATGATGTGTTACTTTTCTTCAAAGATGAGGACTCGCATGCTACTTTGTTAAAGCAATTTACAGAGATTGTTCACCACCATGGCATCATGCTTTCTGAAAGCAAGATGCTCATCTGCTAAAAGAAAATCAAATTTCTTGACATGGTCTTTACAGATGGTGCTTATACACTTGGCACTCGTATAGCTGAAAACTCCAAAAGTTTCTAGACGGCCCTCTCATGAGAAATCAAATTCAACAGTTTTTGGGCATTGTCCAATATCTTAGAAATTTTATTCCTCAAGTTGCACAAATGACAAGACCACTCCAGCTTATGCTCAAGAAAGATGCGAACTCTTGGATAGAAAAGCAGACTCGGGTTGTCAGAAAATTAAAAACAACCACACAAAATCTGCCTGTTTTAGTCATTCCAACCACAGGCCAGCGTATACTCTAAACCGATGTCAGTGACAAGTACTGGAGTGTTGTCCTCCTCGAGGACAAAAATGGCCACCGACACATATATGAATACAAAAGTGGGTCATTCAAGAAGTTAGAAACCCACTACCACTCCACTTTCAAGGAAATCTTAGATGTAAAGTATGGCATCCAAAAGTTTGAGTTCCACCTAGTAGCCTATCACTTTACAGTCGTCATGGACTGTTCCTCTTTTCCAAAAATGCTACAGTTCAAACGTAAGATGCTTCCTCATCCCCAGCTTCTGAGATTAGCAGAGTGGTTTTCCAAGTACAACTTCATCGTCGAGCATATAAAAGGCACCAAAAACTTGATCCCATACATGCTCACCAGACCACCCAAAACACAAACACTGCTCCTTCCCTTGATTCTTATGGCCTTTTTTTTCAACCTACCTCCACCCGACCAAGACTTCCCTACTGACGACCTACCCCATCTTGCTCGAGAAATGGTTCTTAACCACACTCTTGACCTGCAGGCCAAGGAAAAACTGTTTAGCCTCTAAGACTACCTTCTTCTTAACTATGATATGTCTTCCTTTTATTTTCAAAGCTTAGGCATCCACCCTAAATATCCTTTCATTCATCTCTTCACTTTCAAACCCTCTGGATTGTTCCCCAAAGAACTCTACTTCTTCTTATGGTATTTCTGTCACCTGTACCATATTGTCATCGAGTTTCCCACTGATTGCTTTCTTTCCAGCCTTCTCAGGACTTCTTGGCTAGCAAACTCTTGGTACTATACTTTGAAGTTCCTCACTTGGTTCCACAACCCCACATAATGGATCTCCCTTCTCCAACATGAAAAATCCAAATGGCCCAATCCACAACCTTGCTGGATTGAAGTACATCGTAGTGCATCTCAAAATAAGTCTGTTAAGCAGGTTGTTGCCAATTTGTTCTCTATTTTCATATTCCACAGGCCTTTTAAAGCTTCAACAATCAATCTGGTTATGAGTTTTCCACATGCTACCATCTACAAAACTCATCCATACTCCCTGTATGAACACCCCTTCGAAAACCTCCCGGAACTCAGGACCTTGCAAAAAACAGTGTGCCTAAAGAACAACATTATTCCTGATGAAATCTGGCCTAAAGGAACAGATCCTGATGAAGAAATTGACTATGATTTGTATGATCCTCAATATTCTGCTCATCTCCATGACCTGTAAATGCAGTACAAAAACAAAAAACTCAAGCAGATAATTTTGGGCATCCCAACGCTTCTGGAACCACATGAGATGGAAATGGTTGCCGATGATGACTATGTGTTGGCCCTACAGTCCAAACTACTCGAGATTAGGATAACCTATCAGATCAGAATCTCTCTCCAGATCATGAACCTATTGTCGGTTGATATTCCGATTAGCTTGTCGTTTGTATCATAATAGTGTATTATTAAGTATGTTTCAGTGCTTAAATAAAGAACTTGTTTTTCTAATTCTCTGTTATTCAAGCCATTTTCCCTATTTACATTAAAAAACTAAAAGCTTTTGATCATCCAATAAGACATGACTCCAGTGAGTAGCTGTTGAGTGCCCAAAAGAATGGTTGTGTTAAGCCACTCTATCAAAGTATATATCTAACAATTGAATCTTAAAAAAAAAAACTATTAAATGGATTATTAGGAGTAATATGGTTTAATTTTTTTAGATTTGACCAGGAGTAACTTGGTATTTTCAAATTTTTTGTACAATAAAATTGCTCTTAAAAACAAAAGGTTATTTAACTTTGGTTAAGCTTTTTCGATATTTTACTTTTTATAGCATGATAAAATGATTTTTTTGCTCTTAAAATCAAAATTTCCTTACCTTGTCTCAGGGGTTTATTTATACTTTCATTTAAAAAAATACATTTGGTTTGCAATTTGATATTTTAATATATATATATATATATATATATATATATATAAAAGAAAAAGTTAACGGCGCATGTATAAAACTTGCTAGAGAATAAGATTTTAGATTCCTTAATGTTTTTAGATTCCTCGTGTTGGGGCTTATCTTCTTAAGTGGCACATGTAATGTTATTCTCTCTGGTTTGATGCTGATACAATTTTTTTTTCCCTTTCCTTTTTTTCTCATTTTCAATTCTCATCCTTAACCTTTTAAAATTTCACGACACTTCAATTTATTTTTTCTTTGTAAATGATCCATGTTCTTTCAATTGATACTTTTTTATTTTAAATATTTTATAGATTTAAAATTTATTTTCATTTTCATCCTCATTTTTTTTTTAATTTATCAAATTTAATCCTTATTCTTATATCTACTTTTAATTGATTTTTTTATTTAAATTATTTTATAGAATTAAAATTTATTTTCAATTTCATCACCTTTTAATAATCAAATGCAGTCCCTATTCTTTAATTTTTTTTTTAAACTAAAACTAACACAAAACAAACCTATCAAACCATTAAATTGAATAATTATTATCCTACTCATAAACTGCCACGTCATATATATATATATATGTCCTGCAGTTCGGATAGGCAGCTATTTCTTATAGATAAAAGAGTTCTTTATAACTTATTACATTTAGTTTACCAAAATAACTCTTTGACTAATAGTAATCATACTTAATTTAATAATATCTTGTTTCATCAAATGTCTTCT
>Ga0325402_1005593_pt1 | contig 11780 bp, 5 predicted proteins | sample PopdelMetagenome_22_FD_207212 | JGI IMG/M metagenome (GOLD analysis project Ga0325402, IMG submission 207212) | Populus deltoides microbial communities from Bellville, Georgia, United States - Xylem-PdKOR-R3 | ecosystem: Host-associated > Plants > Phyllosphere > Stem > Wood/Secondary xylem...
TTTAGTTGATACCTGATATCCCCCGCTGTCAAATCCCCATCATCCAGTAAGTAACTTGCCTTAACAGAAATACAATGCTGCTGTCAAAAAGCATCACAGTCCAGTGGCAGAAACTCTGAATATAGATCAAAACTTGCTCGAATTACCTCATTGGATTTGATGCTTGACGTTCATTAAAATCCAACAAAAAGCATGTGAAAAGAGAGCGCATGCATTTAGATAGCTGAAGCAAAAGAACACGATAAAGGGGCACCTCAAATCCTTGAAAGCCAATTTGAATTTGATAATTCAAGCATGAAAATCCAATAACTTGCACTTTGAGAGAATTTAACTCTTTCTGCATAAACACAGCTTTGTCAGAATAAGAATAAAAAAGACTAATAAATGCAAAGCTGCAGAGAGAAATTCTGAGATGCATATCCTTCAGAAGAGGTTTTTTCTAATTTGAAGAAATTATTATAACTAAGGTCATCCAGCAACCTTTCGATGAGAATCGATCCTGTCATTGGAGATTGCAAGAGAGAATACTTTTTCTTGAGTTTCTTTTATATCAATATAAAAAAAGGGCTAGAAACCTCTGGTTAGTTTTGCACTGTTGCATGATCCTATGGAGAGAAATCACGTGTATCAGAAGTTGCAGTTGTGGTGACACAGGCTCCAAATGGAATTTATTAATCAGTCTCGCCACATTTCTGCTTTCAACTTTAACCTTCCCAGATTTTAACAGAAACTGTGCCTACCAGTAATCGCCACAAGAGCATTTACCATCCCTAAAGTGATGAAACCTCTTTCCATCCCTCACTACAATTTCTCTTCCCACAACTTTAGACATAAACTTGAAGGCATTGTGGCAATCACCACAGATCCTAAGATTCTTAAAAACCCTGACCGTAGCTCCATGGGGAAGTTTCATAAATCCATAAGCAACTGCTAGCTTCTCACTATGAGTAGACAACTCATGTTCCTTTAGATCAGATTCCACATCATGCAACACATACTTTGTGTCAGGCACATACCCTATCTTTCTCATTTCCAAGACCAGTTGCTCAAGGTAATTGTAAATTTGTCGCACCTCAGGATGATTAGCATCGCCAACCAAAAATGAATGGACCTTGTTTTCTACCTCAATCCAACTACACCCAGGCTCCTTTTTCACCCCACGGTCCCTCATTAGTTTCCGCACTTTGGCCATGTCATTCCACTGGCCAGCTACAGCATACATATTTGACAACAGTACATAGGTTCCGTCATGCTGAGGTTTGAGCTCAAAGAGTCGCTCTGCAGCTTCAATCCCCAAATCTATATTCCCATGAATCCGGCAACCAGCTAAAAGTGCTTCCCAGATTGGTGCACCAGGCTCAAAAGGCATTGATTCCATCACCTCCTTTGCTTCTGAGAATTTCCCAGCTCGACATAACAAATCAATAATGCGTGCATAATGTTCTTCATCTGGGGTTACACCATAAACGTTATGCATTGAATCAAAATATTTACGGCCTTCTTTAACTAAACCTGCATGGCTACAAGCAGAAATAACTGTGAGAAAGGATATCCGATCAGGCAATATGCCTTCCTTCAGCATCTCTTCAAAAAGTTCAATTGCTTGAGTACCTTGTCCATGTTGCCCCAGAGCTGCGATCATGGCATTCCAAGATATTGCGTCCACACAAGGCATATTAATGAATAAACAATGTGCTGCGTCAACAACACCACATCTTGCATACATTGTGATCAGTGCATTTCCAGCTGAAAGGCTTGATTCATACCCGTACCTAACAACTTGAGCATGGAGCTGGCGTCCATGCTTTAATGATCCAAGCACGGAACAAGATATAATAGCTCCTGCAAATGCATAATCACATGGTTCAAAACCCTGCAATTTCATCCGGTTGAAAAACTTCAAGGCCTCTTCCGCAAACCCAATCTGTGCTAATCCAGATATCATTATAATCCATGACAAAATATTTTTCTCAGGCATCTCGTTGAAAAAGGATTTAGCTTCATCCATGCACCTAACATTCACATACCCTGATAAGATTATATTCCATGAAACAAGATCCCTCTCTGGCATCTTATTAAATATCTCCCGGGCGATATCAACTTTACCACATTTCCAGTAGAACGTAATCAATGCATTGTTCACAGGCATTGCAACGTCCGGTGCTGGGTTTGCCACGGTTTTTAGGAAGTAAGCATGCATTTCCTTTCCATGCCGAAAGCATCCAGCATTTGCACAAACGCTAATAACGCTTGTAAAAGTAAACTCATCCAACTGAATTTTTGACATAATCATCTTCCTGAACATCTCAAACGCTTCTAGATATAGCCCACGATGCGCATAACCTGAAATCATGGCATTCCATGCGACCCCTAATTTCTTGCTCGTCCCATTTAGAAACTCTTTGGCTGCGTCAAGATCATTATTCTTCACATACCCAGTAATTATAGTAGTCCATGACAACTCATCTCTGTTAGGCATCTCATCAAATAACCTCCTAGCCTCAGCCATCAAGGACGATGATTGTGCTGAAGGTGAAGCTGCACACTTCACATAAGAAGAAATTAGCGCGTTTAATACTGAAGTGACGAACCCAGTTCCCGACTTAACCACTGCACAATGCAACTGTTGGCAGTGCTTCTCTTTTTCAGCAACGAGTGCCAATGCACCAAGAACACTCGTAAACGTATAATTATCAGGCCTAAAATTATCCCTCTGCATATCACAGAATAGTTCAATAGCGGCATGACCATCATGATTATGCGAATAAGCAGTGATCATCGCGTTATAAAAAACAGAGTCTCGCATTCTTAACGGGGTATCTGAAAATATCTTACGCGAAAGTTTTAGATCCCCTGCAGCAGAATACGCAGCAATCAGTGTTGTTCTTGCAACAATATCTGGTTGAGGGATTTCGTCGAACAGGTAGCGAGCGTAGTTCAATTTTGAGGATTTGCTGTAGATGTCGATCAGACGGTTGAGTATGTGGCCACGTGGCTGGAACCCAGAAGCTATCATGTGGGCATGGACAGGACGGGCAAGGGAGTAAGAGATGGGACTTTGAAGGCAGCATATTTGTAGCAAGGATCCATAACGATTTGCTGCTGTACGGATGGAGCCTGGTGCTGTCATGTTTATAGCGGTGTACTTTCATTGCTCATCAGAGGGGTCGAAGGTTGGAAAGGTTTCGATTTTTGGAGGGAAAACAAGAGATACAAGAATACTGTTTTGATTGAGGATTTATACGACCCGCGATCATCCGCGCTTCTATTGCAAGGGGAAAAAACACTTCTTTTTTTTTTTCTTGAATTAACATGGATTTGTACATACTTTACTAATCTCACGAATTTATTAAAGATATTTTTGTAAATATAAGAGATTATTTTTTAAAGTATAAAGTATTTTTTTATAATTGTTTTAAAATAATGTTTTTCATTTTTTAAAATTAATTTTTAATATTAATACTTAAAAAAATCTAAAAAAATCAAGATATAATTAATTTAAAATCAAAAAATCTCAAAAATATAATTAAATAATTGGATTACGATGCTAAACAAAACTCAAGCTTATGAAGCACAACAATCTACCTGGCTTGGCCCGATTTTAAATTGAATAGGAAAAAGATATTGACTCTGTGAAATATAATTGACTAAACTAATTTACCTTGATCTAATTAATTCGATTTAAGCTTTACCATGTCATTATTATTATTTTTTAAAATAAAAATTGATAATATTTTAATAAAAAATATTAATTTAGATTTACCCAATAATTTGAAAATTAATTAATCAATAATCCATGTTCTTTTACGAGTTAAACCTTAAACCAGATTTAAAAATTATGCTGCAGTATCAATAAATTTTCTATTTGTTAATTATGTTACGTTTGTTTGAAAATGAGTTTAGTTCACACGATAATTCTAAATAATAATAATAATAAATATTTTTATAGTTATTTATAAATTTATTTTATTTTGTTTTTAATGTCTATAGTTTAGTCAATCTTTCTCTTCGTAGATAATAAAAAAGAAAACTCGCAGTAACATCTCCTCAACTTCTGTATAAAACATATCGAGAGAAAATATATAAAAAACAAAATAATTTAAACTAGGTACCTAAAACCATGTTCACGTTCATTGATTAACAAAAAAAATATTCAAGAGTCGTGGGGTGTTACTGTGTATAAATGCATTCTAGTCACTCTCATATTTCATGTGAATTTATACAATAAAATATGTTTTTGTTTTTATTTTATCGATTTGATTTTTATGCCCAAAATTCAAGGCCAGTAACTTTTAAGGTAAAAAAAAATAGAAACTGCAGACTTATTTATTTGGTGGAAAGTGATTCTCTAAAAATTATTTTTAAAATTTTTCTTTATTTATTTATTATTAAAAAAATTGATCAATAAAAAATACTTTTCAATCAAATAAAAATTTGACTTGATTTTCAGGAAAGTGTTTTCTTTTTATTTTGGATAGAAAACACTTTTAAAAAATTATGAAAAAATTAAAAATATCATATTATTTGTTTATTGTAACAGATTTGATCTTCAAACTTTTAATTGATATATATTTTATTTTGAATCTTTTTTTTTCAATTTCATCCATTAAAATTTAATATAATTTGATTTTTATATTAACTTTGGTCCTTATTTTTTATGATTATTATTTGATTTTTTTATTTTTTTAATTAAAATTTTTTATCTATCAAATTTAATCCTAATTCTTTTGATTGTTACTTATTTTATTTGAAATAATTTATGAAATAATTATTATTATTATTATTTCATCATCTTTTAATTTTTTATTTGTTATATTTGATCTCTATTATTTTAATTGTTATTTATTTTATTTGAGATAATTTATAAAATTATATTTTTTTCAATTTCATTCTCATTCAACTTTTTAATTTGTAAATTTTGTTCCTCGTTATTTTAATAAATTTGAAAAAAAAATATTAATAAGTTATTTTTATAACTTATTTTTCATGACATAACCAAACACTGGAAAATTATTTTTCAATTTATTTTCCATGACACTACCAAACATCGAAAAATAATTCACTTTCCAGGAATACATTTAAAAAAAAAACTAATTTCCATCAAACAAACAAGGTCTAGATGTTTTTCTTGAAATCAGCGTCAAAAGTTAACTTTGATAATTTTACCTTTTTTTTTATAGATTTTTGGTTCATGTTGTTTTCTAAATTTAGTATTGTTTTAAAATTTTAATTTTTTATTTTATAGTAGATATGAGAGAGAAAAGAGAGGGAGACATTGTATTCTAATGATAAAAAAATATATATTAGTTAACATTGATTTTTTACCATCAAAATAATTGATTTTATGTCTACAACTTTAATTATATGATATGCATTTCATTGAGGAGTTTCTTCATATTGAAATTGCCTACAAAAATAGACATGACATTGAAAAAAATATGGGTTTCCAGTTGAATTTTGTTGTGTTTTGAATGATTCATGAGTTGTTTGATGGCATGAATGAGTTAACCTGTTCTTTGAATTATTTTCTAAGTGTTTTTGAGTAGAAAAAAATATTGGAATTTAGTAAAATATTCTTGGCCTGATATTCCAGCAACACTTTATCAAAATTTGAGTTGCAAACGACGAATCGTCTGCAGCTTTTTTAACACACACACACACACACACTCCATTCTAATAGAGAAAAATATATTAAGCTCAAGAGTGCTAGTCTGGGCTGGATGGCCCATGCTCCTAATTTTTTTGTTGAGGTCCGGGCGCATTGGGCCTTGGCTGGTAGGCTCAAACATAGAGTTTGCTGCTTTTTTTATTTATTTAATGCATTTTCCTTTAATTTGTTTTTTTTAAATCATTTTTTATATATTTAAATGTCTCTTTCTTCTTATTTAAATTTAAAAAATGATTTATTTTTTTGTTATTTAACTTAAAAAAATTACACATACTTTTGCTATACAAGTTCCACGCGCATAGCGTGTTTAATTTTTTATGTTTTTTTAATCCCTTGAACTCTTTTAAAAAATCATCCTTTATTATTTAAATGTTTTTTTAATATATTTTTAAAAAAATCAAGCCTGCTTTTTTTATATTCAGTCATGTATTTTTTTATAAAAAAATATTATTCTATACAAAAATATATGACACTCAAATAATTTTTTCTATATATAAGTTTGTCAAATACAATGTGAAGTATGACTTGAATTACAAGGCTCGCAAGTTAATTTAAATTCATTTAAATTGGTTTAGTTTTTTTTATCATGTATATAAATTGATAAATTAAAATTTTATAATTTTATGATATAGATTATTCAAAATTCAGATATTTCAGTTCATTATAATACAATCTTAGTATTTTTAAAAAATATTCATTCAATTTTAGTAATACCTGAATCCGTGCCAACGGTCGAGCATGTTTCTAGAAGGAAAAATCCGCCAACTTTATTCTACACGCATAACTTCGTCCTGTCTAAAATACTAATGTAACCGCACCGTTGGCACACCTGATTATTGTGCTCCTTTGTAAATGGATATTACTCGTTATGGAAAGTGAGAAACTATGAGACTATTTAATAATCGTACTGGTTTAAATACTATTATACTTGCACCATAAACATGCCTTAGTAATGTGTCCCTTTATAAATAGATGTTCCTTGTTAAGGGCAGTGGGAAACTATGAGATTATCCAGTAATGAAAAATTATTTTAATTTATTAAATAAAATGAGAAGCTACGAGACTAATTAGTAATCTTATTAATTAGTTCAAATATTAATGTATTTGCACCGTTAACATAATTGATTAATTTTTTATTTTATATATAGAATTACTTGTCGAGGCAAGTGTGAAGCTATGAGACCATGTAGGGTGCCTTTGAAGAATAAAACAAAATAACAACCATTCTCCCACGTGTCAGCTGGCACTCCTTTATGTTATTACAAAAGTAGCCAATTAGCAACTGCCACCGCAAGTAACAAAAGTCGCCACAAAATTAATTAAATTTAAAACACGGGAGAATGCAAAAAGACTTCTCCAGGCGGGGGCACCATAGCCCCACCAGGCCACCACCACCACCCATCATCGAAGCCAGAAAATAAAATAATAAATAAATAAAACTCAGATAGCTGCTGCTGCTGCTGCAAAAATCACTCCCTTCTCCTGACCTTTCCTCTTCGAAAGAAAATGCAACAAGTCAAACCCTAACCCTAAAAATACCCCAAATAACAATATCAATAATAAATAATAATCACCCTCTGCCACCAGAACCCTAACATTTATCGATTTATTGCGTTATTATCATTTCTGTCTGGGTGCTCTTTCACTGAAACCCTAAAATGACGACGAGAGGGACTAGATCAGAGAAAGTGAAAAGAATTTTCCAACAATTTGACGGGAACCGGGATGGAGGTCTCAACAGAGATGAAATGGCAGCTTTGGTGGTGGCTGTAAATCCTAGAGTTAAATTCAGTGAGGAGCAAATCAATGCGATTCTTGACGAAGTTTTCCGCACTTACGGAGAGTTTATTGATGGGGAGAAAGGGTTAACGTATGATGGTTTGTTGCGTACTTATGATGATGGAGCTGGTGACGTGGACCGTGATTTTGATGCGCTTGAGTTGGAGCTGAATGGTGATAACAAAGGGAGCTCGATCGAGGTGGAGGCGTCATCGTCGTCATTTGTGGATGAGAGGGTTATTGAGTCGCAGAAGAAGCAGAGGACGGCTGATTGGGCGGTGTCGCCAAATCATGGGATTGTTTTTGATGACACGTGGAAAATTGTGGATGATTTGGAGATTTTGATTAAGAGATTGAAAGCAAAGCAGGCGAAAGATGGGAAATATAAAGCTGATAATTTTGATGCGTTTTCAGATGCTGGGTGGTCGAGGGAATTGGGGCCATCTTCGGAGATCTCGGATAAGAGGGTGTTTTGGGAAGAGTCCGGGAGTGATTATGCACTTTTTGTGAAAGAACTGGGGGTTTTGAGGAGCAGAGCTGATGGAGCGAGATCAAGAGAAGAGGCATTTGATGGGCATATGGCAATTGGAAGGGTTTTGTATGATCATCAGTTGTTTAAGGAGGCGTTGGTTAGTTTTAAGAGAGCTTGTGAGTTGCAGCCGGTGGATGTTAGGCCACATTTTAGAGCTGGGAATTGTTTATACGTGCTTGGAAAGTATAAAGAGGCTAAAGAGGAGTTTTTGTTGGCCTTGGAGACAGCGGAGGCAGGTGGGAATCAATGGGGTTATTTGCTTCCTCAGATTTATGTAAATCTCGGGATTGCGCTGGAAGGTGAAGGCATGGTTTTAAGTGCTTGTGAGTATTATAGAGAAGCTGCTATTCTTTGTCCAACTCATTTTAGAGCTCTGAAACTTTTGGGTAGTGCTCTTTTTGGGGTAGGGGAATATAAGGCTGCTGTTAAGGCCTTGGAAGAGGCTATTTTTATGAAACCAGACTTTGCTGATGCTCATTGTGATTTAGCTTCTGCTTTACATGCCATGGGTGACGATGAGAAGGCAATAGAGGTGTTTCAAAAGGCAATTGATTTGAAACCTGGCCATGTGGATGCTTTGTATAATTTAGGCGGGCTGTACATGGATCTGGGTAGGTTTCAGAGAGCTTCTGAGATGTATACCAGGGTTTTAGCTGTCTGGCCAAACCACTGGCGGGCTCAGCTTAATAGGGCTGTCTCGTTGTTGGGGGCTGGGGAGACAGAGGAAGCTAAGAAAGCTTTGAAGGAAGCATTGAAATTGACAAATAGGGTTGAATTGCATGATGCAATATCACATTTGAAGCAGATACAGAAGAAGAAAGTAAAGGGCAATGGGGGTGCCAATGGGGAGGGAGTGTTTGTCATTGTAGAACCTTCAAAATTTAACAGACTGAATGACAAAACTACATTGAGGCAGGATTTAGCTAATGCTCTTCAAATCAGGGCGTTTCAGAGGATTACCAGGTTGAGTCGATGTGACGTGGAGCTTTTGAAGAAGGAAATGAGTGAAAATGATGTACCAGTGTCTTATTCTGGTGGCGGTGTTCCTGAGAAATCAATACGCAAACCTAACTTAGAGGAAGTTTTGAGGCGGTTGCTTAATTTCCTGAAGCCTGAAACCTTCCAGGGGGCTGTCAAGGCCATAAATGAGAGGATCCTCTCTGTTCTTGATGAGACAGGCCCAGGCAGGGTGGATTTAGGCATGTTCTATGCCATTCTTGCCCCCATTTGCAGTGGCAATCCTGAAAAGCGAAAACGGCTTGCTTTTGATGCACTCTTATGGCGTCCTGTGAGTGAAAGTGGTTCTCAGATTAAGAAGGTTGATGCTGTCACTTACATCAATTTTCTGAGGGCTATTTATGTTCCCTCTCACGGAGTTAGTGAAATGCTAGAGCTTCATGGAGAAGCAGATTCTTCAATGGTGTCTTTCAAGGAGTTTCTTGTGATGTTTGATGATCCTGATTGGGGCTTTGGTATTATGTCAACTCTGATGAAGCTCGAATCTGGGGATAGGAACCGCCATGGACACTATGTTTGCTCTGTTTGCCGCTACCCGATTATTGGTTCCCGCTTCAAGGAGATAAAATCTCATTTTAGTCTATGTAACCAGTGCTACAGTGAGGGGAAGGTGCCTCCCGCATTTAAGCAGGATGAGTACATATTCAAAGAGTATGGAAGTGAGGCTGAAGCAATGAAAGATAAGTGCACCTGTCTCCCTTTGCAATATCACAATGATCGGTAACTCTTTCAAGTTCTTTTGTGGATATCCCGTCCTGTTATTCTAATTGTTCAGTGTGAAATATTTATCTCATCAATGTGTTCTGTGGGCATCATATTGAAAAATAAATGGTCTAAAGTGGCATTTGTAGCTTTGATCCCTGTTTCCAGTAGTGTTCTAGATTCTCTCCCCTCTCTCCTCTGTTCCACTATTCAAATGTTTGAAATGATGTATATTATGATTATCCCTTCCATTTTCTGAAACATTTATTAGTTCTTTTCGAAGCAGCCTTCCTGCATGTGTGTGTGAGTGCTGTGGGTGTCTTTATGCATGTAATGTGGTTTTCTCTTGGAGATGATCGTGTCGGAGTTTGAATTTGAACACTGCTTCGTCGGGTTTGGATATGAACAATTTCATCAAATGTAGAAATGAATTTGATGTTTATACATGTTCATGGCTGATGCGTATTAGGTAAAATGAATTTGCTTCGTGTCTTTCCACAGCAACTTTTTATTCAGTAATAACCCTTTGTTAGCTATCGTCATTAGAAATTAAGGATTGACCATTAAAATCGTGACAAAAAGAATTATTGAAAAAAATTATCAAGTTTATTTCGAACATTTTGTGCATAGATATGATGCAACATCATGTTGGCAGAGAGGTCCAATAAAACATTTTGTTTTAGCTGAGGGACGAACTATGCCAAAACCCCCCCACAACTCAATAGGTAAAATGCAACAAGAGGCATGGGCTTCGAAGCAATAAACTGCCTTCAAAATCTTGTTTTTGACTGACTTGGTCTGCAATTCCTTGCCCATTTGAAGGAAATGTCTTGCAATAACGAAAAATGGCTCAACAGTGCAGCTAAAGTAACGGTGTTTTCCTGGCCATGGCGCCAAGACTCACAGCTAGTTCCAGATTAAGAGTGTGTTTGGCAATGTTGTAGCGGTTGCTTTTCAAATAGCTTTTTGTGTTGAAATACATGTCAATAATATTTTTTTTATTTTTTAAAAATTATTTTTAACATCAGCATATCAAAACGATCCAAAAAATACAAACCACATTTAATTTTAGCAAAAAAAAAATTTAAAATTTAACGAAACGCAGATTGAAACGCACAGCCAAACACTCTCTATGCAACTTTGGTGGGGAAGGGCCAAAAATGGTAAGACAATTTCTTTTTTCTTTTGTTGGAGAAGGGCCAGAATGATTATAATTATGGAGTTGTTCCTGCAAATGATGATGATAAACCAACAACTTCCTGGAAGATTTAGGTATGTTTAGCTCAAGCAGTTTAACCATTGTTTTGCAATTTTTTTTTATGTTTTTTTTTTTAATTATTTGGATGTATTAATATTTTAAAAGATATATTTTAATATATTTTGAATTAAAAAATACAGTAAAAAATATTTTTTTAGAGCTCATTTTCTATTATGATAGTAGTTGCTTTTTAAAATATTTTTTACATTAAAATAAAATTTTTTATTTTTGATATTAACACATCAATATTAAAAAAATAAATTTAAAAAATAAATAAATTATTTTATTTTATTTTTAAATATTTTAAAAATATAAAAACAAATAATTTTTTGTAATCCCTGTCGGAGACCCCGTTGAGGGCCTTTAGGCTAAAAGGAGGAAAGCCTTTGACCATTCCACACAACAGATAAAGAGGACTGGGAAACACAATTCATAATGAGCTCTGCGCATTTATTCGGAAAGCCAAAATCTCGGGGTGTCTTAGGGTGTGTTTGGCTCTGCGGTTCAACCTGTTTTTCATTGAATTTTAAATTTTTTTTTTTGCTAAAATTGAGTGCGGTTTGTACTTTTTGGATCGTTTTGATGTGCTGATATCAAAAATAATTTTTTAAAAATAAAAAAACATCATTGGCATGTATTTCGGTACAAAAAACTATTTAAAAAGTAACCATTACCACACTGTAAAACACCCTCTTAATGAGTCCAATCTACTCTGTCATACGCCTTAACAAGATCCCTTTTTATAGTCATAGCTCCTTGTGTGTGATAGTTATTCTAATGTATTTTAAAATAAAAATATTTTAAAAAATTAATTTTTAAAATTA
>Ga0325402_1005594_pt1 | contig 11779 bp, 8 predicted proteins | sample PopdelMetagenome_22_FD_207212 | JGI IMG/M metagenome (GOLD analysis project Ga0325402, IMG submission 207212) | Populus deltoides microbial communities from Bellville, Georgia, United States - Xylem-PdKOR-R3 | ecosystem: Host-associated > Plants > Phyllosphere > Stem > Wood/Secondary xylem...
ATGGAAAAACTTGGGGCATGGCTGGAAGTACTCTTAATGCCACCAAGTTCATGGGAACATGAAAGCAAACTACCCACTAACTTGTTAGAAGAGAGGGTCACTATGTTCAAGAGTGGAGCTAAGAAATTTTGTTTATGAGGGATTTTAAAAACAATATTCTAGGGGAGAAAAGGTTAAAATTTGCTAGTTTTAGAGTTAAAAATTAAGATTATTCAAGGAAGTGATATGGAAAAAAAAAACTTTACAGGTGTTGGGGCCATTGTCAGCCCTGTTTATGTTTATGGAAAACATGGAAGAAAACTGCCCAAGCATTTGCTAGAAATTGAGAAGTTTTCTTTGCAACTTCCATGTTTATTCTCTAGCTGAAAATAAGTTGTGTAGTATGCAAGTTTTGTGAATAAGTAGACTTTTTTCATAGTATATATAATTAGGATTAAGTATATATTTTAAGTTAATAAAAGAATGGGATAAAAAGTTCTTGTAATATTGTTGAAGTATTGTTGAGTATTTTGTATCATTTTTTATTTGTGTATTTTTACTTATTTACAACTAGTAAGAATTTGAAAAGCCTATTAGAAACACTTAGTTGTCAAAGAAATAGATTGAAAATGTGAGAAATAAATGGCCTAATAAAAATTAAAATTTGAGCAAGAAATTTTGCCAAAACAAAAAAGTAAGTTAGGTCAAGGAGGCTATAAGAGTTTTCTAAGAGTCAGCACCATGTCAAAGATCAAGTAGCACTTGCAAAATACAATTCCTCATATATAAATTTCACCAGGAAGATTTCTTCATATTTTATCATCAGGCTTGCTTTGGAGTATGAACTTATGAACTTTGGGCCCAAAAACAGGCTAGGAGACTATAGCCTAATAGGTCTAAAACATATAGAAAAATCAATCCATTAAGCCCAAAACTATGGACCAATTTTCATTTTGCCGATAATCCAATTACACCAAACCACATGCAAATCACGTGAGTTAGGGTTTTGCAATGGGTTTAACATTTCTATCCTTTCTTCTTCTATCACCATGTGAGAGTGTTTTCCTTTCGACATTAAGTTGAAAAACCCTCACCACTATCATCACCAAAAACCCTATCATGGAATGAATCAAAACCCTAAAAGAACCCTAAACCTAATCCTAAACCATGATCATCTCCAAGCCCTTTTCCTCAAAAACCCTCCTTTCACTCACTTCAAAAAACCCATCTTCTTCACCATTATTGCCATATTCAATTTTCATCTCGCACTTCTCAACATCATCACTAGCACCTCATCACTCCTACTCTCATTCGCTTTCCGACTCGAAAAATGTTAGGGTTTCAGTGTGGTGGGATATTGAGAATTGCAATGTGCCAAGTGGGGTTAATGTTTTTAGAGTGGCTCAAGCTATTACTGCAGCTCTTAGGGGTAATGGGATTAAAGGGCCTGTTCAAATTACAGCTTTTGGTGATGTTTCGCAACTTTCAAGGGCTAACCAGGAAGCACTTTCTTCGACTGGGATCAACTTGGCGCACATTCCTAATGGTTTTTTCTTTGATCATCTTGGATCTTTTTTTATTAAATTTTCTGGCTTTTGTGTATTTTTTTCATAACTGGTGGTAGTTTTCTTGTGGGGTATGTGAAAAGAATTGGAATTGGGTATTAATTAAGTTGGTGAATCGATGGAAACGTTAATGGATATTTGTGTTTGGTGAAACTGATAGTGAATATTCTTGTTTAATTTTGGCCTTTTGTTAAATAAAGTTTCAAGCTTTTTGTGAGTTTTTGGCAAGTGGATTTCTTTTTCTTTCAAGTGAAAAGTTTGAGTTGAGTATTAGAGTTATGCCTGTTTTTATTTGATGAAAAGTGTGTCATAAATCAAAAGGGAAAAAATTAATTGGTATTATGTTGCTGAATGTTTTACTGGGATATGATTTTATGAATTTCTGCAAATACCGACAAAGAAAAATGCTATATGGTGTTGTGGAAAAGCTAATGCCGTTTGCGTTGAGGAAATTGCAGGTTCATTAGAATTGTTAGAATGGCTGAGAGTGTAGGATTGTTTGATCTTCGAGAAAATACCTTGATGGCCTGAAATTTACTCAGTTTTCTAATGGCTCTACCGCTTTTGCAAAATTTCTGGTTATGCAGGTGGAAAGAACAGTGCTGACAGGTCTCTTCTCGTTGATCTTATGTGTTGGGTTTCCCAAAATCCACCACCTGCCCATCTTTTTCTGATTTCTGGTGATAGGGACTTTGCAAATGTTCTACACCGTTTGAGGATGAACAACTACAATATATTGCTTGCTGCTAAAGATACTGCCCCTAGTGTTCTCTGCAGTGCTGCAAGCATCATGTGGCAGTGGGATTCTTTGGTCAAAGGGGAAAACCTATCTGGAAAGCATTTTAACCAACCCCCTGATGGTCCCTTTGCCTCTTGGTATGTCCATTATAAGGGACCACTAGAAGACCCCTTTGCAGTTGTTGAGCAGCCAACATATTTGAAGGTCGAGGATAAACCTGAGGCTAGTTCAGAGTCTGCAGTTCGTCCAATTCCAAAAGCAGTTATGAAGCAGCTTTGTCACATTTTGAGTTCATGTCCAAAAGGAATGTCAATTACTGACCTTCAAAGCGAGTTGGCAAAAAGTAGTGTGCCTGTTGATAAAGACTTGTATGGATATAAAGAGTTCTCCCGCTTTCTTTTATCCATGCCACATATATTGAGGCTCAAGAGTGATGGTGATGGTCGATTTGTTGTACATTGTGCCACTACAAAAGCTCCTGAACCATTTCAGCTCAATCCGTGCAAGTCTACACGTACTGCTGTTGACAATGGAAGGCAACACATTACCAGGTCTTCAAAGTCAAATGGTGAGGACATTTCTGCTTCTGGGTCTGTGGATGGGAAGTTGTCATTGCCTTCTTCTCCTAAGCCAAATTTAAAAGCGCCCCCAACAATTATGCACCAACCCTCTCTTGCTGAGAAGTCTGTCAAAATGAATATTCAACAACCTCCAAAACAAATGGTACAGCCCCAGCCTTCAAAACAAATGGAGCAAACCCCTGCTGTTGCTGAAAAGGCAGAAACAGTTAATGCAAAGATGATTGAGGATCATCTGCCTGCTGTGAAAGAACATGTTTCTTCAACTGAAGTGGGCTTTTTTAGGAAATTCTGGAGAAGATTGTTTGGTGGCAAGGTTGATGATTCAGAAATGAAAAGCGAGAATGTTCTGGTGGAATCTTTTGGAGAAAACTTGGTGAAGAAAAATGAGAACACTTTGGCAGAACATGATCGTTCTGGTGAGAGCCCACAAAAGAATGTTGAGAAAAAAAGCGTGGATTCTACATCTCAGGGTGATGATCCAGTGGATTCCACTGTGGAAACAACTCGGGAGAATAAAACTGCTACAAGTTCTGAACCACATGCTGAAATATTGAGGAAAAGTCCAGGTTTGTTTAACCAGATATTGGATTGGTGTAAATTTGGGGGAGATAGTGCAGTTGCATCAAATGATCAACCTACTGTAATACATGGGCACATGAAGAGTGATGCGGGGAAACCTGAGGTTTTTTCTGAGGATTTGTTTTGGAGAGAAATGGAATCTTTTATTGTCATGAAGAGAGGATCACTTGTTATCTCACGATCCAGGACCAGGTTTATGAATTTTACTTGTTTTATTGTTCTATTTTTACAGTTCTAGTAATAGTAGCTAGTTAACTACTTTAGTTTTTTTGCCATCCAGTGGTTCAATTTCTTTCTTTACCAAAGTGAGGAGGTTAAATATAAAACCAGAAACCCACATACAGTAAGACCTGAAAGGCATCAGGAAAAGCATATCAAACTCCTTATATCCCTCTTCTCCAAAAATTACTTTTTGCAAAATAATTATTCTTGTTGCTTGCTATTTTGACTTTTTTTTATTCATCCAGCAAAACTTTCCATCTTTATAAGACTCAGAAAACTTGCTAGGTTATCTCGTGAAATCTACTTTGTTTTTGTCAGGTCCTGTTCTTATAGAAGTTGAAATCCTTAAACAGGTTAGGTTTTTTTTTTCTTTCAATTTTCTAGAAAGGGTTGATTTTTAGAGGTTGATGAAATGTTTTAATCTTAATACGTGAATAACCTTAAAAAGGAAAAAAAAAGGTTGCAAAATTACATCTCTTGATCTGATGCTTTTGCACCTCAGTGAGAGACTTATTTTGCAAGCATTTCAGTATCCTGCACTTCCTTTTGCTTGCTGGTGTTGGTGGGTTGCTAAGGTGGCATCTATGTGGCTGATATGCCATGTCAGAGCCACATAAGAGATGCATCAATACCACATTAGCCACTTCAGTACCACATGTTCAAAATCTTTCTGCATTGACTTGAAAAGTATCAAAGAACATGACAAGCTTTTCTTTGCACAGTTTTTTTCATTTATATAGGATATTGGCAAGTTCAAACAGGTGTATCAAACCTAAATAACGAACAATTGCACATAATATTTTCAGTGTTCACTATTCACTTTTGTAATAATATTGGAAATGTATCTGTGTTCCTCTCATAACTGTAAGTTTTAAATTTTAAAATTTAATGATGAGGATTTGAGTTAGCTCGTTTTCATTTGTTGCATATTTTTTTCAGAAAAGTTAATCATACTTTGATTATAGACAAAACTCTAAGGACATTGGAGCAACACGTTCTAAAATAGTCATCAAGTGCAAAAATTCCAAACCACATGATGCATTCTGCATTTTCCCTGAAATTTATCAATTTTCCTTTTCATTTGGCAGCTTCAATTTTTTATTCTTCGAACTCTCGTGAGCTTGGTACAGTAGTGTGCAAATATTGATTTTTATTTCTAGAACATGTAGAAAAAGAAAAACTGCAGTTGCAGCCAGTGTCATATGTTAATACTTCTGTTGTCTGTGATTTGTCAGGGAACAGTTAGCGCAAAATCTGCAAAAGGAAGGACCTTTGGTTCTTAGATCTCTGAGTGAAAGTGATGTCCTTCAACTGGTGGATATGATAATATCGGAGAAGAAGTGGGTAGAAGAATGTCCATCTGAAGCTTTCCCTTTCAAGCCCTCTTGGTTTGTTGCACAGAGTACTGTGGGTGATTCTCGTGCTTCAAATGGACTGAGTTCTATATTTATGAGCGCCCTGTCAGAGTCTAACTTGCGGAGACAACCAGGACATGGAGATAAAAAGAGTCAGAGCATTTCTCACACTGGAGTGTCCTCACCTGTCTCTGTTAAAAACCCTTCTGAAAGGTCTAGGAGTGAGATACTAGGTGACTGTCAAAAGCTTGTCAAAGAGATATTGAAGGAATTTCCTGGAGGATATAATATGGACGCATTTAGAAAGCTGTTCCTTGAGAGGTATGGCTATAACCTTGATGCCAAAAAGCTCGGTTACCCCAAGTTGGCATCCTTCCTTCAGATAATGCCTGGGGTGAAAATAGAATCCAATCTTATCATTCCTTGCAATGAAATGGCTAAACGTTCAAGCACAGGCAGAGCTGTTCTTGATAATACAAGTTCAGAAAGTGAGTTGTTTGATGCATCAAAGAAGGATGATGAATTGGACTCTACATGGGAAGAACTTGGTCCTGTTGACAACATGGGTTCCGGAAAAATGGCAATGCAATCAGCAAGAGGTATGAAAAGAAGAGGTGAAAGAATGAGGCAACCATATCCTGAATATGAATCTCCTCTCTCAGATGATGAATATTCAGATTCAGAAGAGTCTGGTGTAGTAACTCGTCCTGTAGGGCAGGCAAAGCCTGGATTAATTGATGAAAACAGCTCACTACTGCAAATGCTTGATTCATGGGATGACAGTAAAGAAGGTGACGATAAGAATCAGCCAGAAAATCTGGAAAGCGTGCTTGATTCTTTCACAAATGGTTTGAGGTCATCTTATTCATCCAGACTAGGCACGAAGATCAAAACTTCACAAAGACCTCAAAAGAGCTATTCTTTTGTTGCAGATCCTGTAGAGAACAAAACAGAGCCGCTAGTTGATGGCATATTAGTTAGCTTGAAGAAACCAAATGAGTCTAGGGTGGAAGGTTGATAGGTCTTAAGAAGTAAATGCAACCAAGGTCTTCCTGTGGAGTGTTAGCAAAGGTGAGATTCCTTTTTTCAGTATTTAGCTGCGAATTCTAGACACTCCCTGGGTTTGTTTATGCTTTAGCTCCATTTTTCAGCAAGTGTTTTATTACCAAGGTTGGATAACTGATGCCCCAGAGAAGATCAATTATTTTTTGTGCTCGCGGGAAATAATTATAGGTGGGGAGATAATACCTTTGAATATAATACCTTTGAATCACTTTTAATGTATATATCTATTTTATATTCTAAGCTTGCACAGATGTAATCTACATGCAAGGAACCTTGAGGCTTTCTCCTATTGACGTAGTCAGTATATATGGTTTTGTTCCAGATTGAGAATTGAGATGGCTTCCATCAATATACTTTTTGCTTTATAGATCTTTTTGTTAATGAGGAATTATTCCCATCCACACTAGATAAATCTCCGGTCAAAGTCTATGCTTGTGGCCCGTTAGTTTCATTTACTTTTATATTTGCGTTCCTTGTTTTTCTTTCCAGGTCGATTAACAGGGTTTCATCTATGATTTTCTTCTACCTAACTATCTGTTAATTGTTAGTAAGTATTCTTCTTTCTCCTTGTGCTTTGATGAAGTAGCTTGGTTTCTTCTACCTAACTCCTTCATGAGCATCTATCACATATGGTAAAGATTATATCAGATTTTTCATGTTTCAACGTGCTTGCCATACCAGTAAAGGTGGTTAGATTACCGTGGTAGCTTAAGCACCCTTTAACCTAGGGCCAAAGACCTTGTTAACAGATCAGCTCCATGCATGTGGATAGACTAGTTAGGACCAATCTATAATCACTCAGTTCAATGGCCATTACAGTAGGAGAGCAGTGGTCTTCTCTTCTGTCTTGTAGTTGTGTTGCACTGAGTAATAACAGTCGATGAGTGGAAGTGATGAGGCAAAAATTTTGACAGTATTGATAAAAGTGAAACTCAGTTGGGTTGAAAGATTACAAGTTAGGAAGGTTAATCTAAATTAATAATTTTAATTTCTTAAAAAAATCAAATTGATATCATTTTAAAAAAATAATAATAAATTGAACATGATTTTGACTGAATTGATTGAATTGTTGGTTGATCTTAATTAGGTTAAACTAGTTTGATTTAAGTTGATTTTTCTTTGGCATCCTGCCAAGCTGGTTGTAATAACTACGTAATTGATTTGTTTTGTAATGATGAAAGCAGCAGGAAAGATGTAAACACAGCCATATTCAGTGCTTTCTGCCCTGCTCCTGTTGTTTTACATGATCTTGCAATCAATCAGCATCATCGAGCACAATAAAGAACTATTCCTAAAAAGTCTCTGTCATCAAACATTATCCAAAAGACTCAATTTAATTTTCTTTACATATTAGTAACATTGCTAGATTTTGATGAGTGGGAGTCTAGTCAATTTAATCCTCTTCAAAATTGAAAAAAAATATATGAAAAATAAGCATTATTACCTCATGCTCTACTGTATACAATAGTTGAAGTTGGTATTGATGAAAAAGAAACGAGTAAATTATTCATTAATCCCTCGATTCTAAACATGATTATAATTTAATCCTTTGTGTTTGAAAAATAGATAACTCAGTCCCTCAACTCTTATTAACGGTTCCTTTAAATTCCAAATGTGCCCTTTAACAATTTAAATTTCTATTAAAAAAAATATATAGTGAGGATCCAAAGAAAAACCAAATCATTTTTATTTTAACAATACAATACTCCATGAGAGTTGAAGGGTTAAATTATTGATTTTCAAACATGAAGGATCAAGTTACAATAATAATCAAGATCCAAGGACTAAAAGATTCAACAAAAATGATCCAGTATTCGAACCTAGGTATATGATTCATGGACTAGCAATTTAGAAATATTTTCATGCATTTAAAGTATTCCTAATGAGTATAAAGTCTCAAAGTCGGATCCCATAATTTTATTTTATTTTGAAAAGGAAGGGGAATTTCATGTTCTTCAATTTTTGGATATATATTATTGTGAAAAAAAGATAATATCATGACTTTTTTTCCTTCCTTTTAATCATACCCATGTTTTTGGTAAATTACAAGGTTGCCGCGTATCATTACAAGCTTGATGACCTTATTTGATGGACAGCCTGTTAAGGCAATTTGACTAAGATCAACCCTGTCATGACAAGTTGGTGACTTTACTTGATGGCTGGGAAACAGCTATGAAGCCTTAACTTTTCTCCTAAAAAACAGTTAAAAAAGAAGAAAACGCTAATTCTTATAACAGATTTTCAAAAAAGGAATTGAAACCCACCATAGCATAGCAGTCCAGGTGTTGAAGGAAACAGTCTCCAACAAGAGCTACGGGCAGTCTGTTTAAGGCAATTTGACTAGCATTCCCCCATCCATTCTTTTTCAAGAAACCCATTAATAATAGGATAATGGCTGGTGCAAACCTTTCCTCCCCCATCATCAACAACCTAATCCCCACCATCTTGGACCTACCAAAGTCCTTGACCATTAATTATCATTTATCATAAGTAAGCATTTGGTCATTGTATCATCTAGGAGATGCAAGCAATTTCCTTGTTAAGCTCAAGATAATGATGGAAGAATCCAGACAAACCTTAGAAAAGCTTTATCTATGCCGAAAAAACAATGTCCAACTAGGCCAACTAGTCTCATCTCTCACATGGCAGTTTGTCGATGAGAACCTCAACAGTAGTCTATTTTCTTATGAGCTCCTTGAAGGGTTCTTTCTATGATTGGGGACGAGGGCAAATTCAGGAATATTGCTTTCCTTTTGTTTTCAAATGAGAACCTCAAAAACCTATTTTCCAATGAGCTATATTAAGGGTTTTTTCTTATCATAAGAAAAAAATTAGAGGTTTTCCCCTCTTAAAGAAACAATATAAAAGGATAAAATGGACTCAGGCTTTCCAGTGCCCCCCACAGGTCCTTAGATTTCAAGTATGGAGGTCATTGTGTGATCTCTTTGCCAAAAATCACCAGTGCCTCCCTTGATGAGAGCCACCACCTCTGTTCTTTGCAAAGAAGGTATTCTTATTCTTGGGTTTCGGTATCTCGTGAATGTCCATCACTTGAATTGTTCTTTGTTTTTTGGCTTCACAAAGCAAAAAAGCATGACACCAATTACCAATGAGTAACATTGTACAATGTGAACTTCAGAAAACCAAATTCACACAGAAAACAAGGAACAGAAATCAAACCATTTTCAGCTTCCTTATAATTCGCTTGAAGCCTTTTACTTGCCGAGGCAAACTTTTGATCAGCATCAAATTTGTTCTCTTTCGGTTGTTCTCTTTGTCTCTACAAAACCATAGATATCAAGTCCTTGAAAAAAATCAGTGAAATGGTGATCTCAATGACTCTGTGATCTTCAGAACAGGTAAACAACATAAATTTGCTATTTGGGATGCTCTTGTTCTGCTTCTTTTAGGCAAACATAAATGCATAAGCTTGATACCTGTACATTGTGAGGAGCAGATGAAGATGCAGGAACTGATTTTTTAATAGGTTTGGTCAGAGCTTCATTTCGAGGAGGAACCAGTTTTGGTTTTCTTTCTGGTTCAGAATTATTCCTATCTGATCCAGAACTCCCATCTACATAAGACATTAGCAAATAGAAGGGAAACAGACAACAGATTAATCAAAGGCAAAAAGTCAATGAAATATAAACCAAATCCAACTTTGAAACTGATTCTTCACTCACTGTGAGGATTGGGAGAGTATGCAAAATCAGGAACCTGAAAAAACAGAATCTTAGAAAGGAAACTGAAGGGAGAATTTTTGCCACTTTCAACAACTTTTCAATGGCACAAGGAAAGATTGTCTTTCACCTGGTGACGACCATTCTGGGGAATCTTCTGCTGAGGTGAGTCCCCGTAAGCTGCAGAAACATGCTCGTTAACTTCTATTTGTAACTCATTAATCCCTTCAATTTTACTATTCCACTTTATAACCAGTTTTTCCCAGAAAAGAAAATTTGTGAATGATGATGAATGTTACCCATTAAACCAGAGGATGCACGCTCTCCGTGTGGATTCAACCTCACCCAGTCATCTACAATTTCTTTCCATTTTCTGGACACAATCACCAAGTCCACAAGAGGAAAAACATTTTAACTGCTACTTCATTCAAGCAGATAATACAAGAAACTGCCAGAAACTCATATTTTCTACAACTTAGAATCTTCAATACCTGACAAGTTGCTTCACTAATCTCTTAACATCATTAGATGAATGCTTACGCAATCGATTCACATGCCTTCCAATATCAGTCTCCTAAACACCATTAAACAGTAACCACAAAATTAGCAACAAGAATTCACCAACAAGAACAAACACAGCAACAATAGAAGTTGAAAAATTGTTCAAACAATCACCTTAAGTGCCTGAAATGTGATATCCATATCTGCTAAACTTTGAAGCAAATCAACCAAAGAATCTTCAGGCTAAACCACAACACAAAAGGAAACCAAAGTCAAACCAAACACCCCCCAACTAAAAAGCAGCAAAAAAAAATAAATCAAAACCTGGTCAAGATCTTCAAGCTGTTGCTTGATATCCAAAATCTTCTTCGGCTCATCATCAAACAACCCTCCAAACGGATCCAATTCCTCATCATCACCATCACCATTAACGGACCTTGGTGTTACTGGAGAATCTGCATACACCCTTCTCCCTTTCTCTTCTTCATGGCTACTCTCTTTCTCTGCAAGATCCTTCATTCCATTCCCATTAGCAGTATTGTTAATGTCAATATCATCAAAACTCCGGTCCCTACATCTACTACATGAGCTTGATGCTGCAAATAATCTCGCCACAATATCATCTCTCCTTCTCTTCAATTCAGACCCAAAATCCAAAGAAGCCACATCAATTGCTGTATCAATAAAAGTCCAAACGTCAACACCTGAACTCTCCAATATTGATCTAAAATCATCAATATCCATCCTTTCTTGCTCCCCCTCTCTCAAGATCAAACTTTAATTCTTCAAAATTCAAGAAAGTCTGTCTTAATATATATTTATATCACTATGACCTGCCAAAAATATAGACAAATGGGCTTTCTTGTTTCTAGTAACAGAAAAAAACTGAACACACCATCAACAGATCTAGACAAGATTAGGATACAAAACAGAAAATTTGGACAAGAAAATAACAAAAAATTTGTTGTAAACAAAACCCATTTTGATCTAAACCTCAAAACTTGTAACAAAAAGTTTCACCAAGATTTTCTTCATCAAATAGTGAGCTTTCAAACAACAAAAGCTTGTCTTTTTATCAATGGAAGTGGAAAAAGAATTGAGCTTTAGAAGGAAGAGTTAAACAGAAAGAAAGTTGGGTTGGGTTAGAGGAGAAACTTCTATAGTATTGTTGTGTTTGTTTTTTGAGCTGTGAATGATTAATGGCATAAAGGAATTTCTTTTTTTTTTTAACACTTAAAATAACATGGTTTTAATATTAAAAAAAAATAAAGCAAAATTATTAATCTGACCATGCCAATTCCGTTTTTGAACCCTCTATAAAAATGTGATTTATTTAAAAGAATTAAGAATTTAATATTTTTAATCATTTTAATGCATTCATGTAAAAAATTAAAAAAAATTATATATATCTGCAAGTAAATTTTTTTAAAAAAATTATTCTACATTACAATATCAAACATAAATTTAAAAATTAACTTGAATTGATATGTATTAATTAAAACAATATTTTTTT
>Ga0325402_1005596_pt1 | contig 11777 bp, 8 predicted proteins | sample PopdelMetagenome_22_FD_207212 | JGI IMG/M metagenome (GOLD analysis project Ga0325402, IMG submission 207212) | Populus deltoides microbial communities from Bellville, Georgia, United States - Xylem-PdKOR-R3 | ecosystem: Host-associated > Plants > Phyllosphere > Stem > Wood/Secondary xylem...
GGTAAGACCCAGGAAAAATCATGAAAGAGCAAGAGAAGTGACCTCATGGCTATTGTCCACAGTTCTGCATTCAGCAGGAGATTCTTCATCGCTGCCTCCTAGGGAGGAGCATCTTCCCCAACTCTCTCTATTAGAGCTTGTATAAGAGCAACACTCGCTCTGGCCATTTGGTTTTCCCTGTAAAATCAAAATTCCCATATCCAGTGAAAGATCAGTAAAGACTTTCAGTCGAACTCAAAGCATGGGTGCAAGCCCAAGAATCACATTTAGGAGAGTAAAAAGACGTGTGTGATCCCAGCAAGGCAGAGTTTGTACAGTAATTAGTAAAAGATGTAGAAGTAACGCAGATGCATAATGACCATTAGGGCAGTTGGCTCTATATATCCATAGTGTCCACGACTAATAAAAAAAATAACATCATAAAGGAAAACAAAAGAAAAAGAAATATCAGGCTATTCAGAATATTTAAGATATAACTTAGGTGTTAACAACCATGACTCATATCTCATTCTGTCTTCATTACTTGATTTCTAAGGTCATTGGTCAAAACAAAATCAAACGGTGTCATTCTTCGCTACATGCAATACTTTTCCAACAACTGTGTACCTGAACTGCAAGTATTATACTCTAAAAATGTCACATTATTTGATTAACCTGCGCAGGTTATTTTAAGGGCAACTTGTGTGTATACTGTAACCATTCAGGGCATTGCCTGGTAAGAGAGTTACTGGGCACACAAATGTATGAATCTTGACGGGAGTAAAAAAATCTATTTGAGCTAAAAACTGCAACGCCGCCATTAAATTTCCAATAAATGTTTGGCCCAGTGCATTTAGCCAAAGACACATTTTGCACTAGCCAAGGACATACACAAACAACCATCAGTTCTCCAGTACTGGTTTCTCTCTGTTATGACTACAACCAGGTTTTTAATGTTCAAGTTTACATTAACTCAATTCACCTGCAAATTTGATGGCTCATCGCTGCAAAGCCCAGCATTTTCACTAGCCATGGAGTCCTAAATCATCAACACAATATTCAATTCAAAAAAACAACAGAAGGAAATGATTAATTAAGCACAAAAGAGAAGGTCTATACCACTATATTAGCTAATGGTGCAACTTCAGAAAGAAGTTCGCTCACAGATTTCGTGGTTGGAATGCTAGGACGAACAGACGAACTTGCAGCATCGGTACAGGCAGAACGAAGGCCTGTGATTATCTCATACAAGAGGCTCTAGGAACAAAAAATGGCAAATAATATTTGGTTTCATTTTCTCAAAGAAAAAAAGAGAAGAACAAATAAACAACAGGCCACAAGTTATCATTGCATCATGCTGGTACAAAAGGAGCACTATCATGTTGCCAATCCTTTTGGACGGTAGATGCACCGTCAACTCTCAAGTAGTTGTCATGGGCATTTTTATGGTAACGTTATAACAGTCCAAGCATAATGAGTTTTCATTTTCACGCAAAGCACTCATGTTGACTAAACAGCTGTAAGAAATTGTTGAATAGTTATGGTCATAGTGTCTTGTGTATTTGATTTCTGCAGTCCTTGCATCGCAAGAGATCTCACAAAATAAATAAATAACAGCAGATATACATATACTTCAGATAAAAAAATCATAAATAAATAAATAAAATTGACAGAGTTAATATTTATAATGCACACCCACCAAATGGATGAGATGCCGCTTGTTAAATTTTAAGTTACTATAATGGTCTCTGGGTAGTGAGCTAGCTTATTGGTGCAAAAGCTGAGATGCTTAATTAGAAACAGATTCCAAGAAGCAAGAAGATGTTAGAGGAATTGGTATCGACAGCAGTAAAGGAAAGAAGATAGCAAAAGCCTTAGGTTTGTTAATTACCAAAATCAGCAACTGATCTGAAGTTGGTGTTTTAATTGTTCAAAAAAGCTAGGTAAGGAGATCACCTCATCCATGCCAGCACTGACTTTCAAATCACCCAAATCATAATATCTCTCAAGCTTATTTGAAGAAGCTGAAGTTTGAGGAGGGTGAAGGACATTGAAGAAGAAAATGGATACTGAGTCATAATAAAACTGTGGTCGAGAAGAGTTGTGATCGCCATCAAATTTTATCATGTTCTTATCCCCCTGCAAAAGATGGAAACTTTGTTAATTTGTCAAAATGAGCCAATATGGTTATAGAAGGATAAGAAATTTGGAATGATAATTACTGCATAGGAGTTAAAGATGAGGTCAGCATGGCAGGGTTGAATGAATTTGTCTTCACTGGCATGCCCAAATAGAGCAGGAATGAATGTTTTGGGTGCTACCTGTGAGAATCAAAAGGCATTAATGCCTTTATATCATCCAGGAAATAAAGAACGCAACATATTACTGAAAAATGGGTGTGTGAACGTGGAAATAATATATCTGATGCAAATAAGTCGCATACAATCCCAAAAATTAGGCATTGTTTTTTTTTTGGTGGGCGTACTATAAGAACAATAGTAGGATGGTATGATCTCAACATCTAACGGTCTAAGAAACAAAGACAAACCTTTAGGCAGTTAAGATCCATAATATCAAATTTTGCCTTCTTCTGAATCACCCAACGCATGTACTGTACCGCCATCTTAACCTGATTGCAATAAAATGTCTAAAAAAGTTGCATTTGTATATGCAAGACATTAAGGGAAATAAAACAAGTTTTGAAACTCCAAATAACCTCATATTTCCAGATTGGTTATATATGATTAACAAAGATGAAACTAACAGCATCCAAACCCCAAAAATTACCTGAGGCCACACTAGAGAATCCTCAAAGACACAAATGGTAAGGAAAATAACAGAATAAACATTCAAGGTTTAGAAACCTAGTCAAATACATGGTTACAAGCGTAGCATGCAGTATTTATAACTTGGAGATTGATCATTGAAAATGCTGCATATAGTTATCCAAATAAAAAGGAAATGCAAATTACAAGACTAACACCAATAAATTGCAGACGTAACAGAAGGATCAACAGACTAAACCAAACAAAACAATATATCAAAAGTATTGGTGTAAGGACAAGTGCAAGAGCTTCCAACAGTTAGGCACAAAACAAAAGATAGAGAGACAGATCCATACAGTAAATTTTGGAAGCCTGATTTTGTATACATCAACGAGTTCCATCATTAGATCAAATAAATTTGCAAAGGCACTATCCAGCACCATTCCAGCTATGGATGGGTCTTCTGCTCCATAGAGAAGACTAAATAATATTACAGAACAACCACTTATCAGTTGTGTTAAGAGTCCTTAAAAAGGTATTTATCATCTCAATTATAAAAATAAAAAAGTTACCTAGTGACTGCACCCATGGATCGTCCCCACAGGCCTATACATGATATTTGTTTGTTGCTTCTTAGATATGAGACCACTACTTTGAGGTCATCTCTCTGTCATAGGGGAAAAGAAGGCATACAGAAAATGAGAGAGGCCAAGTTACATAAGGACTTAATAGAGAAGGGACGTACCTCATGCCAACCAAGGCTCACATAATCACCATCAGATAAGCCAGAACCCGAAAAATCAAGAGCAAAAACAGTGATATTTGATGGAAGAAGAATTACAGCAGCCTCATTTGCATCTGCTCTACATCCGCTGCATTTTTGTGCAAGTTGCTAATTGAGTAAGTTTTCTGCCCTTGTGCACTATCTAACAATTACTAATTTAGGGAAAGGACGAGGAAACACAATGCACTGTTATATACACATATAGTACATTTCACTGCAGATCTAGATTTTATAACTAAGCCCAAGCTGACTTTGATGTTGAAATCGAGCACCTTAATCCCAAACCAGGATAAAGGAGAAGACTTTTAATACAATGACAGCAAATGTAAAACCACTTTCAACATATGGATGTAGATGTCACAGAACCCTAGTGATGCATTGCATCAGACTCCTGATGTTGTGAAAAGTAGGCTATGGTGCTGGGTGTTAACAAAAAAAAAGAAGCCACATTGGTGCCTAAATGTGGTGAGAAATAGAAAATGGTTCTCATTTATTAGTGGAGAGGTGCGGGTAAGGAACCTAGCTGGAGAGTAGGATTGGTTTCAGGACATGAAATACCAGATCTTCAACAAGAAAGTGAACAAAGTCAGTGGATATGATGGCTGGGAAGAGAGCCAACATGGCTTGCCTCTGGTCAATGAAGTCACTGAAAGAAATGTATGTAGAATGGAAAACCAGATTATAGACTTAAAAATATATTATACTGAAATGAATAGCGATAAGGTAATGGTCTAGAAAATTATCTATGAATGCATCAGTGATTTGATTTGAAACAGAAGCAAATAATAGATTTGGCCAAAAATGAAAACTAATTACAACATTTTTATAGAAACTTTGATCATATACAGAATATAACGAGCCAAAAAAGGAGATCCATGTAGCCTACCTAATTAGTTTGGAACTAAGGCTTATTTAAGCTGAGTGACGAGACTATATAGAAGCAAAACTACATGGAACTGTCAGAATGATTGTTGCCTACCTGTTTCCATGGCAGTATATAACGCAAGGAAGGGGAGTATCTTCAGGGAAAGGTGAAGGCAGGTAATGGCTGCATCGCAAGTTATGACCCCTTGCATTGGTAAGCTGCAAGCAATTAAAGACATAAAGTTAAAAATGGAAGTAAATAGGAACGATAAAAGTGAAAATTAGTGTGAACTAATGATGCCAATACTTGCCTCCACGTCTTGTCTCTTGTATGCTCTACCAGCAAGAGTGAAATCCTTCTCCCATAAATACTGATCTGGGTTATAATCCGCCCTGTACAATAATATATGGAGCTCAGCCAAATACATCATCAATGACAAGAAGAAGCATATTTTGATTAAAGGGAAAAAAGTAAGCAGTAAGCACAGAAGGGTACCTGGGAGGGCGAATTACAAAATTGATGAACTGACCAATCATATCATAGAACTAAACTTGGTTTCTAATTGGGCATATCCAAAAGTATATCCTCCCCTCCAAAAATGTAGCAAACTTGAGCCAAAGTCAGTGAGCGAGCAAGTGAATGATGATGAGAATCTGAACTCAACCACCCATTTACTTGTCTATTTTACCCCATGCCACTTTCAGGGGGGGTTTTTTTTAGGAGTAAGAGACTGTGACAGTGAGGAAAAACAGAAAGCAAGAGAAAAGGAAAGGAAAAGTTTATCAGGGGATCTCAAAAGGAAGGAGTGTTGGCCTTTAAAACCTGGAAAAATAGAATTTCAATTCTTCAACTAGTTGAGCCAACTCATCGTCCTGCAATGGAGAACGGAAAAAAGAATACCAAATTCAGATCTTAGAACATTAAAGACATCAAACAACAAACACCTATTCCTACTTGACCAGGTAAAAGACGAAAAAATGAAAACTTGATGAGAAAGGGTTTCCTTTATACCTTGAGAGAGAGAGAGAGAGAGAGAGAGAGAGTAAGTCCACGTCTTTACCAGCAACAAAAATGTAGATTAAAGAGAGCCATAAAGAAGGAGGAGGAGGAGGAGGAGGAGGAGGAGGAGTGTTTTGACCTCGTTGCTTGCTGCGTGGGATGTGGTTGGGTCGTCGCCGGACACTGGGGATGGGGGAGAGAGAGAGGCACAGCTTACAACAGTACTTTCTACGCTTTTGTTTGATTGATTGTTTTTCTTCTACCTCTGCTTCCTTTTGCCCTTTTCTTTTTATATACCATTAGTAAGTGTGTTCTATTCATTCATCTACATTATTGAATAAATAAATAAATAAGAGAAAGGGACACCAAATTTTTATTCCATTTTAGGATTTTACTTGCATCTACCTGTGTCAGCCATTGCCAGCTTCTGCGTGTCTCCGTCCTGTCCTTTTTTACCTTTACCGATGCTCCTCCTAGGACGACGTTATTCTGTTGTTGTCGTATTTGTTGTATGATTAGTTATTTTATTTCTTTACTTCTTCTTTTCTTGGACAGCTAACCAACTGACCATTCACATCACCTTCCTCCATTCCCCCATTTTGCTCTCCTTTTTTGTTTTTTGTTACGTTGTACTATCACACCACAGACAACTACAATATTGTTAGATCATACTACTACAGTAAGTGCGCTGATGGTGTTTCAAATTTTAATAAAGAAATAGCAATAATAAAAAAGCAACAACAAATTTCCGAGCTTTTGAACAAGAAATCTATGTTCTTGGTGGAGTAGAAACATGGATTTATTTATGCATATCTCCAATCTAGCATGTATGGCATAAGAATGGGGTTGAATTGAAAAGGGATTTTTCCCATCTGGGACCAGCTCCCTTGCCCTTCACAAGTCATCCAATCTAAGCTAAAGTATAGCTTAGGTTTTATCATACATACGGTCCCCAGTTAAACCAGCCCAGTGACTCCAATGTTGCGTTTCATCAAATACCTGTTTTCTTCCAATCCTAGATGGTCCCCAAATTCAGTTTACCTCCTCTAACTGGCATTTAGTTTTTGGTTAAGCATTATGAAGGCACAGATCTAACGTAATAATGTAAATCCAAGTCAAACAAACTCAACCTGCAATCACCATCACTTTGTTTTGGCACCCATGAGCATGAGAGCTCCCAAGGTCCCCTTGATGCTAACGAATGTCGCCTATCCTTTCACTGTTTGGTTTGGTGTCCCCATTTACGCGGGCACTTCAGTGTAGTAAGAATCAGATTAGCATTATATATGAATACAGTCGACATCTGATTTGTCATTTCAAAAACAACATTATACAATACAGAGATGGACACACATCAGATCAACAGAAATCCTTTAAAAAAATTTTCTTCTAATAATTGCTCTAGATGTTTCTCTTGTATATCCATACACATCTCCAGTGACACATCATTGCTTTCCATCTTTCCATGGTATTGTAGAAGGTTTCTTGGGTCGGAGGATGATATTGTCTTCTCAAACTGCACCAAAGATCATGAATAATTAAAAGAGGAGGGCATATTTGGTTCAGCCCATAAGGAGTAGATTTTTTTATCATCATGAACCCAAAGGCAGGATCTTGTTTCTTTTTGGAGAGGAGGGTTGGATGTCAAAGTTTTGGGCTGTCACTTGGTTTTACAATGTCCTGAAGCTTCCACCCACCAAGTCCCGCGGAAGCAAATGCCTGTGTAAGACATCAGATCAGGCTAAGATAAATGAATATTTTTAAAAAAATAACAGCAACAGTGTCACCTTATGTAATTGAACCATATATAGCACTGGCAAGCAACAATCCTCAAACTTTACAGCCCCGCCCCAGTCATTTCTAAGTTCATTAGATCACTACTAATTTCTTGAACCCTGTAACAGGTAAAAGCATCAATAATTCTGCTCCATCTGCCTCCACCTAAAATATGCTTTTTTATGCAGTTTTTAAGTCTCAATTTAATAGAACTCCATATCTAAATTCATACTTTCATTATTTAGAAACATTCCTATCTATCTGCTAACCATGGAAAGAGGACACTTGCAAGAACCAATGTTCTAAAGCACTGCCAATACATATGCAGGAACTAAATATTTTCTAGGGGGCATTGCTTATTTGATAGCAGGATGAAGGGCAGTATGCCAGCAAACTCACATTTGAAGTACAAGTTTAAAGGTTATATTGAAACGTGACTACCAAAATCATCAAGCATCATAAAATAGTTGGGTATACTGAGAATAATAGGAACATAAATGGGGTGGGCACTATTGCTGAGAAGGGCTTAAAACTATAGAGGTTAAGAGAATTGAGAATAGGGTAATCTTGGTTAAATCAGTACTTTGAGAAGAGATGACTAATGCGGCCAACAATTATGTCCCAGAAAGAGGTTTGGATGAGGACATTAAGCATAGATAAGCATGTCTTGCAAGGGCCACGATAATCGTGGTAGGATAATCTCAAGGTGTTATTCTGAAAGGAGACGGCTAATCTTTAGCAATTATACCCCATGAATAGGGTATAGCATCAATCAGAAAGCTTTCCAATTTTGCATTGCTTTGACGCATAGAATGAGAAGGTCACTGAACTGATGAATACCAGGCACGAAAAGAAAAGGAGCGAGTCTAACCTCTGCCCAGGATTTCCCAGCAGCTTCAAGCAAAGCAGCATTGCATGTATTTAGCTCTATGGAGGCACCAGAGAACATAGAGGCAGCCTCCTCCCACCCCTTATTATGCCCCATGCACCTGTATAATTGACTAAGAATCAGCATAGTTTTTCCAACTTTATAATCCCAGTTTGTTCCAGAGATAAACAAGGCAATGAGATTTAAGGTGCAAACAGCATTCAATCAAAATGCCTAAAGCCATAATTTCTTAGCACACTCCATTTCTTCTTTTCTTTCCTTCTTTTGTCTTCTCTATAGCCAATTCTCAATATGCCAGGCATGAGTCAATTAACTCCTCAGCGTCGACGTTTAAGAAAATCATCATCTTTATTTGTTTCTTGGCAGGATAGATTACAGAATGCATTCAAATCGCATTTAGAAGATTGAGAAAATCAAAGAAACAAGACGAAAGAATTTATCTTCTAACCAATGGAAGAAACTTTTTCCAAATCATATTGCCAACTTGTTATCAAGAGAGTGTAGCACACGTATTTAATATCCAAATTGCATTGAAATTGAAGAAAGAAACAGGACTAAATTGATCTTCCGACAGAAGAAAGAAACTTTAACCAAGGCAATTGGCAGCAAAAAAATGCGGCAGTACACAAGTGTTAGTTAATCCTTGGGGTGAAAGTGAAGGGAGTATTAACAGCAAAGAAATTGACTCACATGACAGTAAGAATGTCATCCCTTGAGTAATTGCAGATAGCTTGCTGAAGATGGTCGGCAGTCTGACCATCCATAGCTGCAATAGAATAGAAACTTGAAATGAAATGAACCTCTGCATCCAAAAAGTCTGGTGCTTGTTGCTGCATTATTTTAAGTGTTTCCTTGGTTCGCAATGCATCACTGTCATCAGTCATTTTTTACTGAGTATGAATATCATTAATTATTGAAGTATGTATTAGTATGTTGTTAGGGTGGAGGGAGAAGAGAAATGAAAGATATGAGAAACCCACCTAGACAAAATAAGTTGAGGTATCCAACCCAAATGTTGGAGCTTTTGAGAGACTTTGGCAGCATCAAGCTCTCCGCTTTTACTCAGTGGCCGGTCATGATCTATTTTTTTTATTAACACAATTAGGAAGAAATTCATAGATATAGCAAACGGAAGATTAACTGGCCGGTTTATGTTTAAGACTAAAGAAATCAATGAGAAGAAAAATGGGATTGTTAAGAGCAGATAATTACTTCTTATTAGTAGATAGTGGGTGAGAGAGAAAGAGAGAGAGACCTCGAAGTGAACGGTCATCCCAGGAGCTCTTAGCATGACGAAGCAAAATAAGGCGACGGGAAACAGATAGTGAATCAGTATCAGTATCAGCATCAGACACGGCGGAGGCGGCGGTAGTAGATGTGTCTTGTATGACCATGCTGGGTTGCAAGGACCTTGTTCGGCGGCGGCGGCGGCGGCCAGACCTGACTGAAGAAATGGGAGACGGTGGTGGTGGTGTTGGGGAAGGGCAAGGACAAAACTTCATCGTTAACATTAACGGGTTTTTTATGCTAGTGGTAATGTTGGTTAGAGTGAGTGTTGTATTCGCATTCATCCCCCTTCCCTTCACTTCAATCCAGTTCACTTGCTCTTCTACTTTCCGATAAATACTAATCTGCTTTGGAATTCGAGGAGTAACATTACATTAATTAATCAACCCTGTAGTCTGTAGAGAATGAAGGAGTTTTACTTTTACAGATGAGATGGCCCAGATCATATGATATGGATGAGGCCTTTTTTGCTTTGCTTCCCCTAAAACAAGACAAAACTTGGCAAGCCCATTTACTTTACTACTAGGAAGATTGGGATAAGGGCAAGTTTTACCTTCCTTTGGTAATCATAAAGCCTTGATCTTTTTCCCCTCAATAGTCGGGGGCATAAATGTAAGATGCTATTATTTAACTCTCTGACTGGTGCGTCTCACTCTCCCTTCGCCTGTCTATTTTAGCTAGGCCTCCCCCTTCCTCTCTTCTTCTTACAATGATGATGGTAAGTGAACATGACCTTTGATGATTTGATATTACCATAAGATGGTTTTTGTTTTTGGTGGGCAATTGCAATTACTATTTATAAGTACTGACCCTGCCTCCCCTACTTTTGTTTTTTTTCCCCTTTTTTGGATGCGTTATTGTTGCAGAAGGTTCGATTGAGTCAGACGCAGATCACGTCTTAATCCAAAGAGATCTCATACCAACAATCTGCTTTTTTTGGTTTTCCCACCGCAAAATAAACCCTTTAAAAGGTTAGCGGGAATTCAGCACTGATTGGTCTTTTATTAATTGTTTTGCTTCTAATTGGATGCTTCATATACATGTGATATATTAGTTCTATGTAATTTTGGGCAGCAAAATGCGAGTGTAAATGCTCTGGTTATTTGGTCTTTTAAGTACTTGAGACTTCTTTACTCATTGTCCGATGGGCTTTGTGTATATTTCGAAGAACTCCTCCTTCTTTCAAGAGAGTTGTCATTTTGAGATAGATTTTGGATGCAGCTTTTCTAGGCAAATGAGATTGTTCATATTCAGTTCAGGTTTTGACAAGTTTTTAAGATTCCCCGAGTTGGGATTTTTCTTCCTAAAGTTTGTTGGATTCAAAGGAGTTTGCTAGTGAGTTGAGGGAGTGTATCGGAGGTTGTTAATGGGAAGCATAAAGAGCAGTCTAAAGAATCTAAATGGTTGAAGTGTTTTTTTTTTTCATTTGGAATAATTTTACTGTATTTCCTTTTTAGTGGTTCACTTTGGTGCATGTATAAGAGTACTATCATTTATGTGCTGAGTCCATTTGTTAAAGAGGAATAAATATAATAGAATCATGATTTCCTTCTCCTTAATTTCTGTTGGCTCAGCTATAAATTTGATCATCGGTTATGTCCCAGTACCAAGGGGATGAAATGGATCACGTGGTTGATGACTATGAGATCGCAGAAGTAGATGATGATGTCTATTTTCATGGCAGATTCATGGCTGATTCAGAGTCAGAGGATGATGATGATGATGATGATGATGAATATGATCATTTGGTTTGTTCAATTCATACATCAGTTTCCACATTATTTTTTTGTTATTTTTGCCATTAATGTGGAATGGGTCTTTTGTTGTCCATTACATCATCTGGCACTCTTGCTTTTGATGTGATGAAAAATTTATTGACAGATCCTGTTTGTGACCTTTCTGTTCTTTTTTCATTTGGCCCTTGGGTGGGGGTGGGTTGTTGGTTATGCAGGATAATAAGATAACAGATACATCTGCTGCAGATGCTCGGAAGGGAAAGGATATCCAGGGAATTCCTTGGGAAAGATTGAGCATTTCCCGAGAGAAGTACCGACAAACTAGGTTAGAGCAGTACAAGAACTATGAAAACGTACCTCAATCAGGAGAAAGTTCAGAGAAGGTAGAATCTATTTTCTCCTAGTTTGTGGTGCTATTGGACTACTAGATACAGTTGACCCTTCTTTCTCACTTGCTTTTATTTTAACCATCTCCAGGAATGCGAACCTATTAAGAAAGGGGGGATGTTTTATGAGTTCTGGCACAACACCAGATCAGTGAAATCTACAATCCTTCATTTCCAAGTATGCTGATATTTTTGTCCCATCAGCTTGAATTGAATTATTTTTTAGTTGTATGATCTACTTGATAAGATTTTCTTTTCTTACATAATCATGATGTCTGATCTCCATGTGTTGGTGGGTTGGGGGGGGGGGG
>Ga0325402_1005598_pt1 | contig 11773 bp, 6 predicted proteins | sample PopdelMetagenome_22_FD_207212 | JGI IMG/M metagenome (GOLD analysis project Ga0325402, IMG submission 207212) | Populus deltoides microbial communities from Bellville, Georgia, United States - Xylem-PdKOR-R3 | ecosystem: Host-associated > Plants > Phyllosphere > Stem > Wood/Secondary xylem...
TCGACCTTTCCTTTCATCATGGATTTCCATCAAATACCCAATTTGACATAAATTTCTTCGGCCTTACTAGATATTACTAGATACGATGTAGAAATAGCTATGAAAACAAACATCACTTGTGATTCGACGTATGAATGAATTAGCAAATCATTAATCATCAACATGTTTGTATGCGTGACTACTCATTAAAGATCCTGTTTATGTTAAGAAATAATTATGTATATAATGTTGAATTATGAATTAGCTATAATGTTTATGTTAAGAAATAATTATGTATATAATGTTGAATTATGTACTCCCTATTTCTTAAATGATTTATATTTTACATATAAAAAAACCCATCAACTATGACTCTATTTTTTCTTTTCTTTTTACGTCATGTATAATTTAGTAAATTTTGAAGCGATATTATATATGATTCTAATAGATACCATCATATTAATTAATTATATATATCAAGGAAGAATCATTTTAATTAAAAAAATTAAGTCACTTGGTGAATCCCAATAAATGATTTAATATTACCCTTTACTATATATTTTCTTAATTAATAAAGATTAATCATTATTTTTTTATTATCATATTTTCAAAATTATAAAGTTATAAATTTAGATTGACGGCTTGCAATATAAGACAATAGTAACAATTATGCAAATATTTATATTTAGTAGGTGATCCAATAGTAAGAGCTTAGAACTAAGATGTTTGCTCCCTTTAAAGTCTCAGGTTCGAACCTTGTAATTGCTAATATTATGGTCACTAGAGGTTTATATAGTCGTTAACTTCAGGATCTGTGGAATTAGTCGAGGTGCACAGAAGTTAGCCGAACATCCATATTAAAAAAAATAAATTCCAAGTTTAGTTAAAAGTTAGCATTTAGATAATTATGAATAGCTAAAGGCTAATGTGTGAACAAAAATTACAAATTACAACCGGCATTTCTTCCTAAAACAAACTAAAAGAAGAAAATGGTGATTCAACTCTGCAGAAAATGGGTTTTTGCTTCTGCCTTTTATTTTTCCGGTTCAAATTCCTCAATTCAATTAAAAAAAGACGAAAACTCCCCCCCATTTGACTTTTCTGCACCATCAATTTCACTTTTGATGACTGGAAAATAATTGCACATAATATATTGGTAATGGCAGGTGTATTATACTATAGTTTAATTAGTTTGTCCCTTGTGATTATAAAAAAATAATATAGCTGTACTAGTGGATGGAAAGGAAAGCAAGATGGGAATAATATTTTTTACCTGTGCTGCGTAAGAGGACAAAGGGATATTATTGATACAGATGAATTGGGATCAGTATTCAAGTTCGATCGAGGACAAGAAAGTAGGTAAATCGGATTATTCATTTCCTCTTGAGAATGATTGATGGTTTTGTTTATTATCAACTGAGATTTGGTCGTTTGTTTGTCTACCAAGATTATACATAATTTGAATTATTTTGTCACTTTCTGCTGTGCATAATCCTGGGACCAGCTAACCCTAAATCCTGGGACCAGCTAACCCTAGAGATTTAATATGGGGTTATTTTTTAAAGCGTTTTTTATATTAAAATATATTAAAATAATTTTTATTTAATTTTTAAAAATTATTTTTAAAATCAACGTATTAAAACGATTCAAAACACAAAAACAAATATTTAGCAAAAAATAATTTTTTTAAAAAACGTTATTTACACGGCGTTCCCAAACATTTTATATATATATATATATATATATATATATATATATATATATATATATATATATATATATATATAGACACACACGCCACATTCATACATAAATAAACATATGATTATATATGATGTTTTTACCTTTTATTTTTCATGAAGATTGCATTGTTGTATTTCTTCTATTAAAATAAAACAAATTGTCATTTTTTTGTTTGTTTTTTCATGTATAGTTCTTATATTCTTGCAAGTAAAATGAGTAATATAAAATTATTTTTTCAATAAGAGTTTAACCAATCATTTTTCCTTCTGTTTTAATTATTTAAAATTGTTAAAAGGATTCATGATTTTTTCGATAATACTACTTGCTTCTTAAGGCGGTTCAATTATGGCTAATAATTAACATCCATCTAATTATATATTCCATTACTTGAACATGACATGAATAAAAATTAAACTCATATATCAATAATGATGTCATATAACTTTCACATAATCAAGAAATGAAAAAAAAAAATCTCTTTTTGTTATACCATGTGCTGCATAAGTTGAATAAAAAATCCCTAAAGAACCGAATCAAAAGCCTTTCAAAAATCAAACTTAAAGATAAAGCATTTATTATGTTTTTTATTTTTTTATCACACCTCAAAAGAAAGCAAGGCTTCCAAAATTAAAGAGAAATATAGAAAATAAAGTCATCATCTACTTTTTTAAAGAGATAAAAAATCGTAAAATATATACTGATTTCAGATATCTAAGTAAGGGGTTGATTATGTTTAAGGAAAGATAAAAATCTCTCTTACCATATTATTTATGAGAAAAGATTACCTTAACTGTGTGTTTCTCATAAATTTATTTTACGTATGCCATTAACTTTTCAAATTATTTTCTTCGCATATTCATAAGATGTTTATTGTTAGTGGATGTTTTTGGAGTTAGCATCGAACCTGAATTAAAAGTCTTGCAAATCAATGATTTTTGATTATATATATATATATATATTTCTAGACCTTTTATCATCATTATTTATTTTTTACAAAAGCATTTGAAAAGAATAATACGCTTGTATCATGCTGGTCTCTAATTGAAGGAGACTCGTGGACTTATTATTTACATCGTTTTTAATTTAAAAATGTTACATTAGATTTATATTGACCTTTAAAACTAGGAGACACGTCGACCTAAGAGTAAAAAAATCAAGTTTTCAAAACACGACATTAACTTGATGACAATGCATCGATTCATTTTTAAACTTGTTTTGAGGTTAAAAATGCCTTGTTAGGCCCATGTTGATTTCTAAAAACTTGAAGACATGTCAACCTAGTTGTTAAAACGAAATATTAATGAATGAAATGAATCTAACTTGATGAAAACTCGTCAATGTTGATTTTTATTTGTTATTTTGAAAATAAACTTTTACACACACATACATGCATAAAAATATGAAAGCATAATTTTATAAAATACAAATAACATTAATAAAAATAAATAAAAATAAAATAACAGAATACACAAGTGAATAGTAATCTACTTTTAAAAATGAATTCTTACACATATGCATACATAAAAAGGTAAAAACATAATTTTATGGAATAAAACTAACTTGAATGTGAAGTCAGTAAAAATAAAATAAAAATAATTGAATGAATAATGTCCATTTATGAATAGTAACATGTTCATTATTCTTGCACTTGAATATTAAACAGAAGTAAAAACCTTGTTATAAAAAAGAAAAATGAAGGAAGAAGGAGCTGGTTCACCTTGAGGCTGGTTCTAGATAAAGGAAAAGATGTTATGGTAGCAGAGATAATGGCATGCTAGTGATGTTGTGGTTTTCTCTCTCTTGTTTAAGTTTCTCTCTCTTTGTTTTTTTATCCTTCTTTTCTTTTTTTCTTTTTTTCTTCTCATCTCTTCCCTTTTGCTACCTTTTGGTTCACAAGCTTCCATTTCTAGCTCAAAACTCCTTTTTTTTCCCCTCTCATTTTCTTCTTCTTTCACCTCTCCTACCTTCTAGCTCAATCTACCCTCACTTCTCTAAGCTCAAACTCTTTTTCTTTTGTTTTCACTCACTCTTTCAAACTTGACATTTTATCTCTCTAGCATGGCTCTCCCTTTTGTTTTGTGCTTTGCCTTTCTATTTATAGGCAAAGATGACGCTCCTAGAACTTTTATTGATGGAATAATCGTGGTCATTGGTTTCCTCGGGTTAGTCTCAATCATCCACCAATTTTTTACTTTTTAGCCAATTTCAACTCTTTTATCAATTTCATTATTGATTGTATTTTTTTATTTTTTTAATTAATTTATTATGAACACTTATTTTTTTATTGAAATATTTCTATCCTTTTCGGTTGAAATATTTATTTTGATAGAGGTAAAAAATTGGATTATGATATTTTTTATATAATAAACCACTTCATTTGCAATAAAAGCTCGATTCAGAATCTACCTACTAACAATAAAAGCATATTGGTTTTTCACTGAAAACTTCTCCTATCACATACCTTAGTATCAGTAAAAAATCTTAGCTATGATCTTATAAAGCCTATTAATAAGGCTTACAGCTTGGAAGTCGATAAAAAAAGCTGCATCATTGAACTTGGTGTAGAAATTTTAAATAAAAGAGAATGTTATTATTTAATAATAGGGATAATTACAAAAACCTCTTATACTTTGGTTTATTTCTTATTTTTCATTTAAGGTTTGATAAATTACGGTTTACCATTATAATAATTTTAAGACTAAAATGCCTTTGGTGACTAAAAACAAGGAAAAATGATTATGTTATTGTTGACCATTTTTTTAATAAAAAAACTAGTTGTTGCATAATGTTCTACTATATATAAAAAATGCCACTAAAATAATGTATCTAATAGATCGAACAACAATTCTTGATCAAATTGAAAACAACCAAAAGCATAAAAGTTTACAACAAAGAGTCCTTCATCAGTTTTAACTAAAAGCAACAATTCTTCACTGTTTTTTCACAATTTCAACCCAATAAAAACTCTACTGAAACTAGCATTGGTTACATAAATTTGTTACAATAATTCCAAAAATTTGCAGTAACAATTCTTCACCTTCTAGAAACAATTCTTCACTACAAATCCTCCAAACACACACTAATCAAAACTACTAATCCAACATATAAATCCAACACACACACTAGTCCAACACATATAATGCTAAAAATAACCACAAAATTACCAACACACACTGTAAAACATAACCCAATATTGGCAGCTTACACATTTGAAATAATATTGTCATATTCAGTAAATGCTAATAGACTACAAACTTGCAACAACATGGATAAACTAAAGTTCAAGAACAAAAAGTGCATAAAATATGGAAAAGACCAGCTATCAGGATATCAAAAATAAATTCAAGTAATTTTTTTTTCTATAGATTCAAAGACAGGTCATGTTAGAGCACATTCATTGATCGATGAAAACCTATTAATGATATTGAATTAACCACTAGAAGTGGAGGAGGTGTTAATGATATCGATTGAATACTAGATGAAGTGAATAAAATTAAAGATGAATTACATCGAGTATAGATAAAGAATTACACTTCTGCAACAAATTTATATATCTAAGAAGTCTGATGAATGACTCCTTATAAGTTCTTTCCACAAACTCAATTGTCTTTGTTCTAGCCCTCCAAAGTTATACTGGATATGGTTTGATACCATACATTTCCATTAATATTGTATCCAATGCTTTTCTAGATTTGTTTAGATCAACACTAATAATATTTAATATCTTATTTGCAATCTAAGTAGAATTGACAACTTTAATAATGGAAGGTTTAGTACAAGTATGGTTATCCTTAAGAGTCTTAACCATAAAGTATTATTACCATGAACAGGTGAAACATAAATCCTCTACTCACAACCAACCCCTGAATATGTCGATGTAACCTTTTTCTTTTGATTATGGTATCTCTTCAAATGATAGCCATGTTTAACTTCATATTCTTTCAACAATTTTCTAAAATGATTGACATTATGAAAGATCTAACATTCTTGAAACTTAATTGATCAATCAACTCCTACTTTAAATATATTATATTTAAAGCTAGATGTGGGATCAACCTTTAGTTTCTTATTATTCTTCCTAATCCTCTCACTTTCATCTTTAGAACCCTTAAAACTATTGTCTAATTTGCACTAAATACAACATTATTATCACCATCATCGTTTTCTATCTTCTACTCATCCTTATTTATCTAATTTGCACTTAACATACTTTTACTAAAAGACACATCACCATCTAAGCTAGTAATCCATTTTTTTCTATTCATTAATTAATTAAAATCCTTCCTCATTGGAAGGAATATAATCACTTCTATCTTCTCATCATCATCATATTTATCACCACCCTTATAATACACACTACTAGTGCCAACATTATCCCTTTCAGTTTTTTTCACTTTCTAAACTACCATCATCAAAATTCCTGCCAGTAACAACATCAACAACATTATCGTCAAGAAGATCCAATTCATCCATATAAAAATCTAGTATAACCTTATTGCTTACAACAACATCATGATTGAAGTATTTATTCCAATTCTTTTACTGCCTTCAACCTTGCTAGTGAAACACTTTGGCATCCTCATTTTTATAGGAGTAACAAGATCATCAACATCAATATAAATATGAATTTCTTGGTGTTTATAAAATTGATAGTTAAAAAGTTAAAATTGGATCCAAAAAGCACCCAAGCTTTTAGAGAGGAGATGTCGTAGATAAAATAGGCATTGGGCTTAAACACACATGCATGGGCGCATGCCGACTCAGGCTTTAGGCTGGGTCTAGGCCTTAGTCTAAGTTTATTGTTAAATAATATTTTGGGCCACAACAAATAATTTTTTCCAACTAAAATTTGGACTTGGAACTAGTTCATGAATTATTTCTTTTAGCTCATTGTTTGTCCAATCCAATTAAAAAATGTTAACAATCTTTTCTGGAATCTTTTGTTACAAATCTAAATAATTGTATTTGGCTAAAAACATTTAGATTTTTGGCCATTTTATCCATACTTAATTCTTGATTTATGGTGGTTAATCAAAGGTTAATAATGGTGTGAATTAATTTTGATTATTATCATAATTAATTGTTCAACTGTTTAGCTTTCAAAATTCACCTTAAAAAGGACCAGGGGGGTGAAGGAAGAGTTCAACTTAAGTTTTTCTAGATTCTTACAAACTCTTCTTCACCTTATTTTTAGCGTTTTTATGCTTTGACTTTCCTCTGAAATATAAAGTTTAGGTTCTCTTTATTGAGAGATAATTGAGTTTTGTTTTTTATTTTAGTTTAAAGACCTTGTTTAAAAGTGCATCTAAACTAATATGGTGTTTGGATCTCAGGAGGTATATTGCAAACATCATAGTTGCATATACAAGGAATGATAAAGTCTTAAGGACAAATGATTCATCATTAACAACAGCAAAAGTTTCATTACTTTAAAGTGCTTGAAAAAGTTAGTACCCTTATTTATTTTAATTTAAGTATAATTATTTTTATTATTAGTATGCATGCTAGGATATTGATTTTATTTCAATTGCAAGTTTGAAAATGTACTTAGTATGCATGCTAGTATTTGTTTTTATTATACTTATGTTTAAAGCATATATGTCATGAGTTTTATTTTTGCATATTTATAGATCTAAAATTGTATATACTCAAGGTTTTCCTTGATTTTTTTTATATGTTTTGAATGCTCATGTTATGATAAAATAATCATCATTGCTCACTAGTATAATACAACTATTAAGAGGGCGTTTGTTTCCTGGAAAGTGGTTGGCTTTCCTTGATTTTTTTTTATATGTTCTGAATGCTCATGTTATGATAAAATAATCATCATTTCTCACTAGTATAATACAACTATTAAAATCTTTGGAGAACAATTTCTTACAAAGATAGCAACAATGTGAGGACTAATTGAAGCAAATCCTATTGTTAAATTATATTTGTTCATATTAGAGATTAATATAAAATTATTCTTTGTATTAATTTTACATAACAATTTAAGTTTTTTAATTGAAATAGTTCTCTAACATAATATTAGAACTTTAATGATCAAGTGATTAGGAATTCAGATTTCAACCCCCCATTCTCTTTAATTAGATTTTATAAAATTAGACTAAGATAATAATGAGTTTATACAAGTTTTAAATTCAAAGAGTTTATTTAAGAAGGTGTATTAAAAATAATATACATCTATTTATGAAACTTCACTAAATAGTTTAAACTTTTACGATTATATAATTGTCTCTAATAAATCTTGGGTAATTGCATTTTATGATATGACCTCAATATAATTTCTTATGTATGGATAATGTTATAAGCTTGCTAATATAATAGAAGGATAGAGAAAAGCTTAGAATTAAAAATGTATACTAGAAATAAATAAGAGAAAATTTGTTCCTTTGCTAAAGAGTTAGAGTTTTCTCAATCTAGGATATTGAACATCATCTATTACCCATAAAAAAAAATATTAGGATGGTAGTTATAAGTATAGAATATTAGTAATTTGTCTATGGCCATTTTTAAGAAGCTTGCCTATACTTGTACGTACGTAGATGATAGAACTCCAACATTCTCTTACAAATATATGATGGATCATGTAATGTAATGTTTTAATATAGTTCTAAGTTTTGTTATGTGATAAGGCTAGAAAATATCATCAGTACAAAGATTGATGACGTTTTTCATGGGCTGATAAAATTAAACTCAGAGGACTTGGTGGGCTCAACAACACTTGCAAGAAAAACACTCTTAAGCTTAAGTCAATATAGTGTTTGTGCATGTGATAGGGAGAATGAGTATTCTATTGGCTTAAATGTTTCTCAAACCTTGTTTAAGCCTTGTATTAGACTTGTGTCGAGTCTTGTGTTGTCTAGAGACATGAAGTCTAGAGGGATAAGCCTTAGAGAGATGAGCTTTGACCTTTCTCATACTCCTAGAGAGATCTATTTATATAGATTTTCTTAAGATAAATATCTTAAGAAATATCTAAGATGTTTAATATAAACATCTTATATAAATATATAAGTTATAAGATATTTAATATAAATATCTTATAAATATTTAAGATATTCATAGAGATATTTATGGGGATGTGTACATTGTATAAAACATCCATGTAGTTTTTTCATGTATCATCAGATCCTTTCAAGTCTTGCAAACATATATGTTTGCAAGACTTGACCTAGCAAGAGTAGGGGAAGAAATACTTATAATGCGTAATGTTACTGTTTGTGTATATCATTAGAACCGCCAAGTCCCGGTGACACCTTTTGGCGTATACAAGCCATCCTAAAAATTATTTGTGGGAGTAGCCTTATGGCATAGCCGTGGAGCAGAGCCTTGGGCATAATCGTAGGCGTAAATATAGCCATGGGCATCACCGTGGGTGTGCCATGTATAGTTGCTAGCGTAGTCACGTGGACGTAGCCATAGGGCATAACTGCTGGCGTAGGGCGTATCATAGGTAAAATCGATGGCTTAGCCGCTGATATATTGATGGCGTAGCCGTAGACATAGTCGTTGCGTTGGGGTTTTGTCATCCATGAAAAGAGTTTTTGAGAAACAAGAATAAACTAACTTTTTGTTCAGTCCCTACAAACAATGCCAAATGATAAGTCTGGAAAATATCCCCAGCAGAAAGATTAGAGACCCTTTTCATAGGCTGATAAAACTGGAATCGGAGGGCTTCATGGGCCTAACGACATTTAAAAAAAACATTCTAAAGCTTAAATTGATATATTATTTGTACAAGTGATGAAGAGAATGAGTATTCTCTTGGCTTAAATTTTTGTTAAACCTTGTTTAATTCTTGTATTAGACTTGTGTAGTGTTAAACTTGTGTTGAGTCTTGTGTTTTCTAAAGACATGAAGTCTAGAGAGATGAGCCTTAGAAAGATGAGCTCTGACTTTTCTCATGCTCTTAGAAAGATCTGTTTATATAAACTTTTTTAAGATAAATATCTTAAGAAATATATAAGATATTGAATATAAATATTTTATATAAATATCTCCTAAATATCTAAGTTATGAGATACTTAATATAAATATCTTATAAATATCTAGAATTTTTATAGAAATATTTATGAAGATGTGTATATTGTATAAAACATCCGTGTAGTTTTTTAACGTATCATCATTGTATAATTTTAAAAATTTGTATTTAATGGAAGATTAGAATCATAATTGCCTCTCACATTATAAGAATTACACACACACACATATATAGTGACTTGATTGCAAAAAGGTTCTATTATAAGGACTAAAATGTATTTTAATAAATACAAGGACCAAAAAATCTATAGACTAATTTATGAATAGAAAGAAAACAGAAGGACTAAAAAATCATTTATGTAAAGAACTCATAGGGATTGAAATGAGATTTTATAAAGCTTCCCTTACATTACTGAAAAGTTTTTTGCAACCAAACTTAGAAAAGTAATAGGTCAATAATTAGCACCTTAAATTACACCCATTATATATACAACAAAAGAAGGTATATATATCTACAAATCATTACTCTAATATTGCTACATGTGTTGCATTTGTTACTTGGAAAAGATGATATTAGCTACATGTGTTGCTTTTGTTACTCGGAAAAGATGATACTAGCTACGTATAGCATTCCCTTTTTGTCTTGGGAGCCTCTAAAATTAAATGTAAGTGTTAGGGTTTCAAGGGTGCATTCTATATAATAAACCATCTTGGGATCGTGAAGAGGAATTAGTGGATTGAGTAAAGAAATAATAAAGCATGTGACGAGGAATCCGATGATCAAGCATGAACAAGTAGAAACAGAAAAAACACACCCTTTGATGAGTAATATATTCGACTTCAAGGAAACGACATGCCGATTTTCATATAGAATTCATGTCGAGTTCACGAAAACTGATTGCTGATTTAGATAGTAAGTATTGTAACTAATAAGATATTGAGAAATATGGGCTTCGAGTCGTGCTAATTCAACATTGTGTCGGCAAGAATTCTAAGATCTTCTCGACAAAAGACGAAGCAAATGACTCGAAGTTCGTCATATCCCTAAATATTAAGGTTCGAGACATGAATTTTGAGGCAAGGGCTCATTGCTATCGTAAATGAAGTGACGTACAACTGCCTGATACACAAGAATTATCAAAATTTCCCATGTAATGTTCTTATTGGCCCCTCGAATTTGCTTTTTAAGACTTGCTTCCAAAATTATGATCATCTCACGGAAATAATGGCTTTTTCATCGATCGCTATTGCTCTACAATGAGATAAATCCACGTACAAATGAAAATATTTTGTGCATATATGAGTCCTCTGGATAGCAACACAACGTAACAGTTTGCGGACAGGTTCAATGCTTCAACCAGAAGTGTCGTCTGCTTAAGAAATATATGAAAAAGAAAATAGAAGTGAAAACCTAGCTAGCGGGTCCATGTTATTGATGAACTCTGTCTTACGGGATGGTTATTCCTGCCAGTTTGCGTATAAAATAAAAATAAAAAATGAATAGACCTAGCTCAAGAGATCGAATATAAGCAAAAGAAGATGAGGACAAGTGAGAACTGTTTACTCTCAATTTTGTTTTCTTTCGGTCGAGAAAAGGAAGAGAGCTAAAGAACATAAAATATAATATAAGAAAAGTGGAGGAAGAAAAAAAAAAACAAAGAGGGGCAAAGGAAAAAGACACTCCTCCCCCGACAAATGTTTGGCAATTCGGAACAGACACGTTATATTCCCCTCAGTCCCAAAACAACGTCTATGTTCCTCAGCTGCTAGTCATGGCTGCCTCGAGATTTAAGGGTTTTGTTGTTTGTTTGTCACATTGAAAATTGTTTCAAGGGAGGAGTGTAGGTCGGTCATGGAATAAAAATATAAATTATACCGAGGAGAATAATTTCTTTTACATATTAGTATCTTAATAATGCATGTGGAGCTGGGAATAATGGAATGTTTCTTGGAATTATCAAGCTAGCTAGAGACGCCGTAGCCTTATTTTTCTCATGAAAGCACTCCTACACGAAAGACTTTGCTCACCTTTTACAATATTCTAGTTCCATTGTTTTTGCTTCAC
>Ga0325402_1005606_pt1 | contig 11767 bp, 5 predicted proteins | sample PopdelMetagenome_22_FD_207212 | JGI IMG/M metagenome (GOLD analysis project Ga0325402, IMG submission 207212) | Populus deltoides microbial communities from Bellville, Georgia, United States - Xylem-PdKOR-R3 | ecosystem: Host-associated > Plants > Phyllosphere > Stem > Wood/Secondary xylem...
TTTTATTTTTCTATTTTTGTGGAGGTTTTTGCACATGAACTTGAACTGCACACGTTAACCATAGAAATCAATCAATTACAAGCGGAGAATTAAATAGTGACCATGAATCTAGCTACTTTTGCATCCTAATTAAATTATCCTCATATTAATTCATTTCTCCAATTTCTTACATTAAATGTCATTCTTGGAGATGTTTTAAACTTATATATATATATATATATATATATATATATATATATATATATATATATGATGGGATTATATGCATGTTTTTTCATTTAATTTCCTGATGATAAATATCATATCACCAAAATATAAACAATTTTCGACATTATATTCATAAGAAAAGAAGAATGTTCTACATATATAATTATCAGTATATATCATATACATAAATATATATGTATATATCACTTATCTTCTCTCTTTATCTCAAAGAAGAAGAAGAAAAAACCCTAAAAAATCTAGCCTTCATACAGTAGTTGATGGTTACAGCCAACGCCTTTCACCAGCTCCAATCCCTCTCTTTTTTTTCTCGATAGTTTTAAATCACATGAGCTTCTTTTTTCTTTTTTTTATTATTTATTTATAGCGTTTTTTAATCTCTTGTCATTAGGATCTTTTTGCACGGTCTACTTATCTGCATATGAACAACGCAACTAGCTAACTCTTACATGGGCAATTCAGATTTAGGAAGTTTAATATATTACTAGAAAAACTATATGTTAAGATTATTAAATACTTTTTGAAATAAAAGGTATGACTATCATAATTTTATTTTATCTAAACATAGCGCAAGAACCCAAAATAGTGATTTGTTTATATTTTTAAATATGATCATAATGAAATTGTTATTTTTCTTCATATAGAAAAGTGGATTTTATATATGTATCACATAAATTATTAAGCAAGTGCATGGTAATTAGAAATCATTAATTTCTTTAGCGAATTCAATTTTTTTACAAAAGAAAAGGTATTCGCTGATGTTTGTATAAGAGAAGTACATCCATATTTAGTATTTACTTTTACGTTTTAATAGTGCTTTTGAAAAAATTAAAAATTTTTTTTATTTTTTTCTTTACTTCAAATTAATATTTTTTTTGTGTTTTCAGATTATTTTGATGTGCTGATGTCAAAAATAATTTTTTAAAAATAAAAAATTATTATTTTGATACATTTTCAAATAAAAAACACTTTAAAAAACAACCGCAACCATATTTTTAAAAATACTCTGACAATATTTCTCATAATCTCTTATTCTATGTTTTTCGTGTGTACTTTGATGTGAAATTATTGTGATGCGACTTTATTTTTTTCCGATAATTAAAAATATTCACGAATCATAAGGTACATGATGAAGAGAATTTGCCCTAAAATAGCCCATCTAAGCATTATTTCTTAGCGTGTGATACAATGAGGTTGGAACCGACAATGGAAACACAACAAGGAGTGGCTTTCCAACCATAATCAGCATGGAACAGCTAATAAAGTGTCTTCGTAATGAGTATGGGGCTGAAACCTAAATTGCATGCCTTTTCAAAAAGTGTCTTAAAAATCACCTAGTGTGTGTGTATATATATATATATATTTTTATTGAGAGGGTGATTGTAAATATAGTAACGGTTGTTTTTTAAAATGTTTTTTACTCTGAAATGTATTAAAATAATAATTTTTTTATTTTTAAAAAATTATTTTAATAACTGTACATCAAAACAATCTGAAAATATAAAAATAAATTAATTTTAAATAAAATTAAATTTAAATTTTTTTTCAACTCTCATTACAAACATAAAACCAAACAGGGTTTACTGGTACGTATTTTGGATCCCACAATTCCGAAACCAAAGAGAAAATAAAGGGAAATCTTGGATTCCATGCTGGAAGCTAGAAAACTTTCTCTTGGATTCCAAAGAGAAGATTTTTCTTGTCTCCTCTTCTTCTTTAAAATGAAATCTCCTTGTATTTGTGAGTTTTGAGAGGGAAGAAAACTGGCTTTTAGACGGACCTACATCGATCTGCTAGTGCATGGCCAAACAGCCTGGCTTCTTTAAAATTCTGTCCAGCAATTGATGATGATGATGATGATGCCTTAAAAGTATGATTAGTTTTCAAATTAAAAAAAAAATTAAAAAAAAAGGGGGAAATCTAAGTGGGCCTAATCATCTCTAACCATGTGATTTGAAGATGTCGGGAATATCAGAGAAAATGGGATTCTCTGTTCTTTCGCAATTTGGGATAGAACATGAGATCAATCACCCGATCTTAGAAACAAATTCTTCCTAATGAATTAAGTAGAATTCTTTTGGAAATAATATATCCAATTTTTTTTTCTCATGTCAATTCTCCACCTAGGTTTGGAGATAATTAGATAATTCATCATATATAAGATCATCACATACCATATTTACTTATAATAAACATTAAATCTTGAGTTATATTATATTATACTATACTATAAACTTTAAAATTAAAAAAAAAAAAGAGGAAAAATAGAAGTGACAATCACTTTGCATCTAAACTTAGATGCGCGCTTTTTTTTCTTTTTCTTTACCATCGAACTTTATTCCTTTATAATTTGAACCTTTGAAGTTATATTAACATGGTTTTTTTTTTTTATTAGAGTTTCTTTTCCTTTCCATACTCTTAAATATACAAAGTATCAAAAAATATTATGTGGATTTTTTTTCTTATGGCAATTCTTAACCTAAGTTTTGAGATAATTAGATAATTAATCGTCACACCTCAACCACTTATAAACATTAATAGCCTATTTGTTTGTTTGTTTTTAAGATAGTTTTTATGTTTAATTTGAATCAAATATGGTTTTATAAGTGGGACCCACCAATAAATTAAGGTCCAACCTTAAGAAATATCTTTCACCGACTTTTTTTTTTGGAGGTTCGGGTTTGTTTGTTTTTACGTTTCAAAAGTATTTTTTTAAAAAATTGATTTTTTTTTTCTTTGCTTCAAATTAATAATTTTTTGGTGTTTTCATATCATTTTGATGTGCTAGTATCAAAAATAATTTTTAAAAAATAAAAAAAATATTATTTTGATGCATTTCCAAACAAAAAATATTAGATACTTTAAATAAAAGAATGAGTGTTTTTTTAGAAGATCAGAATGTTTTTGTACACATTAGCATTAGATGCTTTAAATAGAGAAGTTCATGAGAGACTTCAACACTCGAGAGAAATTGTCAGCAAATATTTTAATGAAGTTTTTAGAATAGTATGTTCACTTGCAGTAAATGTTATAAAACCAAAATATTCAGAATTTTTAAATACATCACGCGAAATAAAGAACAATCCAGGATATTAGCCTTATTTCAAGGTAACGATAATGTACTTTTTAATCAATATAGCTTTGGATTAATTATTTCGCTAATGTCAGAGTTTAATCTCATAACACTAATGGTTCCTGCTTATGATTTTTCATATAGAATTGTATAAGAGTTATCAATGGCACACGTGCAGCATGTGTAAATGCAGAAAATCAAATATCATTTATCATTATAAAAGATGTGCCGACTCAAAATATAATGGATGCATATAGTTTTGACATGCAATTCATTTTTGTTTGGGATGGACGGAAAGGTAGTTCACACAATACATAAATTGTTTTTAGGCAACAAACATTCCTAATATCAAATTCCCTAACCCCCTCGAAGGTATTAACGATAAAAAAATTATGTAATGTTATTTTTTTGTTGAAAAGTTAAAGTTGTTGTAAGTATTGGGAAATATACAACAAAGTTAAAATATATTATCTCGGGAAAATACTACTTAGTCAATTCAAAATATCCTAATGAATATAGTTTTTTATATTCATATAAAGATAAAAGATATCATTTACAAGAAATTTTTAGACTGAGGTCAACCATGAACTCAAGAAGAAATCTTCACAAGTCTGGACCATGTCTTATAACTATGTCTTATAACTATGATATACTTATAAATATCTTTAAAAAAATTAGTATCAAAATTAAACAAAGGCGGGCATTAAATGCTGTTGTCCGATTTCGGGGGACTCTTAGAAGTATTGTCAATTTTATTACTTATCCCTGTTATGCAGATGGTGCTGGTGCTGGCATCAATTTGCATGCTCTAGTTAATTAGAATTATATGCACTGACCCACACACACCTTAGTGATATACCTTAGGCATTGCCCCAGAGACATACAATTATACTTGATAGCTTTCACAATCATAATAAATTGGTTAAAAGACAGTTCTTGAATAAATATATTATTCAATCATTTATCCATGTTACGTTATCTTATATATTAATCGGATCAATTTTTTTAAAAAAATTAAAATAAATATTGAAACGATAATATATTAAATTAACTCGAATTAACTCAGGTCAACATGTAAAATCTATGATCTGATACATGAGACCATGACAATCTCATATAAAACAAATCAAAAAATATATTGAAGCTAAATTCTAAATTAATTTAGTGTTGAAGATTTAATTTTTAAAAAAAATTAAAATGGATAAGAAAAAAAATATGAGTCAATCCAAGTTAACATATTAAACTCAGATTATGAAATTTGGATAATCTAATAAAATACAAATTAAAATAAATTATAAAACTTAATTCTTAATAAATCCAATATTAAATGATACGATTGAAACACATTCCATATTAATGAATAAATAGACCTACAGTGTGATTGTATGTTTTTACGACCCTAATTAGTGCCTGTAAAATTCGGATTAAGTTCTCTTTAATTCCTTATGAAGAGGGATTTGAGTAAACTTGGGATCCATAAGCACACGTATACAATGAAAATTGAAAATCAAGCAAATAATTAAAAGACGTTGTGATTTTTTATGCTATGGTATTTTATTTAACATCATTACAAAATTATACGTAAGAATTGCAAGAAATCAAATAAAAAAATTACAGTAACTGAATTTTCAGCAAGAGAATATGAAAAATTCTCAATTTTTCATGTATATATTCTAGTAAACAAATATTTATATCTCGTAATTATAGAAAACATTCAATACTAAAGAAAACTATAGTTTATTTCTCAACAGAAATATACGATTGAACCGCAATATAAAGGTTCAAATATATATATATATATATATATATATATATATCCATGGGAAGATGCCTGTCATAGTCTGTCATTGCCTCTATATTTAGGATATTGTTGTTTTAATATTTGTTTCAAAAGCAGGCATGCTCGTGAGAGTGAGAGAGGACCTGTCTTTATCATGTGTCCCTACCCGCCATTTGCCAAACTAGGGTTTTTGGATTTTTTTTTTTAATTTTTTTTAGCTTTTCGGGTTTTTAAAAATTATTTTTATAGCTTTTCAGGTTTTTAAGTTTGATACCCATATATTAAGTTTCTATTATATCTATATTTTAGATATTTATTACTAGAGTCATTTTCTATTTATCATTTATTAAATAAAAAATTTAATATATATATATTCAAGTGGGTTTTGAATTGGATTAGATAATATTTATACCTAATTTATTAAATTATTCATATAGTAAAATAATCATTAAAAAATAGCTTATATATTCAATTAATTTAAACCAAGTTCAAATTAAATTATTATCTGTAATTAATGCAACCATCATGATGCCGAAGCACGCACGCCATGCCTCCATGTACATGATAACATGCTCATGCAATAAAAGTTCCTTGTCCAATTATAAGGCCCACCACCAAAATATCGTAGATTCGTACGAATGAAAATGAAGATTTAGAGATTTTTATGCCTTAGTTTTTTTTTTTTTTTTTAATTTGAAGTAAACCATACATCTAATTAATTATGATAGTGCTTTTTTCATTTTTACGCGTTACTTTGTGTTTTGAATAAAACAAATTTAAACATAAAAAAAAATAGCTCCAACAAACTATTTATAATTATTATTAAATTTAATCTAACAGGTTAATATTTAATATTTAATTTTTTCGACCCCAGTCCTTGCATAACTTTGATTTAAAATTAACTATATAAAAATTATCATTACATGATCTAATTAACTTAATGAGTCCAAAAATAATATAAGATGTCATTTTTTTTTTTAAATTGAGACGTGACATGTTAGATCGATCTGGTTTTATGACTTAACCCACCAAACTCGCTACCCAGATCATGGACTCTACTAGATTAAATAACTTTATTTTTTAAAACAAAAGCTTACAAAATTAATCACCAACCAAATGCTAAAATGTTTGTTTGAGACTCCGATAACCTTATATAAAAAAAACCAAAATAAATTATAAATGTTAATTCAAAATTAATCAAATGTTAAATGATGAAATTAATAAATAAAAAAATAATAAGCAAAGTAAGGCATATCGAATGAAGTAGACTTTTTTTTATCAATTTAAACCTCTTCCCAATTCAAGTAGGAAAAAAAATAAAAATGGAAGATTGATTAAAAAAACAAACTATTTGACATTGTTATTAAACCGGAATAGATCAACCCTGGCCAAGTTTAAAATTAACCCTTATAGGAGTTGACTCTACATGACCCTGTTGACTTCATGTGTCCAAAGATAATTTAGATGACCGATAAAAGTATGGTTTGGCTATAAAACAAATTTCAAGATGAATCTTTTTTATATAAATTGAAGCAACGACATATTGGATCGACCCCAACTTTGTAGATTAACTTGTACAATACGTGACCTGGATTATAGACTCAATTGGATTTAAAAATTTTGTTTCTAACTATTTTTTATTTAATAATATGATTAAAAAAATAGACACTTGCAAAAATCAAATGTTAATCAAATACCGAGATATTTGTTTTAGACTGTGATAATCTCATAAAAAACAAAAAATAAACAATATAAAATCAATAAAATATTGAAGGTTAGAAATGGAAGAAAAAAAATTAAAAGGTAGAAATAGAAAAAGATTTAAAAAAATTAAAAACAAAATTGAGGTGTTTCATTATTTATATGAACAATGAAGTACCATGTTATCTTCTCCTCTTTTCTTTTCTTTTTTTTTTTTTTGTAAGTGTAGAGAAAAAAGTCAATAACTCTTGTATCTTGTTGGAATGTGTAATGTCACTGCTAGGTTATGAGATCAAAAGCATATAGAGAGAAACTACTTAGGCAGTGTTTGTTTTTGTAGTTAGACTATACTTTTAATTTTTATATATATATTTTTATCTTTCAAATTAATTTTTTCTTTTGTGTTCTTCGATCATTTTGATGTGCTGATGTCAAAAATAAATTTTTTTAAAATAAAATTATTTTGATGCATTTCCAAGCAAAAAACACTTTAAAAACATAATCTCTATCACAATCTCAAACACACTATTGCTAGCTCAGTAACATTTCATAATTTGAAATTAAATACTTCTTTGGATTTTTCTTTCTTGTATCCCCTTTTATTAGCAATGAATATAACATGTAATCCTTTCCTTTGATTGTAGTAAGTATTTGTACGATGTTAGCATTTAATAGGGTCATCATCAACTCTAGATACACTAAGCTAATATGTAAAAGACCCTTTGGGATTACTTTTGAATGTCTGTGTATCACAAGGGGGGACACCTATCATGCTTTGAAGATTCCTTATTTCATCTATAAGAACATGAATGCCCTTGTCTAGCCATACTCACTTCCACTATACAAATGTAATTCTTTATAGTTTGCTTTACATTGAGAAGAATCATATCAGGTAGAGCATATAGTTGCTTCTAAAGATAGCAATTATATACATTTCTAATAAGAGCTTATATAATCATGAGCAAGGTTTTCAAAAACGCATTTTTGACACGGCACGAAAAATATAAAATAAATTCAGATCGTAAAATCATAAAATCGTAAGAAATTTTTTTTCATGTATAGTTTAAGCATCTTAAAATACACGGTTCAAATAAAAATTCATACATGATTCCAACATCTTACAATACATGGTTGAAGCATCTCAATTAGTTTTGTAGAATGTTTTACAGACAATAATATTTTTGCAATATCATTTAATTATTTTAATAATCGTCATTTTTATTACTTCCTTTAATGATGTCGTTGATCGACGTCATCGCTACCTTTACTTTCAGTTTCACCTTCACTCTTACCCTCATTTCTATCGTTATTACTACGGCGATTACATCCATTTTCATCCTTTACCAATACTACCATAATGACCTAAAACACTCACGCATCATCTATGTTAATGAGAATAGCAGAAGCCAAAACAACATCAAGCATTGAAAAAGAAAAGAAAAGAAACCTAATCTCAGTACCGATCAAACAACTCAGTAGCTAGCACAACACACATTGAAGGGATTTTCACCTAATCTCACCAATCAAACAAATTACAACTGTAAAGCTAAAGGGGGCATGCTTGTGATTGCCATGTTCAAAACCTCTCATCTCTTCCCTACAAAATGAATGACCCACCCATCATCAAAGCAAATTGTTTATGAATGACTTACTCTTTTCAGTAGCCTAGCACAACTTTCTGCATTGGGATTCCTGTGAGCTAAGATGATAGAGAGAAGGGCAAGATGTTGGGTCATGCTCTTGCTAAGGGGATGATGTTTTGAGAGAAAGAAAGAAAGTGGAAGGCAAGTGAGACAAAAGGATGGAGAGGAGAGGATTGAGAAGAGTCAGTCAATAGTTTTTGTTAGTTTTGTCAAACTCGGTAAACTCAGTCCGAGTTCACTGAGTTTGATCGATTTTAACCGAGTTTGACTAAGTTTGACCGATTTTGCTAGTTTTCGAGTTTTCTACCCGATGTCACACGGTATATCTGTGTTGACTCATAAAATCATTCAATTATACGAATCAACTCGCGAGTTTGACAACCATGATCATGAGTTCTAGCAAGTTTTCCACTTTTGGCATATCTTCATTAAATCTGTTTATGTAGGCCTTATTACTTTGTCTTTTTTATTGGATGATGGTGAAAAGTTTTGTGAAGCTCTTCTTTTTAGGTGTATTAGTACTAAAGTGAGTAATTAGCTTATGACACGGGTCAACAAAGTTGATTATAATGTTTGGTTATAAACTATGATTCCAAGCTCTATCCGACCTATAAAAAGTAGTGGGAAGAATTTCACTCATGGTGTTGGTATTTTAGATCACGTATTCAAGACTGCTTCTAACATTTTGGATATGTTCTCTAAGATAAAAAAAAAAAAAGTCATTGTAGTTGTTCAAATTCATCTTTGTAACCATAAAATCTTTGAAAGACGTGTTATCAACATGTTTTAACATAATAGAAAGTCTATTATATATCATAAAACATTTCTATCATTATTTTGTCCTCGTTTCCGCGTGGCTTTTTTTAGCTCTGAACTACTAGAATGAGATTTTCATGGAGAATGAGGTTGTTGGTAAGAGTCGTGGCCTATGGCCTTGCTTTTTGATCTATAATATTGGTTACCTTATGTGAGAATGCTCATTATGGTTACTCGTCGAAATAATAGGGGTGTTGTGCCTACTTTCCTTCATTTTGTTTTGCCTAGTTTCTTTTATAAAATAAAGTTGTTTATGCATAAAAGGTGTTGAAAGAGAAGGTTGTTGAAAAGTCAGTGGTGGATGGATGCGGAAAGCCCTAAGTTGTTGTTGGGTAGCCAAAATAGATTCTCTAAGTGCTCTTATTTGTTGAGCAAATTTTTAAAAGTCGATCAGAATTGATAAAGATGGTTGAAGCTCTATAATTCTTCCATCTGGTGTTTCCATGTTATCAACTGTGAAAAATCTTAAGAAATAAAAGGAATGGGAAAAGGTTTGGATCGAAAACTACAAACGATGCCACTACTAAAGTTGATGAAAAACTTCAATGAATCTCTTTATGTTTTTCCATAGCTAACAACAGACTAGGCTGCACTAGTGTGGATTGTGTTGATGTTAACTGCAAAATAACTCTCTGATGCTTATGTTGGTTTTGAATTTTTTTTAAGAGATAAGTAGGTAAAAAAAACTTTAGAAGATAAAAGAGGTGATTTGTTATGTGTGGTTGAGAGATGATAGTCATAACATCTCGCTTGCATTTAATTCTTATAAAAACTTGTTCCATGTCTTCCCTTTTCCAAGACGAAGGTCAGTTTTAGAGGTGACAAGGTTATTCGTAGCTTACCCTACAAAGTGGCTATGCTGAAAAGATCCTTACCTTGTGGAATAAGAGAGGGAGCTTTATTAGTTTAGAAAACAGTGCTTGATCAGTAGTGTTGTTCGTCCAATAAAAAGTGTGAGTTTAAATATTTTATTTATTAAATTGTGTACTAAGATTTATTATGAGCAGTGAATACTCAAAAGATATAATGTAAAAAACTTTGGTCAATGAGAAAAATATGTATAAAAATACATGGGGTTGGGTTATTCTCGCACTGACCTGGGATGCGCTCAAGGGCGCACCCAGCTCGTATAGCCCTAGCCCAAATAAACCATTGCTTTTACTCGCTACGTTTGGCCTAGGTGAGTACGCCTTATAGCCCAATACTTTTTCTTTAATATGGTGCAAACACTTTTTATAGGTTTGTTATGATGCATGATAGGTTTTTTCAAAAAAATTTATTTTTTGATGTGAAGATACATGTGTAACAAGAGGAAAATTCTTCACACCGATAGGTTGCTGGAGTGAAAGAGCACACTAGCTCCTTCTCTTTTGCATTATAATTTATTTTCAAACTAAAATGTTTACTTCTCTAAATTTTTATTTTATTATTTTATTCTTCATGTAAAAATCTTCCTTTTATAAACTTTAGGGTAGCATTTGATTATTGTTTCAAGACAGAAAACACTAAAATAGTGGAGACAAAGAAGACTAGATAAAAATAAAGACAAAGATATAATTGTGTTTGGTAGTGGTATACAAGACAAAGTGATTGTCTTTGTATTATATTTTGTAGTGTTGTACAAGACAAAATAAAATATGAAAAAGTTTATCTTACCTTTAATATATATTGTTGTCAATCTTATATATTTTTAAAAATAATCAATTTTTTTTATTTTGGTTTATATTGAGTGTTGAAATTAATAATATTATAATAACCCTAGTTATAAGACAAAATAAATACAATACTAAATAAATTAAATAAAAGAATTCAGGTATTGTGAAGGGATACAATAAGATCAAAGAGGAGGAGTTATGGTGTAAATTAAGTAAAAATAAAAATTGTGGGACAAAAATAGAAATAAAACGTAATGAGGGCCAATGTGTAAATACAAGAAAAATTAGACTATAAATGCCCCAATATCTCTCTTGGCCAATGGTTTGAAACAAAGAGAGGGAGAGGATTTATGTGATTTTTTTTTACTTGAATTCTTGTTGATTTTATCAATAATTTGTGAATATATTTGAGGTCGTTACACCAGGCCTTGTCCTGAGTCGACTACCGGATTTAAAATCATGACAATAACTATATTTATTCTTATGCTGACTCGAGTCAATCCTTTCAGTGACTCAAGTCTTGACTGGTGATTCGGGCTTTGACCTACCTAGGCTTTGCTCAAGTTGAGTGAGGTTTTAAAACTATAATAACAACTATTTTTATCCTTACATGTTATAATTGAACAATTTTAAAATTAAAATTTTTTTACAAGAGTATTTTAAAAGTAAAAAATAATAAATATTGTTTCAGTGGATATGTTCTTTATATATATATACACACACATATAGACAAAAATTAAATAAAAATCGCTGAGTCTTATTTGTTTGAAATACATAAGACCTTCAGTTTCATAAACAGAATATATAAAGTAACGAGGATCAATGTAATTAATAGAGATATATTTAATAAAGTCCAGAGGTATCCTTTGACGAT
>Ga0325402_1005610_pt1 | contig 11762 bp, 9 predicted proteins | sample PopdelMetagenome_22_FD_207212 | JGI IMG/M metagenome (GOLD analysis project Ga0325402, IMG submission 207212) | Populus deltoides microbial communities from Bellville, Georgia, United States - Xylem-PdKOR-R3 | ecosystem: Host-associated > Plants > Phyllosphere > Stem > Wood/Secondary xylem...
TGGGATGTCATAAAATGATGTGAAACGGCAACGGTTTTAGACGGAAGGAATTTGTTGAATAAATTCCTGATGTGTTAGGGATGAAATTGATAAAAACAAATTGTTTTAGAGTGAAGATGAGAATGAGGTAGCATATTAGGGATGAAAATGAAATCTCTCCCTAAAAAATATCCGCATTCTTGCCTAATGGCTGCCAGGTGGGCTGCATGCCTGCATCGTTCCTAGCACTCCCTAACAAACCTGATGCAAAAAAATAACGGCTCTTTCTTTTTCTTTCTTTTTTTCTCTTTTTTTAAAAAGAAAAACAAATAAAGAAAGAAAAGAAAAGAAATTGCGGCCCTTTGAACAACATTATGCATCTGCCACAGCATTACTAGTTGATAAAAATCTGTAATTTATTATGGAGGTTCTTTTTGCGTTTTGTGTAAACCACAATGAATAAGTATTTGGTTACTAATTTTAAAATTGAGGGGCCTCACCACTTACCTGAGGTTGGACCTCGATTATGAAAAAATAAGTTTATTATTATTTATTGATTTTAAATATTTGTTTTATGCCTGTATTTAGCTTGAGTTATTGATGTTTATATTAATATGATGTTAAAACTAATTGAGATTGAAGAAATATCAGTCGCTGCACTCTCAACGAATAATATATTTTCTACCACCTGAAACCATGTCTTGTAGTCTTTTTTTGATGAAAGGTAACAAATAAACAAACAAAGATTAAAAATCAAAATCATCCCATGATTGTCTTTTGCAACACGAGGGTGTATTTGTTAGGTTTTTTTTTGTGGGGAGGGGAAATGTTGCAAGTCAAAATGATTTGCTTTGCTTTTTATAAAATCCCCAGATAATAGTCCAGATGTAATTATTTAGAATAAGCCATTTTACTAATCAATAGGTAGGGTTTCGAGACTTTAAATTATTGGGTTATCTTCAAATTTTGAGACTTTAGTATGAACTAAAGTCATTTTCTTTAAGATAATGGTGGAGATTTCCGAGAATAAGCCATTTTCCATTTGATAATGGTGGGGATTAGTGCGAACTCTCATGAATGACGGTGATTTCTTGATCTCTTTTGTGGGTTCCTTGAGGAGGAAACACTTTCTAGTTTTGAGTCGTTTGTGTGTAGTCTTACAAGTTGTTGAGAATCAGTAGTGCCCTTTCATACAGTATACCATTACGGAATGAGTTATGACTTTTAACTGAAGATAAGAAATAATTCAATCAATTAAAATGAAAATCACTAAAAACATGGGAATCAATAGGAAGTCTTCACATTTGTTCCGGCTTATCCATATATACACATATATCTAAATTGTTTGTTTTGTTTTATCATCACTATGAATATTTTTTTGTGAAGAAAATTAAATAGACTTTAATATATCTTTTTGGTTTAGGGTTATCAATAAATGTTGTAAAAGTTGTAGACTTTTTACTTTTATTTTCCTATTCCATCCCCTGTAAACATTTAATTTTTTAAATATAATTAATTATTTCTTTTATTTTTATTACATTATCAAACATATAGCAATGAATGGCCCTGACACACATGATAAAGCTTCTTGGACCTAAGCAATGTTGCACATGTTTTAATATTTATATTAAAGCTATTGAGAAAAGCATGAGACCAAACATCTATTTTAATAAAGCTAGTTGGAAATTTATCATATAGTCATTCAAAGAACAAACATGTCTTTCTTTAATAAGAACATAACTTAAAAACAAATGGGATGAGATTAAAAAAGATTGGAGGGTATGGAAAAAATTAATATCTAAAACTAGAGTTGGTGGGAGTAGTGAACTTGGGACTATCTCTCGAAATGATGAATGGTGGAAAACAAAAATCCAGGTTAGTTGTCATTGTTGATAGCTTCATAATTTAATTTGTCTTGTTGCTTTATTTAATTAATCTTTTAGCATTGTTAACCATACTTAGCTTTCATTACATAAGAAATGAGAGGAGCAAAAAAGTTTAGGCATGTCGGAATAGAGCTTTCGTTGTGTGCCAAGTATGACATCATGTTTAGTAACATAATGACCACGAGACATTAAGCTTGGGCTCCCTTACAAGGAGTGTTATTTGATGAAGATAATGGGACGACTGGGATGAGAAATACAAATAATGATGAAATTAATATAGAAGAAGAAAGTGAAAATTTTGAAGAGAATGCAATACTTGATTTTATACATGATGTTAGCAATATGGTTGGTGGAAGCAATGTCGTGAACAGTAGCAACAACCATAATAGTACTAAAAGAAAGGGTGCACAACATACTACACCTCAATGTTAGAAAAAGAAGAGGGGGACTGAAATGGGCGCATAATTATTCGCATGTCTGGATCGACTTGTTGAAAGCGTCTCGATGGCCAGAGAGTGCACATCAACTTCTAGAGATAAAAAATGATGTAGCATTAAAAAGGTTATGGAAGAACTGCATTCTATAGATGGAGTTAACTTTGGTAGTGTATTGCATACCTTTGCCACTAAATTTTTTTATGCGAGAAGCAAGAGAGAGATATGGGCTGCAATAGGGTCTATTGATAGGAAATTATCATGACTGAAAATAATGTTTGATCAACGAAGAAAACTATATATGAGAAAAGGTCAAGTGTTAACTTATTAACCTATTCATGTCATTTAATCTATGTTAAATACTATAATCTAACAAATTTTCACTTGTCCATACTGTCATTCCATCGTCTTTTTCAGACTTTTTATGCTGTAATTATTGCTTGAATTATGTCATGTTGCCTATGTATTTCTGTTATCAAGTACTTGAATTGCAGAACTATGTACAATTTCACCTTATATAACATTGAATGATGTTAGGTTGGAAGTTCAATTGGCAATGAACTTTGAATGTTTGGTCACTTGATTTTCAATGTTAGCTTTCATATATGAAAACCGAAAGTTCAGTTGGTAATGCATTTTGAATGTTTGGTCCATTCTTACTATTGCGATATAAATAACAATATGAAGTATGGTTAGGATGTTACTTTCATATTGTCTCCTTGTGAAGAGTAAACCAAAAGTTTAGTTTGTAAGAAACTTGTTGTTAGTTTCTCATTGCTTTTATTTTGAACAAGTAAGTTTCTTTTTATTTCATATAACCAAATGTTTTAATTAAGAAGATTTATATTTCTTATTTATGTTTCTATCTGCTTCTTAAAATTGGAGCATTATGCTATTTTAGTAATCTTTGACAAATTTAAAATAGGAATAACTTAGGCCTACACGTATGCTTATAGCATATCAATTTCAATATGATGAAGTTTCTTATAAATAAAATGCATCCTTAGCTTTATATGTTGTGAAAATGTGATGCTTTCATTAAGTAGTTATTCCCTCATGTGTGATGGTTTGGTTTTTATAAAAGGATTGATTCGTTGAACTATTAGTGAGAGGTTAAACTACCTAACATCTTTTTCCCCCCATAATTGTCAGCGTAATGTTTTCAATTTGTAATCAACAATAAGCTTTCGTCAGACTTAACATCTCAAGTTAATAACAAGTTTGTAAAAAAAAAATAATCATATAAGCACATAAAAGTTGATGGAATTCAAGTGGCTTTAAGATAATACAAATGCATATTTTATACAACATCTTTACTTTATGTTACAGCCATTTTCAATTTATGTTGTCATTAAACACAATAAATTATATGTCATAATAGATATGGACTCATAATGGTTTAAAGTGCTTTTCAAGGGGGATTATGATAGCATAATGAATTACGTAGCCCATTATCTTAATTATGGTGATTTTACCGGTAACGATGGAGGTTTTAGTGATAATCACAGTTCAGATAACGACAACGATGACGATTCAGATGATGAAGGTGAGTTGTTTTGGAAAAGAGAGTTTGATCATCGTAAATTGGTTTTATGTACGGTTGGTGCTCTCGCATTGTACTATAATACTTATATATATATAAAGAACCTTGTATGGATTTTTACAACATTGGAATGCAATGGTTGAATGAAATATTACATGGAAATTCAACACGATGTGTAAACATGCTAGGATGGATGCGACAACATTTCAAAATCTTTGCTTTCAACTTGAAAACCAATATGGGTTAAAAGCATATAGAAGGATGTGTGTTTTTGAGAAAGTTGGAATGTTTCTTTATATGTTAGCGTTAAGTGCTTCCAATAAGGAAGTTCAGGAGAGATTTCAACATTCAAGAGAAATTATTAGCAGGTATTTTATTGATGTTCTTAAATCAGTTTGTTCACTTGCTGTAGATTTTATAAAACCTGAAGATTTTGAGTTTTTAAACACACCGTGTGAAATTGCGAACAATCCTAAATATATGCATCATTTCAAGGTAATGATATCATTCGTATTTACTAATAATACTTTGAATTCATTTTTTTTATAAAATTTAGGATTCATCAACTGACATTGATGCTTGTTACTGGTTTCTCTCATGTAGAATTGTGTAGGAATTATCGATGGTACACATGTGTATGCATGTGTTTCTTCAAAAAATCAAATTTCATTTATCGGTAGAAAAGGTGTGCCAACCCAAAATGTTATGACTGCATGTAGCTTTGACATGTAATTCACATTTGTTTTGGCAGGTTGGGAATGTAAACCCCATAAAAACATATGATCGAAGTAATAAGGTTTTGATGAGTAATGGAGATTCAGTATGAAATAAATGAATAAATATAGGGAGTGATAATAAATGTGTCCTCTAAGGAAGAGAATGATCTCTAAAAATAAATTTAAAGGTATTGTTGAAGTCAAAATAAGGGTTATGATTTTTAGTTTAAAACTCTTAACGTTGGCAAAGCTAGGGACGAGTTTCAATGGATAAAAGAATAAGAAAATGAGAAGATATGTAAACCCTGTTCAAAAAACTTATTTTGACAAATTAGTGATAAATAGGGTAGTATTGAATTTAATGAGTATAAATTAAGGGGGAATTTCATGATGATCTAATTAAATAAATTAATTCATGAAATTCAGATTTTTGCGTAAAAGACACTAACTGTCTAATTTTACAGTATTGATGATATATCTTAGTCCGACCATTGAAGCGGATTGAAATTTTATGAGGAATCTCCAAACTTATTGTTTTATCTTAGGTTAAAATTTCATGTCAATCGGAGTTTGGGAAGGCTTTACGAGAGTATTGAAAATCAGGAAAAGTAAAGAAGAAGACACGCGAGCCATTAATAAAGGTATTTTGGTAATTTTATCAAAACAAATATTCTCTTCTCCTTCTTTAAAGACAAACCACGTCCTATGCAAAAGGAAAACAAGAAGGAAACCATTTTTTTCCTCTCATTTTCTTTATCTTCTCTCCATTTCTTCAAGCTAAATCAAAAGAGAGTGTTCTTGGGAGGATTATATCCAAGAGAACAAATTAAGTGACTAAACTTGGAGAGTTAGAGAGCTTGAGAAAAATAAAGAGAAGAAGCTGGAAATTGGAAGAGGAGGACATGATTTTTGTAGATTTTTGCAAGACCTCATTGAAATAAGTTAAAGTAGCAAAGGTAAGGAACTTACCCTCAAGTAATTTCGTTTTTCTCTTTTGTTCTTGCATAAGGAGAAGAAAACCTCCAAGTTTAAATTTTAGGGTTCATGTATATATCTTGGGGGAATAATTATTCCTGTGAATTTTGAGGTTATTTGCATGATAATTGATTGATTAACAGCAGATAAAAGGAATAAATTGATTTGAAACTATGAGTTTTGGGATGACAACATGGTAAGAACTTCGGTAGCCATATCTTGGCTTTCTACCATTGGATTAGGTTTATGTTTTGATATGTTATTATGGTCAATGTCACTTACATTCTGACCGAAGGGATTGCCAATTTTAGACTTCGTTAGAGAGCTGTCACCAGAGGAACATTTCTGGAAAATCACCCTTTAAGATAGTTTTGTTTGTTGGTCGTTATCTCATCTTTCCACCATTGGATTGGTATGGATCTTGGATAAGTTGTTCATCTAGATGTTTTATAAATTCTAAATGGTTAAGATAAAAAAAAACACCCTTACTAGAAACTGTACTTCCTGAACAGTAGGTCTTCAATATTCAGGTTAATTTTGGATATGTTATGCTAATGATGATGATGTATAATGCCACCATTTGGATGTATTGAATGTTGAGTTTACATAATAATGTTTTAAGTTTGGTTTGAGAAATAGTAAATGAGAATATGATGTTTAGCATAGAAAGTATGTTTTGGGCCTAAGGATAATTGTAATGGGTTGAATGATGATGGAAGTGTTTGAGAATTGTTTGTGTTGTGTTTGAGTCATGTTTGATGTGTTGATAAGTGATGAGTATAGTTAAATTCTATAAAAAATAGTGATTGATTAATACTTTGGTTGTGTTGGTATGAGAAACATGATATTGGAAAGTAGTTTGGGATAAATTGAAATTAACTTTGGAAAATTGGCGATGTTAATTTTTTTGATGAATTATGTGTTTTGATGAAGAAATGAATGGGAAATCATGGTAAGGGATATTGTAAATTGAATTATGATATAAGGAATCATTTTGAGTGTGCTTTGGAAATTTTTTGCATGTGTAGTCATTGCTGAAATTTAAGATAAATTACATTGTTTGATGATAGATTAAATATCTTGGGACACTAGAAAATCGATGACGAGAATTCATGTCTCTGGACATAAAAAAATCGGTAATGAAAAGTCATGTTTTTTGGACATTAAAAATCATTGATGAAGAATTGAGTTACTTGGACATTTAATGTTAGTGTAAATAAACTTTAATGTAAATGAATTTAAATGACAAGTAAGAAAATAAAATACATTCATGGAAATTGTTTACGGAAGTATTTGATTTTGTGAATTTATGAATAAATCAAGAAGATTTGGATATTGATTCAGGATGTTATATTAGAATGTAGGAGAAACATTCGAAGGGGGACCCAACTTTTCAGTGTTAACATGTAATTAGTCGTATTAGAGGGTACCTTTTCATATATAAAAGATATACACTATAGGAGTTTTGAAAGATATACATTGATGTATTCCTTTAGAATAGAAACTCTGTAGCCTCCATATATATCTCCCTATATAAGGTATTCCTTAAAGAGAGAAGAATAAGAAGCACAATTAAATAAAACCCTAAACCTTAAACTTTATCATGGTATCAGAGCCTTGATGACCAAACGGTCACGAGTTTGAATCTTACCATCCCTATTTATTTGATAAAATTTAAGCACAATTAATATGAGCATGTGCAAGTTTCAAGAAGAGTTTTCACTTGAGGGGGTGTGTTGGAGAATAATATAAATTATATCTTGGGACCTCACCTAACAGTTTAAGCTCAAGGACTTGTGATGGCATCCGATTCATGAGATACATTGCATAGTTCATGACATCCACCCAAAATTTTTGAGGTACATGTATAGTGCACCGTGTGTTTCTTGGCTTCAATCCTCACCAAAAAGGGTACCTGTGTTACCATCCTTCAACTCACCACATGTATGTCAGCATGAATGTTACTTTCTCCGAAATAGAATACCTTTTGCATCTGGATAAATCCACCTCTAGTCCTCAAGGGGAGCGGTTGCAACATGATGCCTATAATTTTTTATCTTCCCCAACTATTTGAACAATCTGGTCCAAGAAGAGGATTGGGTTCAAAGGAAAATGATTCAGGGGAAGGATCTGGTTCATGGGAAGGAATGGAGTCAGGAGACTCTAGTTCATGCACAATTAATGGTGCAGGGGAAGGATACACAGAGTCCAGTTCACGCAACATTAGTGGTGCAAGAGACGGATACACACCAGAACAACAAGATAATTAGGATGATGTAGCCCCTTCCTCTCCACAAATCCATGTTCAAGATCAACTGGATATTTCTGAGGTAAGTAACATTACAAGCCCTTCATCTTCCCCGTTATTATCTGTTCCATGTTATTTTTTGCCTCCTAGACAGAACCATGGGAAGCCACCTGACAGGTACTCTCTTAATGGCAAAGTAAGATACGTCATCACACAATATGTCTCTACACATAAACTGCTACCATAACATCAAGCCTTCGTGAATGAGATGGAGAATATAAAAATACATACAAAGGTTGAGGAAGCCTTAAAGAACCCGAGATGGGCAGAGGCAATAGAGGCCGAAATGGATGCACTACAAATAAACAACACATAAAGCATTGTATCACTCCCTTTAGGAAAAACATCTAGTGGGTTACAAATGGATATTCACCTTCAAACATAGAGCAGATGAGACAATTGATCGGTACAAGGCAAGGCTAATAGCAAAGGAGTATATATAGTCATTCGACATTGACTATCAGGAAACTTTTGCTCCGGTTGCAAAGATGAACACCATTAGAGTCTTGTTGTCTTTAGCAACAAATTTCAGTTGGCCTTTGAAGCAATTTGATGTGAAGAACGCATTTCTTCATGGGGATTTGGAAGAAGAAGTTTATATACAGCTTCCATCTGGGTCTAATGGTCTACAATCTAGCGGAAAAATATGTAGATTATGGAAAGCATTGTATGACTTGAAGCAATCGCCAAGAGCATGGTTTGGGAGGTTCACAGATGCTATGAAACGAATTGGTTATCATCATGGTAACTCTGATCACATTTTATTCATTAAACACAAGAATGATAGAGTTACACTACTCATTATTTATGTAGATAATATGATTGTAAGTGGTAATGACACATATAGAATAAAAAGGCTACAAGAATGTTTGTCTACTGAATTCAAAATGAAAGATTTGAGAGGACTGAAATATTTCTTAGGGATTGAAGTTGCAATGGTATATACCTGTCATAACATAAGTATATACTGAATCTATTATCTGAAACTGGTATGCTGGAATGTAAATCAGTAGAGACTCCTATTGTTCAGAATCATCGTCTAGCCATTCACCCAGATCAGGTACCAACAAACAAGGAAAGATGCCAACGATTGGTAGGGAGATTAATTTATTTGTCTTACACACGCCCAAACATTGCCTATGCTGTTAGTGTGGTAAGTCAGTTATGCATGCTCCAAGTAAAGATCATATGGCAGCTGTAATGAGAATTTTGAGTTACCTAAAAGGAGCTCCAGAAAAAGGACTGACTTTTAAAAGATACGAACATATAGAAGTGAAGGGATTTACCGATGCAAATTGGATAGGGAGTCTCCCTGACCGGAGGTCCACCTCTAGCTATTTTACATTTGTTGCAGGAAATCTTGTCACATAGCGAAGCAAAAAACAAAATGTGACAGCAAGGTCCTCGGCAAAAGCATAATATAAAGTAATGGTACATGGAATATGTGAACTGTTATGGATTAGAATCTTACTTACTGAAATAGGTTATGAACTAAAAGAACCTATGTTATTATACTGTGACAATTAGGCAGCATGGGAGATAGCTAATAATCTGGTCCAGCATGATCGAACTAAACACATTGAGATAAATCGACACTTTATTAAGGAAAAGTTACTTATGATGTTAGTGGGCATCCCTTTCGTTCGATCAAGTGAGCAGCTATCAGATATTTTAACTCATGCAGTTCCTGCAGAAACTCTTTATAAGTCTCTAGACAAGTTAGGCTTAGAAGATATTTTCGCACCAACTTGAGGGGAAGTGTTAATGTGTAATTAGCCATATTAGAGGGTACATTTCCATAAATAAAAGATATACACTATAGGAGTTCTAAAAGATATACATTGTTGTGTTCCTTTAGAATAGGAACTTTGTAACCTCCATATATATATATATATATATGTATATATATATATATATATATATATCTACCTATATGAGGTATTCCTCTAAAAGAGGAGAATAAGAGGCATAATTAAATAAAACTTTAAACCTTAAACTTTATCATACAAGAGCTTGTATAGCAGGAGTTTAAGGAGGGATTGCAGGAGGGGCACAACAACAACAAGGGAGCGCGAGCTGAGCTTTTGTAGCAGGTAGATGTTTTATACCTACACTTTTTACATAACATTGATTTTACTAACTTGTTAAATTCTTGGTCTTTGTATTTATGGGTGAAACCACAAAGAGAAATGATAAAGTGAAATAAACAAGAAATTAAAAGATATATAAGTACTTGATTGATTTAAAAATATGAATACATTAATGGACTTCATTGATGATCATTCCTTGAGCTTGATTAGTTGGTTCGAATGCGGAGGCTAATGATATTAGTAAGGTTTATTAACATCGACATGATTATCCCTAAAAATGAGGGATATTGAACTTGATTAACTATTCGGGTGAGAATAGTTAATGATATCGACTCGTGACGTCGATATCGACAATCACATAAAACTTGATTAGCTATTCCTGAAATGAAAGCTAATGATGTCAAGAATCTTGACATTGGCATTTCCGGAAATATTCCAAGGTATTACGGAAAGAAAAATTGATTGGCTATTTCAGGTTGGAAATAATTAATGACACCAATCGGTGGCATTGATGTTGGCATTTACAACAAACTTGATTAGTTGGTCCCAATATAGACGACTAATGACACTAATGAATTTATCGGGATGATTAAAAGTGTCAGCATTCCCTTCCAAGTTTTGGGGGAGAGGTGTTATAATGGTATTCCCGATAGGGAATGATTAAAAGTGTAAATGAAATGGGGATTGACATCTTGAAATGATTATTCGTTTGGCCTCAAAGAGGCAGATATTAATTGGAAATTATGAAATAAAATGGGCAGAGGAACTAGTTACCCGATAATGGGCTAGTGACATAAGTTTTTCTAATGACCGGAATATGTAATTTGAGTTAAATGGACTTGTCTGATGTTAATATTTTCAGGATGACTGATTTTTCAGATTATAAATGAAATGTTGGATGAAACCTAACTGTTAAACAAAAGTGGTAAATTGTGTTTATGTTATGGATTATTGAAGAAATAAAATAATTTAAATTGATGAAGATGTAATCCTTGTGAAGGATGGAGACAAAGATCATATTACTTGGGATGTAAGAATAGAAGTTCATTGAACATAGTAAGTGTTGTACAATTGAGGAATTTAATGGTATATATGTGATGTATTTTGAATTATTTGATGAATTGTAATATAATTTGGGAATTGTGTACTGTACATATGAAGGATGTCAAAGAAATTATGACTAATAATGTAAATATATTGTATTAAGGTTTCGTGTTATTGCTGACATGATAAGAATTTGATGTTAATTATAACAGTGTAATAAAATGCTAATAGTAGTGCTGAAACGACGTACTATAACGACTACCAATTGTTCTATCTAATGTATAAAATCATAGAGGGCTTGGTTCAAACATTGAAGACGCATAAAAATAATTTTTTATAATATTTAAAATCTAAAGAAAATGAATTACCGAGGTTAAAATTTTTATACTCCAGATACAGATACGCGGTATTTAACAACAAGTTGGCTACTATTTAGAATAATGTGAGAAAGTAAATAAAGAATTATATAATTAGTCAGCTATATGAGTGATGGATAATGAAATTTGGCCTGAATTATGGTGGCCAAATGAGATTAGGTTGTTGAATTAAATAAATTAATTAATTGATCTATGTATGGTATTTATATTATTTGAAGATGGATCTGATACGAATATTGTTCTAATGATGGTAGGTTCAATGATAAAGGGAGATTTTACTGAAAATCAAAAAGAAATATTGATATGCCAAAATAAGCACAAGAAATATGCAAGTTGAATATATTTATAAGCCAAAATTAGATCAAAAACATAATGAGTTTGATGATTTATATGGATGAGCCATAATGGGT
>Ga0325402_1005614_pt1 | contig 11759 bp, 11 predicted proteins | sample PopdelMetagenome_22_FD_207212 | JGI IMG/M metagenome (GOLD analysis project Ga0325402, IMG submission 207212) | Populus deltoides microbial communities from Bellville, Georgia, United States - Xylem-PdKOR-R3 | ecosystem: Host-associated > Plants > Phyllosphere > Stem > Wood/Secondary xylem...
TATACCAAACATTGTTCTTCTATATGTGTGTTTGGGAGTGCGGTTGAACCGCATTTCTGAAAATGTTTGAATTTTTTTGTTTTAAATTAATTTTTTTGGTGTTTTTGAATTGTTTTAATAAGTTGATGTCAAAAATAAATTTTTAAAAATAAAAGAAAAATTATTTTAATGGGATGTGAATGAGCTCTGTTGAAAAAACTAATTTTCCCCAAGTTATCCATTTTTCATCTAATTGAAATAATTTTTCCTAATTTATTCACCCCAGTCAAATATATGATCCGAGTCGAGATATATATATATATATATTAAATATGTTTGTGGTACCTTAAACATAATATTTTGCGCAAAAATAATAGTCCTCAACACAGTGAAGTGGAACCAAGACTAGTTTATAACTAAATAACATAGTAGTGTCCACTTACGAACCACAATCTATAACTTACCAAATATCAACTCAATAGTTAATTCTATGTTTCATTTTGTATAAGAGATATAACTTTATTTTTCATAAAAAAGTGAGATAACTTTTTTATTTTATTTTTCTTCGAAGATTTAATATCCTTAAACATAAAAAAAATATTTTCTTAACTCTCAATTTTCAGATTAGTCTACTAGTGCTATGGAGACATAAATTTATAGTTTGAATTGAAGATGGATAAAGTTTGCAAGGATAACTTTATATAAGAAACAGAGGAAATTCTAGTTGGAAAGTGAAGGGGTGTGTGAAAGTAGGGACTGATGTGATAAGGAGAGTTGAGTTAAAAAAATATTTTATAAGGTTACACATATTAGAAATATTATTTAAAAATAAATATTTTTTATTTATATAAAAAATTAAAAAAATTATATAAATTAGAATAATTTTTTCAAAAATTAAATGCATACAAAATAACTAAAAAATAATTGTCATTTCAAAAAAGCTATATAAACAAAATAAAATAGAGAAGAGTATATTAATTTCAATATAAAAAAATAATTTTAAAAAAATAAATATATAAAAAAACATCAATTTTTTTTTTTTAAAAGATGAGGCGATGTTGGGTCTGACCCATTTTGTTAGGACTCATGCACTTGGGCTCTTAATATATTTCTTATTACACATGAGGTGGACGACTCATATTTTTTTGAAAAAATAAATAAATAAGGCCTTAAGATTTATTTACTCAAAATCTGTTTTTAAACTTATTTTTAACCTAAAATACCTAGAAAATATGCTAAAAACCTTGACAAACCCATACATAACATTAAAAAAAACCCAAAAATCCATCATAAAACTTTAAACTAACTCAAAATAAAAAAATTTCTCGAGTTCAAATCTGTTATTTTTTACGCACTTTTAAGGTAAAAAAGCATATAATATGAACTTTCCTCAACAAATTGCACTATTTGACACTAAGATCAATTGTTTTGGTTGCCAAAATCAGTGCCAACAATATTTTTCTCTCTTTACCGCTAGAATTTGACGACCTCTCTCTAACCATGGATCGAAAAACAATACAAATAAATATTTTTACCGAAAGTGATTTATTAAAAAATATATGGAAGGACCTAAACTGTATAAACTGCATAATTTTTAAAGTTTGAGAAACTAAGTGTACTTGTTGCCAAATTTCTTACACACCATCCAATTTTGGAGCCTTTTTTATTAAGCACATAAAAATCTGATACTCAAGTCATTAATTCGACTGAATCTAATAAGACTGGATAGTCTAATAATTTGATTTAAACTACAGGTAACAATAACAGGTGAACTATAAAAAAACATTTGGCAACAATCAACCAAAACAAATGAGTTTGCTGAGATGGTTTAAAACCAACCAAAATAGGAAAAACAATTTACTCAAAAGAACCATAAAAAAAACATTTGTATTTGCTAATTTTCCAGTAGTAGAGCCATTGATATTATTTTTAGAAAGAAAAGGAAAAAAAAATCAATGGCAACCCACTGTCACTCAATTGTGGACATCATCCATCACAAAAAAAAAAAAAACTTGCAGAGATGATTCAAATCCAACCAAAAATTCTGGACAACAACATAAGAAGAAGTCACATGGATCGCTACAGCAACATCTCAGAAAACCAAACCAAATCAAATAAAACAAAATGAAGAGAGCATCCGCCTATATTCAATAAATCAATTCTATTTAATTCAAGAATAATTTTTTTTAAAAAAAATAAACTTAACAAAGAATAACAAATAAAAGGACTTGAGGTAACCCAATTAAATTTAAAAAATGATAAAATCAAGGTCATAGAAAGCATTAAAAAAAACAGAGCTCTATTTCCAATTAAATAAGTACTAAAAGATAAAAAAAAAAAAACATTAGCTAAAAAAATGAGAGAAAAGCTAAAACAATCCTACGCAAACATTATGAAGCTAGGTTAATTTTCAAAGTTTGTGCCTGTAAAATCTTATACACAGGTTTAACCAAGCTCAAATCAAAATCAATTAATATTGAAGAATTATATCAGGTAAAAAAATACCACTCTTGAAAATTTTGCACAGTGAAAAAAAACAATAAAAAATGAGAATGAAATCTATTCAGAAAAAATTTTATAGATAATGAATAAAAAAAATTATAACTCTAAAAGTTATCTTAGACTATAAAAAAATAGCAATAAGAAATGACAATAAAATTTGTCAAAGCAAAAAATTAAATGAGGTTGAAATTGAATAAAAAAATTAATTTCGTGAATTATTTTTAAAAAATATAACAAAAAATAGGGATTAAATAAAAATAAATAGAAGTTTAAAGGCTGACTTAAAAAATTAGGTAGTAAGGCTCAAACATCAAAAAAAGAAAAAGGAAAGAAAGAAGAAAAAAAAAATGACAGTGACAAACACATGGCAAAGAGTCTTTTTATTTAAGGCCAAGAAGGAGAAAACAATGTTCTCGACCACATTGAACTATGTCTAAGTGAACAATATATTCTTCATTTTAAAAAAAAATTAATACATATAATAGTTCCAATAATAAATATTTTACAATAAATGGCTGGCATCTTTATGATCTCCATCCTTCTCTATAAATACCAATCCCTGAAACCTTCTTAAACATCATCAAAACTCAAATAGCTATATTCCTGAAATGAGGTTCTGGGCACTTACCGTTTTATCTTTATTGTTGTCTCTATTACTAGGAGTCTCATCGGATACCCCAAAATGCGGATCGCTAGCTAAGAATGTCACATGCCCGAACGACCTGTGCTGTAGCAGTGGTGGTTACTGCGGCCTAACAGTTGCTTACTGTTGTGCAGGCTGTCAAAGCCAATGCCGCAACTGCTTCTTCACAAAAGAGATGTTCGAAGAGATGCTACCGAATAGAAACGATGAACGCTGTCCTGGAAAGGGATTCTATACGTATGACGCTTTTTTTGTGGCCACTGAATTGTACCCTGGATTTGGCATGACAGGCGATGATGACAGTAGAAAGAGAGAGCTTGCTGCTTTCTTCGCCCAAACCTCTCAAGAAACTAGTGGTAATTTATGGCATACTATAAATGAAACTGTATATTCATTAATTTTTGGCATCACATCACCTCACATTTGATTTGATCAGTTGACTAATTGTTTGCGGTTAACACCGTCGATGTATAGGACGGTGGATAATTGGAGAGGATGCTCCATTTACATGGGGATATTGCCTTGTTAACGAGCTGAACCCTAATTCTGATTACTGTGATCCAAAAACAAATTCTTCTTATCCATGTGTAGCCGACTATTATGGCCGAGGTCCTCTGCAACTTAGGTGGTGAGTCCAATATACTTGGGTACAATTTATTTATCTTTTCCTGCATACTCTTTATTCTCTTTCTTCAATTTGATCTTTTCAAACTAGTGTCTTTAAAAAAACTGGATATTATATTAAATCTTTGTTCCTTTAAACCTTTTCCGGGTTAGAAACTGGATATTATATTAAATTAAATTAATCTTGTAGTGATATTTGTTATATATTTGCACTGTGTTAATTCGATATTATGTCGTACAGGAACTACAACTACGGGGAATGTGGAAATTATTTAGGGCAAAATTTATTAGACGAGCCAGAAAAGGTGGCAACGGATCCAGTGCTTTCATTCGAGGCAGCACTCTGGTTCTGGATGACTCCACATTCAACAGGTGCACCGTCGTGCCATGAAGTCATCACCGGAGAATGGTCTTCATCAGAAGCGAATTTTGAGGCCGGCAGGAAACCAGGCTTTGGTATGTTAACAAACATTATCACTAATGGCGGTGAATGTACTCCAGACGGGAAAACAAGGCAGCAGAATCGCATTGACTACTATTTGAGGTACTGCGACATGTTACAGGTTGACCCTGGTGACAACCTTTATTGCGACAACCAAGAGCCATTTGAGGATAATGGACTCTTAAAAATGGTGGGAACCATGTAGTTTGACTCCAAGGCTATTGCTTGGAATTAGCAAGGACGTCTATGTACCCCATATAATTAAATAATCCAAGCAATAAATAAATAAATAAAAGGCCAAGACATTTGGCTTGTGTTTGTTAGTAGTGATTACTTATATATTATTACTCCATTTATAGCTAGCTTAGTATTAATCTCTGGCTGGAATGTGCACTGGACTAAACTCATATGTATTAACAAATGAAATGAGGACTGCGCCGAGAAAATTAAAGGTTTATGGTCAGATTCATCAATTTTCCAGTGTGTTATTTGTGCATACTGATACAAAAGATGGACCGGGAAAAAGAACACCTGCCACAAAAAGATGGACCGGGAAAAAGAACAGCTGCCACAAAAAGATATTTCTTTTGCTCCATATGGATATGTGGCTAAAATAGTTGGACCTATCATATCGTAATTGTTTTTTTTTTTTTTTCAAGAAAAGAAAGAATGAAAGTGCGGCTATCCAAGATCCAAGAAGTTTCAGATTTCTTCCGGACTGTATTTTTTATCCTTCTCCTATATGGATTTTTTTTTAACATGTGATGAATTCATAGAAAAATTTCAATGGATCTTGAGCTTCCATGGTTGATAATAGACTGAACTTCTCCGATGTACCTTCAAAATAAAGTTTCTATATGTTTCCGGGACCAGTTAGTTTTTGTGTTTTTTGTGTCTTGAAAAAACAATATATCAGAATGTCCAAATTAATTGTCCAGCCTCCCTTTATACCCATCCCTTTTGCATATAAAATACTGAATTACCCGTGATGTAAGGCCATGTACCGCTAGTGTAGCTCGCCCATGCAACTGTAACTATCATCAACTTATTTGATGAAAAGTCTCATGTTCATTGACTGTAAAAAACAGCGCTGTAATGAGATAGCGTGAAAATATTTTATGAATTATTGTATGACAGTACGTGTTATTTCGTGTGCCATCACAGGTTATTTGTTGAAAAAGGTTTGGTGATGATTTGTTATTGGTTTGGAGATCCAAAGAATGTTTTAAAATACACTATGCTCATACTCATGAATGAGATTTTTTAATATTTGGATAAAGGATATATAATCGTATGTTTATGTTAATATTTTTTAAAAAAAGTTTTAAAAGTAGATGATTAGTGATAGAAAGTTCAATACTTACAAATCAGTTCTTTATTATGGGGTTTATGGAGTTTCAGATGATAAAGTCAACGAGTTTTAAGTTTGGGATTACAACAAATTAGAGAATGAGCTTTAAATTCCAAGAACAAGAGTGTTTGTTCTTTTTTTTATGATAAATGCTTTGAGAATTAAAGTATGAATACTCAAATAATAAAAAATATGAATCATTTACGTGGATGGTTTAGGGGGTCTTCATAGCCCTTAAACCTTGTCATATTGCTAGAATAGAGAGGTTGGATAGTCATTTTCTCCTATTAAAATTAATGAGGGATAAATATCTTTTACACAATATTAAATGAGGAATAAATATCTCTTACATCATATTAATGAAAGATAAATATCTCTTACACAATATTAATGGTGATGAAATTATGATAGGCCCATAAAAGACTTTTTTACACCTAAAGGTGTAGAGAGATAAATATTTCTGACATTAGCATTTTGTGTTAAAAGTCATAAGAATAAATAAACGAAGTCTCATAGCCTAATAAAGAGCCTATAATGGTATTCAGATCCATATCAACTTCGACTTGGTATGATACCAAACCCACGGGCGATGAGTCTGATAGCTAGCTAAACCTATGTATGTTTGGGCTAAGCATCAGCTCGTCAAACCCATGTTTGTTTAGGCTTAGTATGTAGCTGAACCTAAAAATATTGGGTCTGATAACTCACCAGACACATATGTATGTGGGCTCAGCGTGTAATAGAACCCAAGGATGTTGGGTTTGGTAGCTCACAAAACTTATATATACTCGAGCTCAACGCGCAACTCAACCCAAGGATGTTGGTTTTGTGAGCTTGTCAGATCTATATATACTTGGGTCTGGCAGTTTGCCAGACCTATATGTAATTGGGCTCAGTACGTAGTCAAACCCAAGGATGTTAGGTCTGACAGTTTGTCATACCCATATCTACTTAGGCTCAACGCTTTGTTAAACCCATAGACGTTAGGCCTGGAAGCAAGCTAGATCCATGTCATCTAAACCTGATATTCTGCTAGGCTTAGAGATGTTGGATTATCACCCTGTCTTTGGCCTTTTTAAACATGAACTTAGGCTAAAAATTAAAATTTTAAAATATATTGATCCATTAGTAACCCCTTAAGTCTTTATGCATTGGATATATAAAGATTTGAAAGGTTATCATTTTTAATGAAAGACTTTTTACCTTTCTTATTAGATAGGCAATCCCAAACAGAACTGTTGGAATTGCCATGGCCATATGGCTTGTCCTCATTGATAAAGGGTCTCTTGAGAAAAAATGATGGCGAGTATTTAATACAATAATTTAGTAGGTTTCTGGAGATTTATAGTGACGTGAAAGGTTGTTCATTCAACAGTGAGGATGAAACATTATTTCCTTTATAACCTTATTCGCTCTTGCTTCCATTATTTTATTTTACTTTGATTCATGAAATTTCTTTGTAAAAATATATTGCTAAAAAGCTTTGAACAAAATTTTCTCTATGTCAAGAAAAATCATCATTTTAGGTATTCCTCATTTTAACACTCTTTTTCTTATTTGTTTTTGTTAGAAAACATGAATTTTAAAAGAATTAGATCTGACCCTAGGAGTAGGGATGTTGCTTTCTCTGATGGTGAGTTTAGCTTCCAACCAAAAACTGGAGGAAGCAGTAGGGGATAAGAGTGTATTAAACTAGGCTCTATAGCCAGAGGGGGTGAAAATCCAATGTTCACATCTAGAAGAGGGAAGGTAGTTCCCAACATAGAAGAAGTCTTTCCCCTAATACCTTTAGGGACTCCCGGGATAGAGAGAGGCTACCTCAAGCCCCTGAGGACAATGCACCTAGCACCCTTACCATAAATGAGGTGGCCTTTGTCAATAGTTTGTGTCCAAGAGAGTACATGGCTAAACTTTCTTTTAGGGATGATAGAATTAGCCAATCAACCTTGTCCACCCCCAGGAGTACTTTGAAAACATTACCCCCAAACGTATATATAGGTTAGGGTATACCTTCTTTCTCTAAGGGTTTGCTAAGGGAGTTTTTTTGGTATTACAGGTTGGGTCCATGCCAGCTTCATCCCAACAAATGGATCATTTTATCTACCTTTGATAAGTTCCTCAAGATTATTAGAATCGAGCCTACTATAACTATCTTTCGAACTTGTCATAACTTAATTGGTGGTACTGATGGCAAAAATGATGTTCATTAGTTCTTTACCTTTATAAACGAACTTATTAGATCCATGAAAGGGACCTTGTAAGGCAAACCTACACACGTCAGGAGGTGGAGAATGAGGTGGCTGATAGTAAGATATAATGGGACAGTCAACCTTAGAGATAGGATGCAAAACGTCTGAGGTTATGCCTACTGCTAAAAAGAACCTCCTCATGAGGTGAATAATAAGCCTTGTCTAAGCTCGGATAAGGAAAAACATGTGTTGTGTTGGCCTCAAACTCGACCAATTATGATGTCAATAAGATAGGCAAATGTCTTCATCAATCTTTGTTGCAAAGTATGCAGCTTTTTTATCTCTTGTTTTTATACATCTAAATATTCATTTCTGACCTTAGTTTTGTGTAGGGTTAAAAGTTGAATGAGAAAGAGAAACTTCAACAAAGTCTGTAAAGAAAAGCTTATCTGTATCAAGGACAGGATCTTCATCTCTTAACTTGAATGGATCAAAGATTGGATAGGAGATGGAAAATGATTTTATCAACATAAATAAGCTTTTTGTTCTTGAGAAAATAATGGCTAAAACCGCTACTCATATGGAAATGAAGGTCAAAGATAGTAGGGAAAGTCGTTCTCCCCTGGCTGGGGTTAACCGAAGCCAACCCCTTCTAAAGTAATGGTGGGTGTTGCTCCTCATTTCAAGAGAAAAGGGTTCCCACCTTTATATATTCTGGCATTGTAGCCTTAGTTGTAGATACCTCTCTTATCATTGCACTATCAATGCCCTTACCCCTAATTTCAACTACAAAGGCCTCTTTAACTGTTGTGACTTCTACCTAAGGTGTTTTTCTAGGAGCTGGACATTCTGGGTTAGAGGATGTTTTTGCTAACCTTATCCTTGGTCGAACCTCCCTACTTTTTCCCTACTTTGATCGAGGAGGAAAAGCAATCCATAGAGGTTATCCTAGGTAGGAGGTCTAACTTAAAAAAGGTTGATCTAAAGGTGGTGAAACACCTGAACATGCTTTTGACCATTCCTTCAGATATCTTCATAATGTATTATAAGAGCTATAATTGTTATTTGGTTATTACTAGACAAATAGCTCTTTATGTAAGAAACTCTCTTATTTGATCTCATTACTTTAGTTTATCACCATTGTTTCTAACAATCATTTTTTTTGTACATTTTTATGATGTGCATTCATTCTAAGAGGCGTTGGATGGTTGAGGGGAGCCAAGTGAAGAAAGCTATTAATAAGCACAAGGCAGGCCATATTGTCCTTCAAAGGCTAAAAGATGAGAAAGTTGTAGTGAATGTTGAGTTGAGGGACCTCAATATCACTTATACAAGTTTGAAGGATGATATGAGCGGCCAGGTCTTTCAGCTTAGCTTTATTAAAAAGAAGCTATATCTTGTTTATAATGAAATGGACTCCCTGAAGTAGAGGATGAAGAAGATGAGGGAATCCTAAGATGCTCTGAAGGTTGAGCTTTTTGTTGCTAGAGAAGAAGTCCAGAGCTCTCGTATAAAGTTATAGGCTCTGAAAATATCTTATATGGAGTTCTAAGAGTTTTTTAGAGAGTTATAACACTAAATAAGACAGTTAAGGCCAAGATTTTTCTTGTCGTGTCCAACCTATATTTCTTGAACTCTTGAAAGTTGTAGGGAGTATCTTACATATAGCATCACTATTTTGGATGACAAGCTCCGGGTTGTTATGTATATTTTGGACATGTTCTCGTGGATTTGTTAGACCATCATAGTTGTCCAAGTCATCTTCAATGAGATATATGCCTTAGGGACGAGTATGTGCAATACACGTCTAGATAAATGTGATCTTTTTATCTCATGAGTGTCTCACGTCACCCATGCGGTGTTGGCTAGTGATTTTTTGTTATGATTGATCGGTTCGTTGGGAGTCGCCACCTAGTATTTCATTGAAAGGTTACTAGGAAACCCGGATGTACTGGTCTTGTCAGAGATTCATGGGTAAGGAACTAGTTGTGGTTAGGGAAGGTATTAGCACCCCTAACGCACCCTACCTGAGATAAGCTACTTCGTGGCTTTGATGTGTTAAAGAAGTTTTAATAATTGTCTTTTCATCGAATATTAGAAATACAACTTACGTGTAAGTTCATAATTCTTGACCGTGAGCAAATCGAAATATTAAATTCTTCTTTATTCTTTGCAATTTTATCATAAATGAAAAAAAAAACATGCATAAAACAAATACAAACACACATACACTTTTACTAATATTTTTCTTTTTTTTCTTACACACTCCAAATTATACAAATTCAAAAACAACTAAACAAAAAAATTACATTAAAAAACTTTAAAAATTACAAAACAGACCCCCAAAAATCCATAACAGTGCTGGGAAACCTTCTGGACCTATATGAACAGTGGCGGCACGTCTCCTCCACACGCCACCACCACTGGCGGCACGTGGGTTCACGCGCCGCTGCAAAAATCCTAGAAAATGAAAGGGTCTTGCTCAGCTTCTTCTCCTCTTCCCTTCCCTGTCGGCGGTGAGAATCCCCGTCACCTGCAAAAAGGAGAAAAACACACAAATGGCAGTTGATTTTATTTCTTTCTTTTTTAGATCTGTTTTGGTCTCTTTTTGGATCTGCTTCCCTGCGGGTCCTTCTTTGGTTTCCATCTTCTCCTCTGCTTCGGGTAGTTGTCAGCAAGGAGGAGGCATGGGATCCGGTTGCGGGTTTGCCGACAGTGCTGCAGTGTCTCTGCTGCAGTAGAAGGCTGGCCATCGAGAGCTAAGTCTCTATTTAACAGAAACGGGAGTGGCTGAAAGAGCAGAGGAGGAAGGAGCGGCGGTCCGATCTGGGTCCGTGGGGGATGCTGCTACTGACGGCCGAGACCGGATGAGAGGAGAGGGATGATGAAGAGGAAAAAGGGAGGCTGGTTCGTCTGGGTGAAAATGGAGATGGGAGACAGTGGGGAGAAGAACAGGGCTGTTGGGTCTGTTGGGTTAATGTTGGAGGAAAAGAGGTTGGTTCAGGTGGCAGCCGAGAGAGGGATGAAGGGAGGGTTGTGTCCGACGACAGAGGAAGGAGAAAATAAAAAGTGAGGGGCTCTGTGTTGTTGGTTAAAAGAGGAGAAGAAGATGGATAGCGGCAATTTGGGAGAGAAAATGAAAGCCACTGGGGGGGTGGCTGTTTCTGGTTTTTCTTTTTTTTGCAGAGGGGCTGTGAGCGGCCGCTTGGGGTGAGGGAGAAGAAAAGGTCTTCTGATGGGGGCGGTGGCTTCTCTTTTGTTTGGCCGGGTTGGGTAGAGATGAATTTTAGGGTTAGGTTTTCCTTGTGTTTTTTTCTCTAAATGTGCAAAATTACCCTCTCTATAAGTGTTGTAGAGACTAGTATTTATAAGTAAAAATATTGCTAGGTTTTCAAACTTGGTCCCTCAACTTCTTTTTTTTTTTGTAAATTTGATATTTTTTTTTGGATTTTTCTTATCAACATCGACTTGAATGAGGAAAATCGGTGATTTTAAAAATAACACGTTAAAAGTTGAACGCATTCCAAAAACCTTTGAAAATTTAAATTCTTTTGAGACGATGCTAAAAATGCTAAAAACGATGCAAATATATATAAAAAAAAGTATTTTTTTGGATTTTTGTTGTTTTTCGCTATTTTTGGATTTTTCTGAAAATTTATCAAAACATGGGTCAAAAATTAGGAAGCAACAGATGCCCCCTCTTTACAATGCTTACGAAGCAAAACTCCTCAATGTTTTGCATAGTAAGCTTTGCAAAGAAAACTTGTCTTTTTGTCTTCCTGACTTGCTCAATATCCACTCATCTAAAGATCTTTTTTTTTTAATGTTTCTTTCTCTTTTCCTTCTCCTTTCTTTTTCTTTTTCTTTTTCTTTTTCTTTTTTTTTTCTTTTTTTCATTAACCTGAGATCCCATCTGGCGATCTCCTTGAACCAAAACTAAAATCTGCGTGGTTGGGCTAACCTGAGATCCCATCCGGCGATCCCCTTTAACCAGAACTAATATATGTGTGGTTGGGCTAACCTGAGATC
>Ga0325402_1005617_pt1 | contig 11756 bp, 4 predicted proteins | sample PopdelMetagenome_22_FD_207212 | JGI IMG/M metagenome (GOLD analysis project Ga0325402, IMG submission 207212) | Populus deltoides microbial communities from Bellville, Georgia, United States - Xylem-PdKOR-R3 | ecosystem: Host-associated > Plants > Phyllosphere > Stem > Wood/Secondary xylem...
CATCCAACCCCCCCCCCAAATTGCATATCATCTAGCATAAAAATTTGACTTGAACTTCCTCGTGGGATCGACCCCTTGCTTGCTCTATACTATCTTGTGTGTTGTGTTTGAATATAGGGTAATTAATTTGTGCGACCGCGATATTGTAACAATTGAATAGACAAATTAATATTTTTTTGTATTATTGGCATAGATGATTCTCTATTTACACATGGGTTTCTTGATTATTATCAGGATTTGTTTTATTAAAAAAAACATTGGAAAAGCTTGTGTATTTGTTTTTTTTTTTGCCAAAAAAAATCTAACCTGCTTCGAATCACGGGTCAATACAAATCTATTATGAATCCATTATACTAGCATTGACATTTTTCTCCGTTTTTCTTCTATCAAGGTCACCTCTCCCTTTAAATGTTCCATCATCATTATTAACAAAACTTAAAAGAGATGAAAGACTATATATAACTAATCCTCTCCTAGAATTAAATTCAATTATAGTATTTTATTTAAATTTAATTGATAAATAAGTTAAATTTATATATTTGAAAGAGATAGAATTTAATTTTTTTTTATATATATATATTACCCTCTTCACTTTTATCTTATTTAAAAAAGAGATGAGTATTTTGAGAAAGCTAGTTTTAATATTAATTTCTTCTCTTAATGTAGTAGATCAGAGGGGTTGGCCTTTGATTTATTTTTGTACCATTTTTAGAGATTGAATCCATTTGGAATTTTATTCTGGACACTCAAAAATAGTTCAAAGTTGTGATTTCATTAAAACCTCTTAATTAAATTCAATTCAGAGGGTTCCAGACCAAAAACCTAATAAAACAATATAAAAACCTTAATTAATAACTTATCAATCCCAAAACACTTTAAAATCACTTAAAAACAAATCAACTAAATTAGAAAAATTTGAATGAAACCTAATCATCTTTTTTAGGCATGTTTATACAAAAAAAAAAAAAAAAACCATCATCATCAAACTGCACTTGTTGAATGAAACCAAAAATAGCGAATTTCATAGTTGAAAAGTTGTCATTTTTCAACTTTCTCTCTCCTTTGTTATTTTCAAGCAACTTTTTCTTTTATCTCTCATGTTTAAGGATTAAAATATTAAGAAAATAAGCTTTTAAATTAAAATTAGAATTGCAAAAACTAAAGGGACGGCAAAGTAAGAAAAAGAAAAATAGATGAACTAATCATAATATTTTTTAGCAAATTTGAGATTGGCCATATAATTTCTCTTTGTTTTGGTCTTTCGTTTTTGAATTTTTTCTTTCCTTAATAATTTTTAATAAATTAGATATTAATTTATACATAGAAGGTTGTACTTGAAAAAAAAACATGTCGAATGATGAAAATAAAAATAAATTAGGTTATTGTTGATGGGTACAATATTTTGTCTATGTGTTTTAGTATATTTTATTAATTATGTGACTTGCACTATGCCACAGGTCAAATATTTTTATTTTCTATAAAAAAAGTATATATACAGATTTTTTTTCGATGCATTTCTATAGTTTAAGAAATTTAAGTTCACATAAAAAACTTTATGCATACATGTAATCAAATAAATCAAGAACTATGTATGTTAATAAATAAATAAAACATTATTAGCAATACGTAAAAATAAAACTTGAAAAATAAAAAAACAAGTATAATTGAAGATATTTAATCTTGAAAAACATGACAAATAAAGTTCATTCATACAAAAGATAAAAAAAAAAAAAACTCTTTAAATTTAAATGTATAACCAAAAAAAATAATTGATATTTAAAAGAGGTTCTCTAAACAAAATGAAAGAGAGAATGTGTACTAATGTAAATATAAATTAAAAGAATTTAGAGAAAAAAACTATATAAAAAAATAGAGAAAAAAAAACAAAGGTCAGGCGTTGTTGGGCTTCGCAAGCCAGGCCATCCCATTTGGCCCATTTTGTTGAGGCATGTGTGATCGGGCTTTTTTTTTTGTTCCGCTCAAAATGTTTTTGAAAAATAATCAAGCAACACGTCATCTGATTTGCCCAGATTATGGTGGCCGAAAAATCAAGGTTTAATTTTTTTTTTACCCCAAAGCTAATTTTTCAACCCAATTTTAACTCAAAACACCTCAGATATCGTGATAAATCTATTTATGATCTTAAAAATCCATCCTAAAAACCAAAATCAACCAAAAACTAAAAATCAGCCTGAGCTCATATATGTTTTTTCATGAACTTTAAAGGTAAAAAAAACACCTAATATGAACTTTCCTCGTCAAATGAAACTATTTGACACAAATATCATTTGTTTTGGTGGTCTATATTGGTGTCAACTACATGTTTCTCTCTCTACTATTGGAATTCGGCGACCTTTCTCTCTCTCTTTCCTTTCTCAACCAGGGACTAAGAAAAAATAAAAATGAATTTTTGTACCAAAATTGAATTTGAGAAATATTAAGGTACCGAAATTGTATAATCAGCGTTATTTTTTAAGTTTGAGGATCAAAATTTTTTTTATGAAACTTATGGTACGCTATCCATATTTGATATCATTTTTATTTTGGTTCCTCTTCTTTCAATCCCACACCTTTTAGTTTTATACTTGATAATTTTTTAAACATTGAAATCTAGATAAAATGAATAAATTGAGTAAAATATTTTACTTATTGGATAAAAAATTTCAGCAATCAAAAAAAATTCATGGAATCATGAATGACCCTTGTTAAAAATATTATTTTGTATAGTAATATTTCGTTTCAACTATCATTAATTTTCTTGCTTTTGGTTGACACGATTGGCAATCTAGCTGCAAGAAATTATCGGTATAATTGAAAGTGTGATTATAATTTTTTTAAAGTTTTTTTATTTAAAAATATATTAAAATAATATTTTTTTTATTTTAAAAATTATTTTTTATACCAGCGCATCAAAATAATCCAAAAACATTAAAAAAATATTAATTTTAAATAAAAAAATTTAATTTTTTTAAAATACAAGTCGCACCGTATTTCCAAACTATTCTTAAACAAACTTTAATTTGTTAGCTGTATTTATGTTGCGGTTATACATAGTTCTCAATCCAACAAACCAGCTTGTTAATTAATTGCTCTTTGACCAGTTTTTTCAAAGTGAAAGAACCTCAACACAAGCCCAAAAGAGACCATCTGGACCATTTCTTATATAGGAACCAAGCATCGAACACGAGTGCTCGGGGATTAACTACATGTCTACATCTAAACATGTACATGTCTACGTATGCGGGAAAGAATTTTTATTATTATTAGGTAAGCAATGCCTTGTTCGTTTATTATAAAGTAGTTTTTTAAAAAAAAAATTATTAAAAAGTGATTATTTTTTTTTATTTTATAGTGTGATGAAAATAGTTTGATTTTTTTTCCTTATGAAAAGATTCTGTCATCATTCATCGAGCTTTTTGTTTTGTTTTACTTGATAGGTTATATTAAACCAATTAAAATCTATTTAGGTAATTATAAAATGATTAATGAACAATCATTTTTAACTTTATTATTCAAGTTATTATAACCCAATTTTGAATTTAATAAAAAAATAAATGAAAAATAATTTGAGATTTGGGTCAAGACAACACAAATTGAAAGTTCAATTACTAATAAGGATGAAATTATAAAGTTGGAAGTCAATTTGGCCAAAAATTAGAAGAATTGATAAGTTTAGGAACTTAATTAAATTTTGAATTAGTTTAATTATTGCAATTAAGGGCTTAATTGAAGAAATATCAAAGTTCAGGGTTGATTTGGGTCAAAATTACAAGAAATTAAATTTCAAGGACTGAAATGAATAGTCGTTGAAGCTACAGGGGGTTAATTAATTTTTCCAAGGGTAATTTTGAAAGAATTAAAAGTTTGAGGAGTCAATTAAGGACTGAATTGGTTAAATTTGAAACCAAGAACTATTTTTGTAAATGACGCATAAATATAGGGGTCCAATTGCATTAATCCAGGGGTGAAATTAAAAAAGAAGAAGAAGATTTCCAAGAATAAGGGCCCGATTGCTAAATATCAGAACTTCAGGGGATAAATTAAAGATAGTCATTTCAGTTGGAAAAAAACAACGTCTTTTCTAAACCAATTGTTCATCCTCTTCTTCCTCATCCTAGAGAAGACCGATTCAATCAAAATTGCAACAAATCTGATCCAAAACGTGGATCACATTTATCTTCTACCAAACCTGCTAGTGGCCTCATTTTCTCTTGCCTACACGGTGCTTCTCCAATGCAAGGATGGGTCGTCTCTAATAGTCATGCAATGGCAGAACTGTTGGTGCTCTGTTTTCTTCAAACACAAACGAACGAGCCGTGCTTATCCTCATCCCCAAGATCGTTATCCTAGGAGAGATAAGACGAATCACCAGGGAATTCTCTCGTCCTATAAAAACTAGAGAAAAGCTACACCCAAGAGAGACGAAAAAAAAAACAGAGGAGAACACAAAGGAAAACCAGAGAGCCAAAAAAGATAGAGCATAAAAAAGACAAGAACAAGAGAACCAAAGAGCATATCAGAGGGGAAACCAAAATCAAAAGAGCAAACTTTAGCCTTCCTTCAGAATTTAAGCAACAAACGTCCGACATTATGTAAGCTTCTCTTCCCCCTCATCTTTGCAATTTTAATTACCTTGTTACCGTTGCAAGCATGCATGAATAAATTCATGCATGCCTGCTTCTATGGCCAGTTTGGTTACTAGATTGGACCAATGACTAGGCTGGTAGGATGGATCAAGCCTAACCCGTAAGACTGGGCTAGATCCAGCCCAAAAAAACAACAATAAGAAGAGGAATTGTTGAGCTTGGGTTGGGCCTGGGCCTCGAGCCCAACCAACCCATTTTCTTTGAGCTAAGGGTGTATTTTTCCAAACACACCCTTATATCCTTTTTCTTTTTCTTTCTTTTTCTTTTTTTTATTTTGATATCTAGCTAAACAAGCATTTTAAGATATCATAAAATTTTGAAAAAATTCAGGGACCCTTTTGGATTTATTTGTGGGTCCCTCACATTTTTTTTACGACTTAGTACTGAGTTTTAAACTTATACTATGAAATGCGAATCTAGTATACAATACATATCTGTATTTGTTTCTCTAAAAAAATAAAAATATGTGTTTTGCTTTCAATTCATATTTTACTGGTTTATTCAATGGCGCCAAAGTCCATAATATTTGTATTCACTAACGTAAGAATTAGAAATACCCTCGATATTCACTAACGTTAGAGTTAAGAATATTGACAATAAGATTGAGAATTATTTTGAATTTCTAATATTCACTAACGCTAAAGTCAGCAATACCATACTCTTTTGTTACGTAATATTTATCAACGCTAGAGTTAAAAGTATTCGTAGTTGAATATTCATTGGCACTAGAGTTAGAAATATTATAGGAAGACCATAAAAAACAAAATAAAACAAACCCTTAACAATTTAAGACAAAACCAATAATGTAGCCTACCTCAGGTAAGATGCTTAAGGAGTGATAATATCTTTTTTTTCATGTAACCAGGTTCGTACCATAAAATATATGTTGACCAGTTAGGGTTCCTAGTGACCATAATACTAGGTGGCGACTCCTTAAACCAGATTTTTTTTCTCTCTGAGAACAAGATGTCAAATATATATTCTTTTTCTCTAGAAACTTTTAAGGTCACTATGATGTCGAGTGCGACACAAGTAATTTTTTTTACTTTTTTTTCCAAACAAAAAATGCAAAATCATATTAATTTGGTTCTATTAAATTCTAAAAGTAATTTAGTAGGTTTTTTAAATTATTTATAGATATAACAATCTTAATTTATCTATTATATGTTCTTTATCTATTAACATAATAATTAACAATCACATAAATAAGATATTAATTAATTATATAAGGAAGATTAGTTAATACCTAATCGAGTTTTAAAACTATAATATTAATTATTTTTATTTTTACATTGACCTAGGTCAATGGTAAACCTGACCTATAACCGGGTTGACCCTTAAGTTGGATTTTAAATCTATGATAATAATTTTTTTTATCCTTACATTGACTTACATCAATGGTCAACTTGAACTATGACCCAAGCGTTACCCTTGGTCAACCTCTAAGTTGAGTTTTAAAAATATGATAATAACCACTTTTATTCTTATGATGATCAGGATCAATGGTCAACCCGATACATGACCCAGGCTTGGCCCCAAATTGACCCCCTAGTTGGGTTTTAAAATTATAATAATAATTATTTTTATCTTTACGTTGATCTGGATCAACATGAATTAATCATTTTATAGAGAATTGAACAAGCTTGTTTTACTCTTTTTAATGGAACAAAAATTTCTCTATTAGAACAGCTTTGGACAGGATAAAAATTAATTTTTGTACTATCCAAAGGTGCACCAAACAACTTCACAAAAAAATTATATTGTTCCGTCCATCTTTGTCCAGTATACTAAACAATACCTAATAGTCTTTACTAGATGAGTTCTTGCATTCTGTTATGGACAATCTTCTAGTTCTTTTAGCAATTAGTTTATCAACAATAGCTAACCACATAAAAAATCAACTCTAAAAAACTTGGAAACGAATGTTAAGAAGGCAAAGAAATCAATGCAACATGTAAGCATTGCAACATAAAGTTAAAAGAAATAGTAATGTGCACTCTTATAACCCATTTTTTACCTTTAAAGTTTTCAAAAAAACAAATTCCAATAAAAATGTTGTTTTTAGGAAAAAAAACACTTAACAAAAATCTTTTAAAAAAAGGTTCCAAAAATAAAATACAATACGCGTTGTAATCAAGTGAGAATGTAATTAAAGGGTTGAAGGATCAAAATGAAATAAGTGCTGGAATTTGAAAACCCTATTAATTCAATCAGCGGTGTAATTGAAGAAAAATTAAGATTTAGAGTCAACATGATAAAAAATGCACAAATTAAAAATCCAAGGACTGAAGTATAAAATATACCAATATTAGAGGACTACTATAAATGTCAACAAGGGCTTAATTGAAAGAAATATTGGAAAATTAGTCAAAATTCATCAAAAAAGAGGAAATTAGAATTAAGAGGACTGATTTGAAAACCAAAGCAAAGAATAAAAAAAGAGTTAGGAATAAATGAAACAATGCACAACCCCATGGAAAAATATATTAACGACACCTAATATGACAATGTTTAAAAAAGGGTGCATGATTTCTTCTTTCCTAACATGACTTCAGCCTATAATTTCTCTATTTTTTTACAAGTTTTTAGCTAGACTTTACATGACCATTTCTTTCTCTCACGTGGACATTAAATGCCAAGAGATTAACCATCCTCTTCCCTTATACATGTACTTCATTTTTAGTTAAAGATCTACTTCATTGCCTCCATGTGGTGGCAGAAAACACATGCCACACACATCCAATAAAAAAGATTGATGGCCAAGATTGACCCAAGAAAATCAACAAACGGATTTGTTTCACCTAGAAAGGTTATAAGACCTTTTTTATTGTCGATGAATAAAACCGCATAGTGAGAAAGTGGGAGGAAGAAGTATAAAGGTAGTGGGAACTTTAAACATCTTGTTTAAAGAGTAGAAATGAGTGAGGAGAGAAAGAAAAGAAAGAGAAAAAGGAAATAAAAAGAGAGAAAAACCATACTAAAATTATTAAAATCCAAATATAGTACAGAGGGAAAGCTTATTTTTTTAGGGTTAGAAACTAATTCACTTCGAACCACAAGGTATAGAGGGGATAAAGTAGCAAGAGAGGAATAAAATAAAAGAAAAAAGAAGCGCAAGCCAAAAAAAAAAGAATTCTAGAAAGAAAAAATCACCAAAACATCCTCACCACTATCGACCAACCACCAGAGCACCTCCCCACTTTACTCGAACCACCATTGAGGTAAATCACAACTTTTTTTTTCTTCAAGGTTTCTATGCAAAATGTCATAAACAATGTTTTAATAATAAAAAAAAAAATACATGAACACAAGTTAAAGATAGTGTTTTTAGGCTTTAGTTACAATATTAAATATGCTTGACTACAAAAATTATGAAAAATATAGATTTAACAATGTGTTTTGGTTTCTTGAAAAACAAAATGCATGGAAATAAAAATGATGTTTTTAGTTTCTTAGTTGGGTTTAATTTAGATAGTGTCTTTTATCATAAAAAAAAAATAAGGCTAAATGTATGTTTAGTTTCCTTTACAAAAATGCAAGGATGGAAACTTAAAGTTTGAGTTTTTAGGGCTTAAGTGTTTTAATTTAGGTTTTGCATGCTTCTTATTTTAAAATATAAAATAGGGGTTACATATGTGATTTTTATTTGAAAACAAGTGTACGAAAGAAAAATCAAAACTTTATGTTTTTAGGTTTACTTGTAACCTAGATTTGGAATAATAAAAGTTAAAGGTTATGAAGTGTGCTTTGTTTTTTTTTTTTTTTTTATGATGGTGCATGGTAAAGATAGTTTTGTCAATTCAAATGTTACATGCTTCCTTGATTATGAATAATGAGAAAAATTTGAAAGTGTTTTTTTTTTTTGTTGCTTGCTTGGATGATGCATGTATAAATAGTACGAGACTTGAGATCTTTTATTTTTAGAATTAAATTATCTTGAGTTTTTATACTTATGCTTGATATACTTGTTGTAGGTATCCTATCTTCATCCTCGTGTCCTTATATCTAAAGAAAAAAAGAATAAAAAAATATTTATCATATTAAATGTTTTCATATTGAATTTTTATAACTTGTTTAAAAAATATATTGAGATTTGACCCATATTAAATTTTTTTTTATTATAAGCTGATATTCCAAAACCATTTTTTTTTAAAACCTAAGATTAGTCTAATATGGTGTTTTAGAATAGTCTCATTTGTTGTCAAAATCTAATATTTTTTTCTTTAATAAATCAACGGACTTTTTTTAATTAGTAAAATCTCCTCTTTTTAGGGATTGATATCAATCTTTTCATAAAAATTCTAATTTCTATGAAAAATCCTATTTTTAGAGATTAATGTCAAAATTTTCATTAGAAGTTCTAATTCAACAAAATCTCTTATTTTTAGGGATCAAAGTTAAATTTTTTTGTTAAAACTCATATTTCAATGAAATCTTTTATTTTTAGGATTAACGTCAGTTATTTTGCAAAAATTTATATTTGAATGAAATCTCCTTTTTTTCAGGGATTACCATCAAAGTTTTTCTGAAAAATCCCAAATCGATGAAATCTCTTATTTTTAAGGATTAACATCAAATTTCTTTCGACAAGTTTTCAACACCCCTTTTACAAAATACATATAATACAAGCTTAGAGAATAGAAATATATAGTTAATAGCATGCATAGGATTAATTTAGAAAAATATACAACAAGTGTAACTTTTTATTTTAAAGATTGCAGTAAAGAAGATGATGCCTATATTTCTTTAAATATAACTAACTCAATGCTCGAAAATGCAGAACCAATGTCTATTTTAGTATTCTTAATTTTCTTTAATTATTTGGTAAAAACTTTATTTATTTTTATTTTCATCCTTTTTACTTCCTCTAGTCTTGTATTCATAATGGTGTGATGTGTGCTTGTTTGAGATTGTGGTAGCAGTAGCGGAAGCGGTTGCGGTTTAAAGTGTTTTTCGCTTAAAAATGTATCAAAATAATATTTTTTTTATTTTTTAAAAATTATTTTTGAGATCAGTACATTAAAACGATTTAAAAACATAAAAAATTAATTTTTAGCAAAAAAATAAATTATTTAAAAACACGGGTTGAACTATATTTTCAAACAGTCTGTAAAACTAAATAAGCCTCCTACAACAAAGACAAAGATTTTGTTGTAAGATTCAAAATGTACAAGGGAGGAGAAAAGACATTAAGCCAGCATATGGACAAAAAAAAAAAAGGGACAAAAAACCAACTCCAACCCTTCGAATGGACAGAAAGTGAAAATATTTTTTAAAGAATAAAATAAACTAGAAAAGCAAAGAAAACCACCCCAAGCGAGGGAAATAAACCAAACCCAACATTAAGTTCCCTAGGCAACACGCAAAGGCGAAATTCAACACATCAACTTAGTACGTGCAAAAAGCTAATGACTTTCAGGCTCATCCATGATTCTTTATTTATTTAGAGCGGGTTTGACAGTGTGGTTACGGGTGTTTTTCAAATAATTTTTTGTGCTAAAATACATGTCAATGATTTTTTTCATTTTTTAAAAATCATTTTTAACATCAGCACATCAAAACGATCCAAAACATACAAACCATATTCAATTTTAGTAAAAACAAAATTCAAAATTTTTGAGAACGCAGCCGCAGCCGCGTTCCCAAACATAGTCTTAGTTGTTGCACTTGCAATTTTTTTCCTCTAATCATACAGAGTTATTCATCCAAGGTTCTCAGTTTTATCAAGTTGTCTAGAAAAACAACATAAAAAACATCTATTTAAAAGTGTGGTTGCAGTTGTTTTCAAAATACTTTTCGTGCTAAAATACATAAAAATATTTTTTTTATTTTTAAAAAATTATTTTTAAGATCAGCGTATTAAAACGATCCAAAAGATTAAAAAATTAATTTTTAATAAAAATAAAATTAAATTTTTATGGAATGTAGTTTGCACCGCATTTCTAAACAAACAGTACTCGTAAAAAAAAATATAACTCTGGCTAACAAAACAACACATCAAACAACAATACTTTAAAAAAGAAACAGATTAAACATTAGTGAAAGAATGACATGAGATTCACAGAAACCAAAACAATTCAATATCAGAGCCAAAAAAAAAAACCCCCACAAAATTAGCTAACAACCAATCAAAAACCCTTTAACAAGCCCGCAAAATGAACCACCAATACTTGCATTTTAAATTTAATTTTTTAATAAATCTTACAACATAAAACTCAATTATTTTAAAAATCAAATATATTATTGAGTTTAATTCACCGCTAATCTACTGAAAAACAAACACATTTTAATGACCCGAGCAGAAAGAAGAAGAATCAAGGCACCTATCTAGTTCCAAAACTCGGAAAAATAGGTTAGTCCAACATCATCATAATGAAAAAAAAAAAAAGTAAAAAAGAAAAATACCATACTGACCTTGATCTCTAACAAGGGTAAGAACCCTTTTTCTCCCCGATCAACACTCCTTAATTAACGCTAAACCTGACACCAACCAAAGAAAGAGTAGTTACTAATGGCAACATCGTAAAAACATGAAGACAAAAACAAAACCCTTGGGCCTATGTTCTGGTGAAGATCAGTAGGGGAGAGAAGTTGTTTCATTGGTTTGGAGAGGAAAGAGAGAGCACAGAATAGGGTTCGGGTGGCCATCTCGAAGAGAGAGAGGAGGACAAAAAGGGAAAACAACTATGTAGTGTGTACGCAGTAAAAATGCCATCTATTTTAGTTTTTTTTTTTAATTTTAATTATAATATATCTAATATGGGAAAGATTAGGGGTTGTTTATAAAAAGAAAAACTATAATTTTCGGTTCAATTGTTTTTTTATTCAAAAAGGTTTTTTGGTTTTTCAGATTTTTATTAAGTTTAAAAAACATTTTTTTGAGGTTTTTCTTTGCCAGTTTTTTGAACAAGAAGAAAAACTAAAATGATGGAAAATACAAAATTTTTCTTTCATATAATATAAAACACTAAAATTATATTCTCTTATATTCTTATATTTACTTAGAATCATAAATTTACTTTTCTTATTATAAATGTAATATAAAAAAATATTTTTTAGTTAATAATTATACTTCTTAATTTAAATGAGATAAAACTAATATTTTATAAT
>Ga0325402_1005623_pt1 | contig 11748 bp, 6 predicted proteins | sample PopdelMetagenome_22_FD_207212 | JGI IMG/M metagenome (GOLD analysis project Ga0325402, IMG submission 207212) | Populus deltoides microbial communities from Bellville, Georgia, United States - Xylem-PdKOR-R3 | ecosystem: Host-associated > Plants > Phyllosphere > Stem > Wood/Secondary xylem...
AGCATAATTTTATACAAGTTCCACTTCAAAAAAAGTAAAGATTATTTGACTAATCAAATGATTTTTTTAATAATTAAATAAAAAATAAAAGATACCATAACACTATAATACTAAAAGTAGAGCATCTGCTTCAATTTTTCAAGAATCTAATTCACATATTCTTTAAAATCCATTTGGTTTCGTCAGATTTTAGATTTTATTCAAATTCAAATTTCACCTTTTTTGAAGGATAATGTCGTTGGCTCACATTTTTAAACTTCAAACTACAGTTCTTGCCAGGAAAAGACACTGCAGTAAATTATTTATCGAATCCGCATGAAATTGGCTCAAGTTGCAAATGGGCATGATTTCAAGACCAGCCATCAGTGCACTTTCATATTTCAGGGTTCCAATTTAATCCAGTATATTTATCTGGTAATTTTTTTTGGATTTGATAAATAATAAATAGAGTATAAATATTATCAAATTTAATCTGAAATTTATTTGAACCTGACCAGAAACACACATTTAAATTATATAAATATATTTGTAGAATAATTAGATTTTTTTTACAATATGATACAAATACCTTAATATTGATATAAAACACGTATAAATAAATAATACTTATAATTTAATATACATGCATATACTTCATATATACACATATATAACGTGTAACAAACATGAAAATAAAAATTTAGACAAACACGTTGTTTGCATCTCGAAATGAACATTAACATGATTTTCTTATATTTCTAATATAAAAAATTATTCTCTTTAATCAATAGTTTTTTGTTTTTAATATTTTTTTTATCTTTTTATTTCAAAACAGTATTCAAACAATTACGATAAACAAAGATGACGAGAATTCAAAGCCCACCCTTGCCTTCCTGGCTACGAATTTATATTATTTCTGTCCATGTCATTAAACTCCCTGCATTTCTTAATCTCTTGCCTAATCATGGGCTACAGCTTGGAAGATTAAGCTTGTACGAATGGCTATCAAGACTGTAGAAAAATCGGTTATATTAATTGAAAAATGAAGTAAAAAGGTTGATAACTGAAGAGTAAAACCAACACAACATCAATGATAAAAAAATAATTACTCCACGACCCGTCACGCTCTTAAATACATATGTAAGCTGACGCAAAAAAAAAAAATTATGAATTTGAGTTTAACATAAATTTTAAAGTTTATATTTTTTTTATTCAGCAAAAATTAATCTCATAAAATCTAAAATGATAAATTTAAATACCCTAAACATCTGTAATAACCAAAAAACAACTAATAAAAAGAGTTAAAATCCAAAACTGATAAGGAAAAAACTTAAAATACTGGCTAAAATTCAAAGGAGTGAAATTTGGTGAATCCCTCAATCTAAATTGAGGTTTTTTTATTAGAAATTTATATAAAAAAAAACTCGAGCCCGAATCAATAATTTATTTAAAAGATATATCTATCTGGATAACTCGTTAAACGAATCAAATCCATCAAAACCTGGGCTAATTGTTACACGTCATAGGCGAGCTAATAGATTTTATAAAGCCGCCTCTCTCTGAACTATGACAAATTTCTCTCCAGTCAATCTCCCTCTCCTTCCCTTCTCCTTCCTTGCTTTTCCTCTCTCTCTACTCTTTCCCACCCTCTCTATAAATACACGCAATTCAACTAATCCCAACCTTGAAACTCACAACCAGTAACCTCTTCAATGGAAATGGAAATTGTGATGCCAGTGCCGCCTGTGGACTTCAACTTTGATAGCACCTGTTCTTCTCCTTACATGACTGCCCCTTCAAGTCCTCAAAGATTTGGCAACTTACTCTTTAGTGCCCCAACAAGCCCCACTCGCATGTCCTCTTTCTATAGGGAGCTTAATGATATAACTCTTTCTACAAATTCATCATCTACAATCCCTTTTGACTGGGAAAAGAAGCCTGGAACTCCCAAATCCAAGAACCAAAGTGAAGACAACAACAAGAATGATGGTGATCTTGATGATTATAATGAGGATTTTGAGTTCGACTTTAGTGGTCAATTAGAAAGAACTTCTTTATCAGCTGAAGAACTATTTGACGGTGGAAAGATCAAGCCTTTGAAGCCACCACCTGGCTATGATTCTTCAGTTTCTTCTCCAAGGTCTCCAAGATCACCTAGATCAAGAGCCACAAAAAAGAAGGAATTTGACCCCTTTCAAGCTGCCATTGAAGAGACCTGTAGAAGAGAAGTTAAACTACAAATTAATCAACAAGGCCAAGCTCCCCATCAACGTGGAAGAGGCAGAAGCTGTGGTAGTGGTTCCTCATTTTCAGGTTCTATACGTAAAGGAAGCAGATCTTTATCTCCTTTAAGAGTCTCAGACATCACGTTTCATCAAGAAGAGAATTCCCAGAATTCAAATAATATTTCTTCTACAGCAAGCACCCCTAAATCATCTTACACGTCTTCTATCTTATCCGCAATATCATTCACATCGAAAAGGTACAAGAAATGGAAGCTGAAGGACTTATTGCTATTCAGAAGTGCATCAGAAGGAAGCAGGACGACAAGCTGCAATGACCCGTTAACAAAATATTCAGTCTTGTCCAAAAAAGAAGTGGCAGAGGATGTCAAGAATTCTAGCTTTCGGTCTACAGATAGTATAGGAAGTTCCAGGAGGAGATCAGGGCCTATATCAGCTCATGAGGTGCATTACACAGTGAACAGGGCGGTTTCAGAGGAAATGAAAAGGAAAACGTTCTTACCTTACAAGCAAGGTTTATTGGGGTGCTTGGGATTCAATCGGGCTGCAAGTGTGCATGAGATCTCTAGAGGTGTTAGGTCTTTGACACGTGGATGATTCAGATCAACTCAATCTGGGTTTTCTTCTTCTTCTTTTGTGATTTGAATTTTAATGGTTAGCTTGATATATTTGTTATACATGATTATAATGGTGCTTTGTATGGAAATACGACATAATCAATGAAGACATCTACAAGATTACAAATGTGAACAGAACGCTGCTCGTGTTTGGCTGTGTCTGAGATGTGGTTTACCAAGTAAAAGATTCAAAATAGAATGCGGTTGTTGTGCTTATCTCTAAATTTGGCATCGACGTTTTCTAATGTCTTCTGGTAAAAGGTTCGATATATAGACAAATTTGACTGAACATAATAATTATTTCATCACTTTTCTCTGCAGTAAGAAATATTCTGGCATTGCAATTTTGGACCCCATTGTATTCCATGGTGATACTTGCCTTGTAGGGAAAGTTCATATGTACCAGTCATAAGAAAACAGAGCCCGCTGAACTAAAATGAGCTGAAATGGGTTTTAAGCAACACAGATCAATGAACTAAACAAGAAAACACAAGTAGCATTAAAGTGAATAGTTCTCTGAATGAGATCTTCAAGCCATTTCTAGAAAGGATCAAGAGGTCCTTTTGATAATAAATTTCCTTACATGAGCTGAGTACATGTGGACCAATTGAATCATATCATAGAGATTTATAATGGCACTCAACAGTAACAATGAGATTCACTGCACCAACCATTTAAACAATTTCATCGATTAAAAAGTTTCCCATCTAAAAATACGCATCACCAGCTAGAAAGTTGAAATGTTGGAGAATGATAACACAACATGGCATTAGCCGAAAAACTAAAGGGAAGCAGTGCCACTACACATGGGTGGAAAAGGGGTTTCCCTAACATAATCATTATGTTAGTGGAATAATTACGCTCATGACGTTAAACAGTGTAAAGGTCTGTGATTGGTATATTGGCACCAATAGTCAAACGAAAGGTGGAGGAATCAATCACTCAAAAAACAAAATAAAACTCACAAAACTTGTCCTTTCCTGCATTTTATGACCATGATTTGCTCATCACTACAACCTGTAATGATGAACAGTCGAGGAAGCAACTTTTGTTTAAAATGTTTTAGGCTCTCAGATATGTGCATACAATATGTTGTCTTAAAAAATGCAAAATTAGAGTGCTGCAACTTAGTGTACTGTTGTGATTGAAGAGTTTGAAACAAAAGAAACAAGGTTGCTCATTGCTAAAGCATACAGCTAAAAAAATCCCTGAACTATGAAGCATATATTGGCTGCTATACCCAGTGATGCTGACATGTCTGATTTCTAAATTAAACGTTCATAATGATTTTTAAAATCAATGCTTTGTTTTTTATTACAGCTAGGCCAAACATACACTAAACTTCAAATTAGAACTGGTCAGTTCGGTTACACCAATAGGGTCCATTACTCTGCTTTTCCCTCATAAATTTTACTGTTAACTATATCGATGGTAAGTATATTTTTGAAAAAGAAAAAGGAAAGGAAGAACTTGAGATTGTTTTAGTATACAGAGTTTTGCTTTTGCAAGGCACTCCTGGGGGAAAAGAGAGCATGCATGCAACCTGGCTTTACTAAAAGGTCTTCAATGTCTATCATAAAGGAGACCCACATGAAATATATATGCCCTTTAATTATGATTACTTTCCTTTTTGCACTCTCTTCTCTGGGATTTGTATAGCGAGGGAGGATAAGTTGGCCATCACATTGTATCTATGCAATAGTGGATGAAATACTCCTACGACCATAGAGAATAATAATTTGCAATGCAAAAAACTTGTCTCATTTACAACATCAATGATGGCAATGATAATGATGAGAGTATGTCAATGGTTTTTGGCCATATATTTTTATTCTCAATAGCTTCATCATGGTTGTTGGTGAAAATGATGGCCTGATCTCTTGATTATATATAGAATCATAACATAACTAGGGCTCTTAAAAAATTGTATAATCTACTAATCCAGAGTGCCAAGTTCTCTCAGTCAAGTCCAAACTGCTTCTATAATAACTCATATGCCCAATTCAATATGATTTCTATCTGCATTTTTTTTTGGACGCCCGACGTAATCCTGTTATCCTAGGTGCTGCTTGATTCCTCCGCCACTGTCCTCTTGCACATTTGTAAAGCTCCTTGTTGACTTTCTACCAAGGGCCAGAACACAGGTTGAAAAAAAAGCTACAGCCTTTTTTCCTGACTCGTGCCTTTGAGGAAGACCTGTCTCCAGCTTGCATGAATTTGTATCGTTTCAAACAACGATTTCTACCCAACTGTTCTGATTTTTCTATCACAGTTATTGTCATCACTATCACCAACAGAATTGCTATTTTCACTTGATGTACTGCCTTGCTTTATGAAAATTTTATCGCACACAAACTTTTTCCTCTCTGCAGATGACTGTCTAACTCTCACGAAATCATTGCCATATTTTGCTAGTTTTTTTCAAAATCTTTCCTGAGAGAATTCCCATAACAGAGTACAAGGATTAGCCATTTTGCTATGAAAATATTGTCCAAATTCATGAAATTATTCTTGAGAGATGGACTTCAAGTGGATTTTGCAATATCAAATCAGCAATGAAGAAAATTTGACTGTCTTGACCAAAAGTTATCAGACCTTTTGGCCACTTATATTTTTATACAATTACCATAGGTAGTATTCCATGCACGCATCCGCTTTGTTTGTCAAAGAAGGACACTCTCAAGTTGTTTCAGGTAAGTTCACTTGATTACCTTTCTCTTAATCATTTTTTAATACTAATTCATCCCAAACTTTTGACTGGCTTTCCTCGGAGGATATCATCTTCGTAGAAATTCACTTGAATTCCAAAGCTTATGCTCAATTGAAAGCATTCCAAACCAACAAATGATTTTGAAAGTTGAGAAGACGAGTCAAAGTTGTGCTGTAAAAACCTGAAACTTACATATAAAAAACCACCAGTCCTTTTCGCAGTCCGTATCATATCTTCAATAGATGAAATTGATGAGGATTTGGCACCCGAACTCTCCCTTTTGATGCCAACTAGCAACAAGAAGACAATTATAAGATGTCATTTTGTTTCTTTTCCAAACTGTAAATTGGTAATTCGTGAATCGTGGTAGTTCAACAAATTCCTTCTTTGATGCTTAACTAATGAAAAATTACATAAACGCTATAAAACTCGAGCCCTGAAATCACTTGACGGTAGACCAAACAGCTTAAAATCGAGTCTCACTCATGATAGGAGTGATTATGGTTGAGGGAGGACTGTCCTTCACTGTGCGACTCTGACTGCACACTAAATAAATAACGTCCAGATAACAAAAATAAAAAATAAAAAAAATAGAAACATTATAAAGCATGGTCCACAAAAATACCAAATGCAGGCTGTGTGATCAATAATCAAAGGTTATACCAACAACTGATTTCCCAGGAGGGAGAGGGAGAGGGAGAGGGATCAGATTTAATAAACCTTGAAATCGACATTGGTTGGTGTCTTAAGTTTTAACCATCCAATATTTCCATTCACAAGAAATGTCCAGCAAAAGTCCAACACCCAACATGTTAGGCCCTATAGTGGTGCCCCATATCGTCAACCACGACACAAGCCCACGATAAAGACTCGCCAAGCATTTATTATTCCTCTTCTCTGTTCATACTGCACAGCCGATTTCCATGACTTGTAGAAATCAAAGAGCCGAAAAGTCTACGGTCGACAGAGAGAGTGTGAGAGAAAAACGCACGTGCTAGGCCTTTTTCTTTTTTTTTATGCACAAGTGTCGGAATATAAAATTAATTCGTGTTTTTGCATTAAAGAGCACCATTTAATACACACGGTGAATCGCACTTTCTCGTTCATATTCATTCGTGACAACTGCCATGGCCTTGGCATACAATTCCATAGCAATTTGGCGAAAAATGTGAAACATGTACAGCTGGGGGCATGAAAAGCTTGGCACAATTCGAGTATCTATTCCCCACAATCAAGCTTGAGGAAATCACACACAAACAACTGCAGAGTTTTATATCACATTGGTTCACGACTCTAGAAAAAGGAAGAAAAACAAAAAAAAAAGACATGGCTTTTGTTATGGAAAAATTACCATTCCGCTTTCTCTTTTTACCTTGGTTACAGAACGTTGCTTAAATTTTCATGTATTATTCCCAAATCCAAAGGCATGAGCATGCATGGTATACGACATTTTCATGGATTATCCCCAAGGCATGAGCATGCTAAGAAACTTTATGATACAGGTTTCAGAGAGATAGCAGTCATTCCACTTCCCCTAAAAAGCTTCATGTTGATCATGGACCATAGACGAAGTAAATTTCATCAACATAATTGGAAAAAAAAAATACTCACTCCTTCATTGCAACATCCAGTTCCAATAGGGCTATCATCCAAATGGCACAGGAGTCACATGCCTCCAATCCCACCGTTCTACAGAAGGAAACAATGATCTTACATAACTGAGCGGTCAATTTGCTTATAAAAAAGAATACAGAGCTGACATTTTGATTGCAAGGTTACAGACATTATAATATTCGTGTTTCCTCATTCACCACATTTTTAGAAACCTAGCATTCCTCGTATAGGAGCAGATGGCAATAAAAGACCAGATTATAACCTGACACTATAGACAGCCACTTTATGCAGGTTGCAAAAGAAGTTTCCATTGTGTTCCATATGCTGTTGCGTAAAACTTCATATCTGCATAAAAAGCCAATTCAAACAGAATAATCCACGTCCATCAACCATTTGGTGTTCTAATTACAACAACATATCCTTTCACATGCTGTTGTATTAGTATGACCATGCCAAGAATGACTTGTAAAACAGACATTTTGAAGTATGCAACTGTGATTGCATATTTAGGATAAAATTTTAACAGGTGAAGCATTAACAAGACCATATCATCTGAACATTTGTTTTGACAAAAAAACCCAACAAAACAATTTCGACAACGTCCTGGCAGAAACATAGTAATGAACCAGGTAGCAAAATGGGAAGTGCGAGGTAAAGTTTTGGACCAGGGCCTGGCAAAGGGTTACTTGAGGACAGTGAAATGGACATGTGTGCTGGTATTTGGTTTAGATGCATGACAAACAGAAAGAGTGCAGGTTATATTCTATTGTTTGAGTTGTCCAGCACCCACATCCATGAGAGCAGAAATGCATCTAGGCTAACAATGCATTATCAGATCTTAATCTTGACAACATCCATTGACAAGAACAATTGTGCAGGAAAAAGGTGTAAAAAGTATGAAAATATAAAGATGGAATACCTCAAAGCTAGAAATAGATTAGCAAAAACAATTACATTAGTGATATTCAAATTTGAAACTAAATCAACTTATATTTCCTTATTTAAACTCAGGAAAAAATCAATAGCAAATAACATGCTGAAAACATACCCTTCATATTCAGGATACAGAATGTGCTTGCTTGGAAGCTCTAAATCAGTGTTGGTAAAGGCCAAGCAATGATTTCTCCCTCTCCTCGACCCTCTTCCTTGCAGCTTCCCTAGCTTTAAGTGCTGCCTTTTCTTCTACAGATACAGCCTTTGGCTTTTCATCTGGCCTCTTCCTCTTGTTAACAGCAAATTTTGAAGGAGCGCCTTTAACAGATCTTCTAGGATTTAAAGAAGCTGAAACTACCGGACCAGGTGGAGGGCCACTTTGAGCAGCGACTTTATTTTCTTTTACCAAACTGACAGCTGATGCTGGCGAAGGCTTTTTAAAACTGGATTCTTTATTCCTGGAGCCTGATGAAATCTGAACCGCAGCATACGCTTCTTCTTGCGTCACCCACTTGCCTGTCACATAAATTCTGAGTTAACATGCATAACTAATCTATATTTTAAAATCTTGTCGTGAACATTAGGGAGAACCAGAGAAGACTGTAAAAATTCCACTGTACGACCCTGTACCTATAGCATCAGAATAGTAAAAGCCTGAGTTTGGATCATAGTGTAAACCATTGCTTTGATTGTAATAATAGCCTGAAGTGCTGTCATAATCCCACTCTGTCATCATTAAGAGCTGTATCAGTTTGAACACTAAAACAATCAAGACATTAAAATTTCAAAAGCCATTAATAGGACAATGCTGATTGAAGTATCAGAAGGGTGTAAAGAACAAACAAAATAAAGCACACAACTAGTATACTATAACAACGTGCAGGTACCTCACACAAACAAACGAGGAGAGAATCCTCAATATAATAAAGAAAAATACTCACTGTCAGTTGCAAAGAATTCTCACCAGCTCACAAGGCTCTCTCCTCTAACCACACATTGAAGTAGTATAGAAAAATGAGTCAATGTCCCTTTTATACTTGTGCATAGTTGGTCACAGAAGTCACTTTTCTTAGGTCCATTTGTGAGTAACAGCTTGATGTGGAAAATTACAAGTTTAAAAGATGGATGGCTGCTAATGCTTTTGGTCGAAACTGACTCCTGGCATGGCTTTTAATACTATAATTGCTGGCTTAGCAGTGGAAAATGGCTTAACAACTAGCTTTATTATAATTCAAATCAGTTTTTTGCTTGTGTGTTGACACTCAACACTCCCCCTCAATGATGATTCTCTACTGATGCTAACCATGTCACTGATCATGACATCTCCAATCAACTACAGGATGTCTCTGACTTTGGTTCAGAAGTAGTTACTTGGTGTAGTAAGAGACAAACAATAGCTTCATTATCAAACAAACAATGAAAGCAGAATATAGCGCAGCAGTAATGGCAGCACAAGGTCTTTACCAACTGGTTGATTATGCAATCATTGGTGGCTTGGCAGTAGAAAATGGCTTAACAACTAGCTTTATTATAATTCAAATTAGTTTTCGCTTGGGTGTTGACTCTCAAAACCCCCCTGAACTACAGTTCTCAACTGATGCTAACTATGTCACTGATCACGGCATCACCAATCAACTACAGGATGTCTCTGAATTTGGTTCAGAAGTAGTTAATTGGTGTAGTAAGAGAAAAAACAATAGCTTCACTGTCAAACAAAAAATGAAAGCAGAATATAGAGAAGTAGTAATGGCAGCACAAGAAGTCTGGTTAAATCAACTGTTGAAAGGTCTTCACCAGCTGGTTGATTATACAATTCCAAGACACTGCAGAATTGGGCAGCAATCTATTTGGCAAAGAATCCAGTATTTCATGTGAGATGCACGTGGAAGTGCATTATCACTTTTCGAGAGAGAAAATATCACGTGGAAAGTTAGAACAGCAACAAATTAGCATGGAGGACTCAATAACTGATTATTCACTAACGGATTTGATGGACAACAATTTTGCAGAGTTTCAATGGCAACTCGGTTTGCCAACAAGAGAGTTGTTGTCTAGGGAAAATATTGGGAGCCAACACTGTCTGTAAGCCTAAAGATGCAAAATTCAATTTCAACTTATATGTAGCTAGTTGTGAAAACATTTTTCATACTGCATAAGCCAGCCATGATAAACTAAGAAGCCAAAGTTGCAATCAACCACATACACGTCAACTGAGAGTGGAACTTCTGCTATTCATATCCAGCTCATGCTAGCAACCAACGTTAAAGAATGGGCACTTGGTAAGCAAACTATGGAAGTATAAAAAGGAAGCATGGCTAATTTTGTCTGTGCTACAGGTATGTGCAAGATGAGTGGTCCAATTTTTCATATTAGTGAAATTATGGGCAATGAGAGTACATAAAGCCTACCTAGTCCATGAGTATTTTGTGTGCAATCTTTGTGTTGAGCTCCAATATATACATATAAAAGTGGCCATTGTTCTAGTTACTCCACACCTTAATTGCCTAACAAAATGAAGCACCCGGTGGCCAACTTCATTTAGAAAGAAAAGTATCAGCACCAAGAGAAAGATTTCAAAACATGAAAATATTATACGGGGCTCAATCATGGGGTAACAACTAACAACTACAAATTTACCATGCAATATGCAAACTTTTCTGGCAGTATAAGGGACCTGCTGGTGATATCAAATCAAAGCTCTATAACACTCTAACAAAGCCAGATAGACTCGAGTCTCCGTTATCGCAGTCCATTCCTTAAATAATACAATGCCCCTAAACTTGCTAATGCAACTCACTAAACTACAATATAATGATGTATAATACTCAAACCTACACCGATGCTATCACAACCATCATTGAATTGTCTCTTAAGTTTCAGAAGATTCTTGCTACTTACTCTCTTGACCATCTTCTTGTATATCCAATGCACGAAGACTACTTGCCTCCTTAAGATTCGCCACATCCTTTTGATAACTCCGATTTGCTTTCTATCAAACATTCAAAACAAAACAAACATTAATCAGTCTCATCAAATCATTCATGAATTACACAAGAAACAAGAAATAGTAATTATCACTTTTTTTATATATAAAAAAATCACTTACAGCTTCGATCTGCTCGAGAGCACGGGCAGCTTCTTTCTGTTGTTTCTCCTTGGCGATGTTATCTTTCCGCATAGAATCGAGCTTTTTAGCGACATTATCTTTGTGGCGTTGGCCAAGTTCATGGTTTCGGATACTTGTAGGGTTGTTTGATATAAATATCTTGCAAAAATCGCACCATTTGTTGCCTTGGCTTACCCAATACTGCAAATTTAACCATTAAAAATAGCTCAAAAATCCAAATTAAATTTTGAAAAAAAAAAGTTTTATTTTTTACTAACCTCCGTCATGATGATTTGGGAATTTGATTTTGATTTTGATTTTGATTGGGGAGACGGAGAAATTTGCTGTTTTGAACCCTAATATTTTCTGGGGTTTTTTTGACCCAGGTCGTTCTAAATCTCTTGTCTTTCTAGTTTGAGGCGAGCGAGCACGGCTGTGGAATACGGGTCGTTTGATTTCATCTTGATTTAATAAATAACTGTAATTACCGCAGGAGTTGAACCGGTGCCGACTAATTTTCTTTTCTTTTCTTTTTCCTGTTCAATT
>Ga0325402_1005636_pt1 | contig 11738 bp, 8 predicted proteins | sample PopdelMetagenome_22_FD_207212 | JGI IMG/M metagenome (GOLD analysis project Ga0325402, IMG submission 207212) | Populus deltoides microbial communities from Bellville, Georgia, United States - Xylem-PdKOR-R3 | ecosystem: Host-associated > Plants > Phyllosphere > Stem > Wood/Secondary xylem...
AAAGGCTTGTCAGTAATAACAAAAAAATATCATAATTCTGGGTAATTAATTAATTAATTAATTCCCCTTAATTCTCTCCGTGTAAGGTGCGCTGTCTTTTTTTGTTCGATTCCTCTCTCTGTAAAGACTCCCGATTTAAAGCTTCGACAGGCAGAAGAAAAGAAAACTCGTAGCATAAAAAATAAAAATAAAAATAAAAATAGAAAACCAAACCCAACAACTCCAACAGAGGAGCTTAGGCGTTTGTCCCTCTCTCTCTCTCTCTCTGAATTTCCGTAGAGCATAACGGAGCTGACCAGATCTCATTTCATCAGGCCGGAATTCAATTTTCTTCTTCTTTTCTCCACCTCATCGGACCGGATCTCGTCTTTTCTCGTTTTTTATTTACGTGAGCAGCTCCTTTACTTCTCTGTTCAATTTGATTAGATTTTGTTTTTGTGCTACGTTTCTCGAATTATCTAATCTATCAGATCTTATTTTTAATTATTTCAATGCTGATTTTTTATTTAGATTTAATTTCTTCCGATTTTCTTGCTTATAATCCACATTGTATCCTAGGATTATTAAGTTTTAATCATAATATCTGTTTTTGGTTAATCAATTTCTAAATTAGTAAGCAAAAAATGAAATTGTTTCGATTTAAATTCAATTTCCTTTTATGAAAACCTAATCTGTAGTTCTCGTTTCATCGAAAGGGTTTCTTTCGTCGTTGATTCAATTATCTTGTGATTTGGCCTGTAGGTAAGGATTAAGATTAAGATTGGCATTGCCGTTCTTCAACTATTCTGCTGATAATGAAGAAGGTCTTTGGTCAAACTGTCAGGGACTTGTAAGTCTGCAGATACCTAGTCTTGTGATGTCCATTTGGTTTAGCTCATGTTACGTGTTTTCAATGACATTTACTTGCGCTGTATTTTGTTCTTTATTGGTGTATTGCAGCAAGAGAGAGGTTAATAAGAAAGTTCTCAAAGTTCCTTCGATAGAGCAGAAGGTAAAATTTTCTCTTGCCCTTTTCGAAAATGTGAATGTAAACTTAAAAAAAGTGATTCATTTCGATGTTATTATGTGACGTTGTAGTTTGCTGTTGTTTGCCAATGATAAAATATTGTTCTGTGATTATTTAAATCTTATTTGTCTGTGAATTGCTTTTTAGATTGTCTTTAAAAAGCAATGGCATTTGATCTCTGTAGTTAGCAAAAGTCTTATTAGGAAATAAAATTCTTATCCCTTTTTCTTTAGGTTCTTGATGCTACCAGCAATGAACCTTGGGGTCCACATGGATCACTGCTTGCAGATATTGCGCAGGCATCAAGAAATTAGTAAGCTTGATCAATTTTCTTGTGAATGTTTTCCAATGCTTGTTTTCATACAGAGGAATTCATTTTTAAACATCTCATGCAGTCATGAATACCAGATGATCATGGCAGTTCTCTGGAAACGAATTAATGATACTGGGAAGAATTGGCGGCATGTCTACAAGGTATGCTTTTATCTTCGATGAATTTTGTTGATAAATGGTGTTTGCTCATCCTTCTTCAAAATGTAGATTAAATAATTTCAACCTGTTATTAGTTAGATGTGTGATCTTCAATTTTGTTATGAATATGGACGCAACTAAATGATGTGTAACATATATTATTAGCATGTTCCATATTTCTGCTCTACTCCAACCATGGTATTTTAACTTGCGACTGAAAACTATGTGTGTTGGGTTTCAGGCTTTGACTGTTTTGGAATACCTGGTTGCTCATGGATCAGAGCGTGCCATAGATGAGATTAGGGAACATTCTTATCAAATAACGGTAAATAAAGCTCCTTAATTCTCCTTGGTAATGGCACGTGTGTTTCATGCTTCTATGATCACCCGTAATAGTATTTCTCTTCTACTATGTTGCAGACATTGTCAGATTTCCAATATATTGATTCCAGCGGAAAGGACCAGGGTAACAATGTCAGGAAGAAATCCCAGAGCCTTGTGGTCTTGGTGAATGATAAAGAAAGGATAGTTGAGGCTAGACAGAAGGCTGCTGCTAACAGGGACAAGTGAGTTTTCTCCTGAACCCAGACACTTTGATGCATCTTGAATGTACAACTATTTTTTGGAACTTCTCATGATTTATGGTGTGGTGGCATCAGAAAATGTTTGATTTTTAAGGATATCTAGTTTGCAACATGATTCCTATTTCAGAACACAAACAACAAGTGATTGAATGGAAATAGAACCCTTTTCTGAAGGATTCCTTGATAATCATTTATATTTACAGTTGTATTCTAACTCTTTATTTGGTAGGTTTCGCAACGCATCACCTGGTGGAAAGTATAGACCTGGTTCTTATGATGATGACGGTCGCTATGGAAACAGGGATGAAGATCGAAATGGATATGGTTATGGCAAAGAAAGAGAATACAACTATAGGGATGATGAACGGTATGGTAAATATGGGGACTCATATGGTCGTGATGGAGATCATAATGGTGAAGAACGGTATGGTAGGGATGGATATAGGGATGATGACTATCAGGGAAGAAGCCGAAGCATTGATGATTACGGTTCAAGAAGCAGGAGCTCTGATAGAGATAGAGATCATGCTTTTGATGATGATGGTCAATCCTCATCTCGGTATTGTTCCAACTTTTCTATAGAATTCTTTATTACTGTTCTTTAGAATTTTTCTCAATAAAAAATGAAAGTTATTGATACATTATCGAATGCTTTTGTAGTCAATTTTAAGAAAGTAAAAGGTTCTATTTCAATTTTCTTGTTCTTTCTTTGAACAATTTTTTCTTTGTTTTGGTATTACATTCAAACTAAATTGCAGACACAAGAAACTCCTAGAGAAAAAGGAGTGAATCATTGAATTGGACAATCATGCATCTCAAGACAATCAAATAAATTTAGAAAAATAAAACATTTGATGATTGTTACTGTTAAGGATGCGGAGAGTGAAAAAAAAAGGAACCTGTACATTTTTTAGCAGACCTTCTGGGGCTATTTCATTTATTTAATCTTTACACCTTGAATTGTTTCATAACTTAATTTGGTTATTAATCTAAACATTGAGAAAGAAAGTCTATGATAATCAAATGGAGGGTGCTGGCATTGGGGAATTCTATATAAGAAATTATTTTGGAAAAAGGTAGCCTTTAAAGAAAGGACGCAAATGAAATGACCCCAACTTGATGCATGGTAAAGAGGATACATTGAACTGTACTATGTTAAGATGTCTGATATACAGGACATGATTGTCTCAGAACTTCTGCTTCCCTTGTATGTCTTTACTATATGGTTGACCTAGAAAACATGTCTGAGCTGTCTCATTTCTGCAGTGGCGCTAGAGCTGATGATCAGTCTAATGACGGAAGGTAAATTTCATTTGATGTTTTCTGAATTGCTGGTTTAGGTATGTATAAAAAGTTGGTCAATGATGTAAGACTGAAATGATAATGTCTCAGCATTGCTAAGCGGCTTGAGCGAAAATTTTCTGAGCAAAATATTAGTGGTCCACCCAGCTATGAAGAAGCCTTAAGTGAATCCCGAAGCCCTGCTCACAGCGAAAGGTATTGATTTTGTACGACATATATTTAGACTGATCCTGCTTTTCATCACTTTTATTTGCTTGGTTAAATTTGATGAATTCTTGATGAAAGGAATGGAGAAGCTTTAGCAGCACCTGCTCCTGTAGCTTCTTCTCCACCAGCTCCTAGATCTTCCTCCCCTCCTGCTTTTAATGCTGCTTCTCCACCTCCAAGCAATCCTGGACAAGAAAACACTTTTTTTGTGACGCCTGCATCTCCTGCAGACCAGGAAGTTGAGGTGGCTGATGAATTTGATCCACGTGGTCCTATTTCAGGTACACTAAGTCATGTATGTTTGCTTGTCCACTAATGTCAATGTTCTAGTGTTTTGTTGTAACGCACAGTCCTTTACTTGCATTTGAAATCTGGTTGCATGCGGTGAGATGGAGTTGTCCATTAAATATACTGGCCAGGGTGTCAAACCATGTTGGATTTAAGATTTTGAGGCAGTCCTGAACTAACTGTCAGAACGAGTGTGATGCTCATTTATGTGCTGCTGATGTTATGACTTATGTTGCAAGTGAGTTGAAAAATCAAGTACTCAGGCTAGTCACTGAAGTGCCTGTCTGTCTGTCTGTGGTCTTGCACATGTTCAGTGTTCTTAATAGTTAGGTGTTTGGGTCATTATGTTCTTTGCTTGGATGAACTTAAGTTCTAAGTGGAACCAAAATTATTGATGGAGCTAAGTTCCCCTAGTCACTGAAGTGCCTGTCTGTCTGTTTGTGGGCTTGCACATGTTCAGTGTTCTTAATAGTTAGGTGTTTGGGTCAATATGTTCAGTGCTTGGACGAACTTAAGTTCTAAGTGGAACCAAAATTATCGCTGGAGCTATGTTCCCATAATTGCTATGGGTGGTGGTCGGGTGGAATTTGATGTAGCAGTGGAAAAGGAAGGGAAATTTTTTGAGGCGCAAAATTTTATGAGGCATGGAGATTGGGCCTTGTGTTATGCCTGCAACTTATGCAATTAACATGCATCATTTCTGGAAACTGATGCTTTTCATGTTTCTTTTGACAGCTCCCCCCACTGCCACATCTGTTCAAACTGCCTCTGCTTTCACTCCGACTTCGAACAATGCTGAAATGGACTTACTTGGCTCTTTGTCAGATGTGTTTACTCCAAATCCATTAGCCATCATGCCAGTTACTTCTGCAACAACTACCTCTGAAGCTGATTCCCAAACAAACTTTTTAGGATCCACGTTTGCTGCAACACAATCACCATCAAATGTTATGAATCAGGTGAGCATAATTTATTGAGGTTAGAAGTCTCTAAATTTCCTTTTCTTGTAAACCAAAACATTCCATATTTCTTGGGTTATTTATTATGCAAATTTCAATTTCTTGTGGTCAAGGAGCATCAAACAACCCCCAAAACACACTGATGCGCTCACCACCCCTGTTGTAACTCCAAAACACTTGCAGATGCACATTCTTATACAAACAGAGTCTCAGTGATTTGGATATCTTCCCTGAAACTCTATGATGCTCCATTGCATGCATGTTTGTGATTGTGCAATTCTGTCTTGTCCTTCAAGGATGTATTTCTCTTGACTACAACTTTCTTTACTTGTTTCTAAACACTTTCTGAAGAAACACATGTTTTAGTAGAATTCTTATGGGAATTATTACTAAAAAGAGGAATGCTGCTAATATTTGAACATATACTTGCTGCTACATCGACTTGTGTACTATTGTCCAGTTTCATTGTTTTTCTTTTTTGGAATGCAACCCAATTCCCATATGTATAGAACTGTTGGACACTAGTAATTCAAGTTGAAGGGTTTAGGTAACAAATGACTTGGCAAAAATAAATAAACAAAAAGGTGTTGTGTAGCATGTCATAATTATTGTAACCCAAAAAACTAACATCACATTCATATTTCTCAGGGATGTGAGACTAGATGTGAATGCTTGAATATTGTCTTCAGTTAACTAACCTCTGCTTTATGGTTGGCTTATAATTTCAAGGATGATATTTAATGCAATGTAGGTTATATTTTCTGATTAAAAGAATATGCAAACCACCACCCTTCCTTCTAACATGGTTTTGCTTTTGTCTTTTAGTTTTAATTAGTAAAATTAAGATTCAGGTGTCATGGCATAGCAATTGTGATCTAAAAGGACATACCCTTGATGCAGGCTTTTGAAGATCCATTTGGTGACTCTCCTTTCAAAGCTACTCCTACAGATGCTTTCTCAGCTCAACAGTCCACTGCTTCTGCTGCCCCTTTCCAGCCTACCATGAATCAAAATACAGAAATGCCCAATGCAGTAGCACCACCAAATGGTGACACATTCTCTGCCATGACTTATTCAGCACCCAATGTTCAACCTCCTTCAACAAATCCACACTTTTTGCCTCAAGAAATGTCAAGTTCTCATCCAGAAACTGATATTCTGGCAGACATCCTCCCACCATCTGGTCCATCTGCTGTAGCTTCACAGGCAGGTTTTTCACTTCCATCTGGCCAGCATCCACAGCCAGGTGCTAGTGTGTATGGGAACTTCAATTCACCACCAGGGAATATGGTATTGCCGGCAGCTCCACACATGGCTCCTCAGGGCCAGCAATTAAGCAGTGCAAACTTCTTTACACAGGGAGGATCCCCAGCTCCTATCCATTCCAACATGTCTCTACAACCTCCGGCTGGGCCAGTGGTGCTGTTTAATAATGGAAACTTAGTTCCACAACAAGGTTCTACGGCTCCAGTTGTCTCACAATTTTCTCATCATACACCGACTGGATCAGCACCACAATATAACAGTGGAAACTTTCTCCCACAACATGGCTCTGCTTTCCCAGTCGCTTCACAATTTACTTACCAAACTCCATCTGCTTCATCTCCTCAACATAATGATGTCCTGGGTAATTTGTTTTCACAAGGGCCAAACACTTCCATGGCTTCTCAGACAGCTCTTCCATCTTCAACAGGGTCGCTTGCTATAGTTCCTCAACCATCCAAGGACAAATTTGAGACTAAGTCAACAGTGTGGGCAGATACTCTGAGTAGAGGGCTGGTCAATTTGAATATTTCTGGACGTGAGTATATTCAGTATTTAAAAGCAAACAAAACATGTTAGATGGTCTTCTGGTGTTCCAAGTCCTAATTTATTTTTTATGGGAGTTGACTTGGTTTTTATTTAATTTTGATTTTTCATATGCAGCTAAAACCAATCCATTAGCTGACATTGGAGTCGATTTTGATGCCCTTAATCGCAAGGAAAAGAGAATGGAAAAACAGCCCATGACTCCAGTTGTATCTACTATCACCATGGGCAGAGCTATGGGATCCGGTACCGGGTTAGGCCGAGCTGGTGCAGGTGTTCTCAGGCCACCTCCAAACCCTACGATTGGTTCTGGCATGGGAATGGGCGGGGGCGTGAATATGGGCATGGGCATGGGTGGTCCTGGTTCAGGCATTGGCATGGGAGGTTATGGAGGAATGCATCAACCCATGGTTGGTGTGGGTATGGGAGCAGGGATGAATGCGGGCATGAATATGGGAATGATGCAAGGTGGCCAGATGCCTCCTGGATCGGCCATGCCTGGTGGATATAACCCCATGATGGGCTCCGGTGGTTACCCGTCCCAACAACCCTATGGTGGTGGATATCGATGAGATGGAGCTGCCTTGTTGATGTGTTAGTATACCTGCTGATTTTACAAGGTAAAAGGGATGGCATCGCAAACCCAGTGTTACCATCGCCATGCTATTTCTTGTTCCACTGGATGATCTAAAGATCTATTTTTGATCTCGATGGTTGGAATATCCTGATACGAATCCTGCTGTGATTATGTGTATTCATCATCCTTATATCTCACTTGCTGGTTGAATTAATGTTCATTTTGAGCCAGAATATATTGATTAGATGCATTGCTGAATTTGTAATACGGCGAAGATAACCTTTCTCAGGCTGTCGTCACCCTTCTCCTCACATGGAGTATATACTTTTTTGTAACTCATCGGAGATGATTTATACTGTTTGGATACTGAATGGTCAATAAACCTGAAGAATTCATTTGTATGCCTTGCGTTTTCTTATGAAATCAGATGAAGACTTTTCTTGTTTTAGGCAGTGTTATTTTTTTTTTAATGTTATTTGTTTGAAAATATATTAAAATAATATTTTTTTATTTTTAAAAAATTATTTACAATTTGAAAATATATAAAAAATTAATTTAAAATAAAAAAACTAAATATTCTTAAATTTTTTCTAAAATATTTTAAAAATACTTGGCACTTATAATTTTTGTGGTATGGATGTCTCATTTATTAATGCAGAGGGCAGTGTAGTGTATTGTGGTAATTGAAATCTGGTGAGAAATAGTTTGGTGAACTACTCTAGAGTTTAGACTGGATGATATATCAGTAATTAAAAAATATATAAATTCTATACCATGAGCTAATTAATTATTTAAGGACATATTATCCTATGTTATATAATTTATTTATTTTTGTTAGGGGCTGGCAAATTCATTTAGTTTTGTTTTAGAGGTAGAAATTTTTTTTTATAGAACTTATAGTCATTACATGAATAAACGAAGCTAAATAGTTTTTTTTTTTAGCATTTTTATTACACAATTTAATTACTTTATTCCTCTTAAAAACAAAAAATATTAAAGCTTTTTAGTATAAAGCCCTACTTTAACCGAATAAAAACATATTTATATTTATTCACACTAATTTTTTTAACTTATTAAAATTTTAGCAGAACTTTTTATATACTGGAAGGTTCATGTTATCGATTATACTTTAAATTCACTTTTATATATAATTCTCAATTCCGATCCAATCATCCTGTATCTCACTACACACAATGATACTCGTCATTCTAAGTAATAATATCATATTAATGATTTCATTTGTTCATAATCAAATGTCAAAATAGAGTTCAAATATCGTTAATATATAATTAAGTAACATTATAGTTAATCTCAAAATAATACATGTTTATTTCTAATCTATAATAACAAAACATGATAAGTAAAAAACTAATGATGAATTCTTTTCAGCATGAAAAAAATGATGCAGCCGAGCTAGAAAAAAATGAAGATTCTGAGCAATTATATAGAAATATGTTACATTCAGTAACATATCATGCAAATAGCATAATAAACATATTTATAAATTAGTGGGATAGATCTAATAGGATGCCCAATCATGCTAGACCAACATCTTGGCAATAAAAAGCCATAAATTTCAATTCAATTATTATCTCATGCTTAAATTGTTTTCCAATTGATTCTCAAAGATTAGTTCTATAGTGAGATTAGCAAGCTTGCACCAACCTCTCTAGAAAACCCCTAAATTAGGCTATAAAGATGTTTAAGTTAATTTTGTTATTTTTCCTTGATTTTTTTTAGTTTTATATTATTTTTAAATTTCTTGTTATTTTTCCTTTTTGTTTGGGGATTTTAATCTTCCTTCCTTATTAACGACGTTTATAGCTTACTTAAAGAATTGTAAACATCTTACAAGGGAGAATACATCGAACTTTATTCTTAGAAATAACACTGTTAATTAAGATTCATGGTGTCTTAATCTTGATATGTCACACTTTATATTTATATTTCTTGTGGAAATGTCTTCTTTGTTTATTTGTTTTGTTTTTGTGCACTTTCATTTGCATCACTCAAACTATGGTTTTTAGAGAAGCATATAATTGTCAACATCTTTTGCTTAAACATCCTACTTTTGATAATATAAGGTAAAATTATGGTATGATAAGAAGGATTTTTGGATAGAAGTGAGGGTTTATACAAGAAAATAGAACATTCTAGCCCGATTTAGTGATCAAAGATTGTTCATGGTGATGAATCCATATAGGTAGTGTTTGGTATGTTGGACAAAGATAAACTTGACATGATAATCTTTTTTTTTTAAGTTGTTTAGTGCACCTTTAGACAGTATAAAATCAATTTTTGTCTTGTACAAAGTTGTTCTAGTGGAGAGATTTTTATCTCATTAAAAAGGATAAGACAAGCTTATCAAATTATATGTATAAGGGTTAACTTGGATTGATTTGAGTCAACATAAAAACAAAAATGATTATTATCATAGTTTTGAAACTCGATTTAGGGATCGACATAAGTAAAAGCCCGAGTCACAAATCAGATTGATTATTGACCAGGGTCAACATAAGGATAAAAGTTGTTGTTATCATAGTTTTAAAACCCGACTTGGAATCAACCGAGGATAAAGCCTAGGTCACAAGTCGGGTGGACCGTTGACTCTATAAAAATAAAAAATGATTATTATCATAGTTTTAAAGCCCAACTCGAGGATCGATCCAAGATGAAGCCCACATCATGAGTCGAGTTGACCATTGACCTGGGTCAATGTAAACATAAAAATAGTTATTATTATAATTTTAAAATTCAACTCAGGGATCGGCATAAGGTCAACCTGGGGCCTAGCCCGAGTCACAAGTCAGATTGACAATTAACTTGGGTCAACATGTGGATAAAAATGGTTATTATCATAATTTTAAGACCCGAATAAAATGTTGACCCAAGGTAAAGCCCAAGTCACGAGTGGGGATGGTCAACCCAGGTTAACCCGAGGAAATATAAAAATAAAAATTATCATTATCATAGTTTTAAAACTCGACTTGAGGGTTGATCAGAATAATGCTTGAGTCATTAGTAGAATGGATTAACCTATATTGATCCAGGTCAATTTAAGGATAAAATCAATTATTATCATAGTTTTGGAACCTAACTTAGAGACTGAACCGGGACAAGGACTTGGTCAAGGGACAGTTGGGTCAACTCGGGTTGACTCAAGTCAACATATGAACAAAAAAATAATTATTATCATAATTTTAAAACTTGATTCAAGGATCAACCCGGGAAAAGACTCGGGTCATGAGTCAAAAGGGTCAACCCAGGTTGATCCAAATTTACAAAAAAATCAAAGTAACCTCATTTTGACAAAAAAAAAATCAATGGAATTTTATCCATGTTTTATCTTAGATCAACCGTGTCATTGGTCAACTCGGGTTTTTGAACAAATCAAGTCAAATCAATTCTTCCTCTGTTTTTTTCTTTAACCTAAACTGGTCCAGACCTTAGGTTAACCTGGTCTAGGCCTTAGGCCAGCTGGATCCTGTCTATTGTCTACCAAACACAAAATAAAACAAATGATCTAGTCCAATTCAAAGTATATTAAACACACGATAATACAATTATTTATCTAATTTTATCCAGTCCAATCAATATTGTCCAGCATATCAAACACTACCTTACAATAGTTCCAGTTAGGGTGATAAAAAAAAAACTAATCAACTGATTAAACCGATAAAACCAACAAGAAATTAACAAAAAAACAAACAAACAGAGAAAAAACATGAATGAACCAATTACGAAAATAAAAAAATTTCAATGAATTTCAAAAATGTAAAACCTATTGAACTAAACTTAATCAGTTCAGCCATAATTAAACCCTACTATAAAAAGGCACGCATGTATGAAAAGTTCTCTTTCTTTCCTCAAACTCTAACCCAAATCTAGCCACCCCCTCTCTCCTGCTCTCTTCATCTCCCTGCTCTTTCCTCTACCTCCACCAATACATCTCCTTCACCATAAATCCGGCCAACCTAATTAGTATTTTCTCATACTTGAATTGATTCTTTACCCGATGCCCAAAACAATTTTACATGTTATATTTTATTACTACTTGTTTTTCTATGTTCCCTATGTTTCAAATTGTAGACCTATCTCTTACAAATGTTGTTGATATTCTCAGGTCCAGATTCACATTGACGTTCCTAATCATGATTTTCTAGGTGAAATGAAGTTGAATATTTTACAAGGGCATCATTTGACAGCCACTTCAAGTTTTATGAGGATTATTTCATAGACATGTTAATTTTTCCTTCTGTCTAGGGGGATTTATTCTTGAAACAGTAATATCTTGAATCGCGTGATATGTTCTTTTAATTGCCTTTTTTAGATTCGGGATTCGATTCCATTTCTTTGGTCTTAGCCTCTTAGGCAACAACAAACAAATAGGCTTTTGTATTCGTTAGCATTTTAAACTTAATTATCTAAAACCTAATTGAACTTCTGCAGAATCTGCACCATTGTCTTTGAAATATTCAACAGTGTTGGTTTGCAAATTAAGCTAAAAGAATCATAAAAGCTTTAAAAGCCCATCA
>Ga0325402_1005638_pt1 | contig 11733 bp, 6 predicted proteins | sample PopdelMetagenome_22_FD_207212 | JGI IMG/M metagenome (GOLD analysis project Ga0325402, IMG submission 207212) | Populus deltoides microbial communities from Bellville, Georgia, United States - Xylem-PdKOR-R3 | ecosystem: Host-associated > Plants > Phyllosphere > Stem > Wood/Secondary xylem...
TTTTTTTTTTTTTTTTTGTCTGCCTGCCCTTTCTTTTCCCTCTGTTTTGTGGTTTTATTTTTACTCCATCATTTTGCAATTAGATTATAATTAGCATAAAAAAAAACTAAGAGGGATTAGTGTTGTGCTGTGGATCAAAACTAAATTCATGGTAATATAGATTATGTTTTTGCTTCTTATAATGGTTTTCGTGAGCTTCATTTAATATTATTAAATTAATCAGGATTAAATTAATTTTTTTATTTTGTAGTATAATAAAAAAAACTTAATTATCCTTTAAAAAAAAACCTAATATCCAAGAGCTTCTTGATCCTTTTACTTTTTTAAAAATAGTTAAATAACTAGTTACTTTTAAAAACAAAAAAATATCAAACTTGTTGTCAAAGGTATTTTTGCTTTTCCGTTGTGATTTTTTTGTTATTATCACATGGATTGATGGATGATTGGTAATTTACTAAATATAAATATTATATTTTTTAAAAAGTGATTGACGTATTCAATGCACTCATCACTAAGTGGGTTGAGCTCGCAAGTTTCGGGCAATACGTGCAGCGTCGCCTGGTGGTCAAATGCAAGATTCAGGGGTGGAATTGGAATCTCCTTGTTGCTACTCCATGCTTGGGCAGCAGATGAGTTCAACAGACCTCTGATTTTGTGTTAACTGTCTTTTCTTTTTTATTTCTCTTCTTTTCTCTTTCCTTCTCAATTTCGACGCCAAAAACTTCAATTTTTAAAGCAACTATTCAATTTGCTTTTCCTTCAAATTTTGTTCTTTTTATTACTATTTGTTTTATTTGAGATAATTTATAAAATTAGAATTGTTTTTTAATTTCATCATCCTTTAATTTTCCATCTATCATATTTAGTCTCGTTCTTTTTGTTGCTATTTTTTATCCTTTTTTTCCTTTAGTTTTCAATTGCATCCCTCGTTGTTTTATTTCATTTAATTTTTACACTAGATTTGATCATTATTATTTTGATTGTTATTTGTTTTGTTTTTTAAGTTTAAATGATTGAGAATTTTGCTTTGTAATTTTTCTGGTTTTCCTTATAACGGGTAGCCCAATCTAATGACTCAGGTCATGAGTTTCGAAAATTAGCATAGTTTGACTTTGGTTTTTTAAAAGTTTTTTTAAAATTGATTTTTTTTTTCAATTTCATCCATATATGTTATATTATCAGGCCTCTAGCTTCGTGAGCTTTGATGATTTTCTTTTTATGGGATTGTCCCAATTTCATATCATGTGTTGACTCGAGTTGTTTTGTTACTTTTTTAAAAGATTTTTTTTCAATTTTTCCTTTTATAATTTTGTTTGCTTGACAATTGACCATTGTTTTTTTATTCAATTTTTTTTGTAAAAGGTTATTTTGCCCTCATAAGTAGGACATGAGTTTGGCATGCTAACTAAAGTCAGATTTTTTTATCTTTTAAAATTGATTTTTTTTTCAATTCTTCATTTAACATTTGATTTGCTGGTGATCGAGATTCAAGTTTTTCTTCATTTTTCTCTTCATGATGTTATCTTGTTTTCATTTGATTTTTGTTTTGTTATCAAATAAAATCGTTGAGACATTTTAAAAATATTTATAAGATATCTTTTTATAATACTAGCAAGCATTTATATTTTCTGATTAGTCATTGTCATTTTTTTTGTTTTTGTTTACTATTATTGCTGGCTTTTTTATATAATTATATTATTAAATTAACTAAAGTTATTGAACCTATTTGAATCAATGATTCAAGTTCTAAATTTTTCTTGCTTTTTTAAAAATACTATTATAATCTGAGCATCTTTTTTATGTTATAAAAAATTTAACTCGACCCACGATATAGCACAAAACACTTATCTTGATATGTTATGAAATGATTTATTTTTAATTTTCTTTTATTATAGTATTAGGTGAAGATTGTTTCTTTTGAAATATCCGGGGAAAATTTAATATTGATTAACATACAAAGTAGTTTGACAATATTTTTATTCTCAAGCTAATAAATAAAAAAAAGAGATTATAACTACTTGTTTTTAAGTAGGTGTCCTTAATCATGTCAAATTACAGTATTGTAGTATATTTTAGTTTTATTTTGATTAATAATAATGTTTTCCATATATGTAAGTGAAGATTATTGATTTTGGTACCGTATGTGTGTTTTTTTTTTATTTGAATCGAATTTGGAAATAAATATATTTTTAATTCAATTTCTAATATCAATATAATATTAAATATAGAGTACGATTTTTGTTTTATTTCAATTAATCATATTTTGTCATATATGTATGTGGAAATTATTAAATTTGAAGTATGATTTTAGTTTTATTTCGATTCATCATAATTTGTTTATGTATGTAAGTGAAAATGTTCGAATTATAAAATTCAACAATTAAAATAAAAATTACCGACTGTTGTTATTATCGATTTAACACGATAAAATTAAATGAGAAAATAATTAACATGAAGTGCATGGGAAATTAAGTGATTAATATTACATGTTGATACTTTATTAATTTGAATGCCAATGAAGTGCTTGAGAAACCAGTTAAAATTGGTACTTTGCAATATTAAATAAATAATATGCATAGTACATGATTATATATATGAATAACGAAAAGTGAAATTTCATAATTATTTTTAAAATATTAGGGAATTTAAAATAATGCGATGGGGAAATTCATGTATTGTTATGTGAAATTGAAATTGTAGAAAAACTTCTACAATGTAATTGGCAATTATTTCCAGTAATATTGCATAACATGAAGTTTAAGAATGGAAAGGCCTGTTCCTAGAAATGAAGGACTTAAACGCAGGGTGAGTTTCAACCCCCTCTTTTTTTTTTGTTAAAATTAAATTATTATTTTTATTTTAAATTATTCTTTTAGTGTTTTTGAATCATTTTAATATTTTAATATGTTATATTAAAAATGAATTTTTAAAAATAAAAATATTATTTTAATATTTTTTCTATTAAAATACATTTTGAAAAGTAACTATTACTACAATATTAACCATTGACGTAATTCATTCTTGGTTTGTGTTTGGTATTGTAGTAACTTTTGTGGTTGTGATTTGAAAAAAATTGTTTTATAAAAAGCATTTTTGGTTGAGGTTGATTTGATATTTATATATGTTTGGTTAAAACTGTGGTTGAAATTGAAGTTGAACAAAAAGTAGTTTAATGTGTTTGGTTAAGAATGTTTTTTAAATTGAGGTTATAAAATAACAAAAAGATATATATCAATATTGATGATTTTTAATTTAAATATTTTATATTTAACTATTGCTATTACATCATGAAATAAATAATACTTTATATAAAATATTTTTTATTGTTTTATTAAACTATTTACAATTCCATCACATACGAAATCCATCCGATAAGGACTATATTGTCCATAGTTTCCTGAGTGTGCAACAACATCACGTAAAATATCATCAGGAACAAAATTGGGATTGCAATCAAATTCTGCAAATGTTACGTCATCAAGCAATCTCCTCCTAATTTATATAGTGTCATTTAATAATATTAAACACTAGTTTTTCGAATAAAATACAATTAAAAATAAAAAAAATAATTTGATTTTTTTTTACTGGTCGGACCCTGTCCAATGTATTTAGATTTGGACCGGACCCGGTCCTGCCATGAACAGTGAATATGTTGTCCTCACCAGAAACTAAGGTTAAACCTCATTTTTAATGGGTCCCATGAGCCAAATTATAACTGTTATTTATAACCAAACACTATATTATTGAGTTTATTATAGAGATTAAAAAAAACATAGTAACTGCCGCTTGGACAATCAATACAATCCTATCTCAATGCTTATTTCAGTTATTTAATAATTTTTTTTATGAAATTTTAACTTATAAATACACAACTCATCACCTATCAAACTAATTTTCTTCTTCCACAATGATTCCTCCTTTATTAAGTGTGAGATCTAGTATTATTCTCTTTTCTCTGTAAATCATGATTATTGAACTCAAGAAATTACTTTTTCTTAGGAAAAAAACCCAAACATACCTTTAAATGATTCAATGTCCATCTAGTATTGCAATTCCATTGGGTTTAAAAGAGTTTTTCGAAATAAATTTAAAATGAAAAAACATAAAATTAATAATTTTTTATAATTATATTATCAAAATATCAAAGCCATAAAAAAATTTCAAAACATATTAATTTATGTTTTATTTGAGCAAGAAACCACTTTTATAAAAACACATAAATTACCCTACCAAACAAACTCTTAATTTCACGACCAATTACACTAAGGATTTTATCATTAATCCAAATTAAAAATATAATCTAAAAAGGACATTGACAGTTCACGCTTCATCGATGCATTGAAGGGGACAATTTATTACGGCCACCTCCAAATATCTCCAAGCCAAGTCCTATGGGTTGTGAATTTTAGCCCAGCTTTTGAGAGCTCACCTGTCAGCTCAGGCTCAATCGAGAATCTAGAATTTATGCTCAGCCAGGCTCAAAAACACTGGCGTGCCTGAGCTTTGTCATGCTTCAGTTTGCAGCTAGGAATAACAATGGTTTTTGCAACATCCATGAACTCAAACCCTCAAAATTTAAATTTTTTAATCCGAACTTGACTCGAACATGATCGAGTATAAATCAAATTCAACCTGATCAGGGTTTTGGTATTCAACGAGTATCTACCAAGTATTCGTTAATCATCTATACCTAACCCAACTTCCAGCCTTACATAAAATTTTTATGTACAACATGTATTACTTAAGTTTACAAGCAATATTCCACCTTTTCATTTCTAAAATATATGTTCATTCAGGAAGGATAGGAAAAATTACCCTTAACATCTCATAATTTGGTTTAAATTAAATTAAATTATCGGGTTTTGAAAAACTACAATTTACATCATAAGTCAATATAGATTTTTAAACTCGATAAAAAAATAAAACTATTTTCTTATATAATATCAGAAACTCAAACAAAAGATAGATAAAAATTACCTCTTCTCAAGGTATAATTTCTCTCCTTAAACATCATTTATCTCTCTTATCAAGAGGATTTGAACCCAAATCAAAATTAAAATTTAGTATTTTTAATATTCTTCTCTTCTTATTACTATTTGAACCCAAATAAAAAGCAATTAGTCATATTAAAAAAAAAAACCCTTAAAAAATCCAAATTGAAGCTTAGGAATAACCCAAATTTTTTAATTTTTTCTCTATCTCCTTTTATTTATTTGAGCTTTGTAAATTATTTTTAGAATAAATGGGGTTATTTTGTTGTTTTCTAGTTTGAAATCGAGAAGTTTTATCGATTTTTTGTTTTTTATTTATGATTTTTGTGTTGTTGAAGGTTAAATATAAAGGTTTTTGATGGTTTAATTTTGATTATTTGATGTGAGAGTTTGATCTGGTTATGTTGAATCTAGATCTGTATTTTTACTTTTATATATATATATATATATATTCAAAATATGATAATTATTAACTATTATAGACTTTTCCTGCCATTTTGTATTCACTACGCCAAAACACTCGAAGAGCACCTCCTTTTCCTCCTCCTCATTCTTCTTTTTCTTCCATGATTTCTTTTAGCATTCAAAAATGGCTTGTGCGTATCAAATTCCTGCCATGAATCTAAGCCTTTGTGTTTCTATATATCTAATCTTACTCGTGTGTTCACATACATATGCCCACACGAACTTTCACGAACAACAATTTATACGCCTATTGTTTAGACCTTCCCACTCTCACCTCCTACCTTGATCCCACCTATAATTACACAAATTTAACACTCTTTTGGTGAATTAGGTGTGGCAAGTAGAGTCAAGTGTGGATGCTCACAAGGATTTCTTAACATCGTATAATATGCTTGGTCCAAATTTGAATACCAAAGGGACTTTGGATTTCAATGGATGAAAAGGAAAAATATGAGCTTTTTGGTTTTTATTTTCATTTTCATTTTTCATCCACCTATTGCTGCAAAATCAAGCGGGCTTCCTTCTTTTTCATTTGGACTTAGATCTGGGCATTACCCAAATGATTCAAGCGGATCAAGCAATTCAAGGCCTTTGTTTGCGTTTGAAGAGCTAGTCAAGACAATAAATGGGTTTTCATACCGAAACCTTTTGGGAAAAGGAAAGGAAAAAGAAACAAATTGGACACATAAACAGTGGTTGGGGGACTTGAAAAAGTAAAGGAAGAACAAAACAAAGGTACGGTAGTTGGGGGTAAGTGCATGAGTTATGAGGGTGCAATTTTTATTAAACAAAGGAAGCACCAAAAAAAAAAAAAAGAAAAAAGAAAAGAGAGAGCGAGGCAAGTATACTGGGAGAAAAGAAAATGAGACAACCTTTCTCAGCTCCAAAGCTTCTGAAATTTTTACCTAATCTTTTTTTTTTTTTAATTCTTGAGATAACCTTAGAAAAATCTCATAGAAAGACTTCTTCATATGAGCCTTGAGCATACCTGTAGACAATGGCTACGACAATAAGATTCTCAAGCACAATAGTTGTGCAATAGCTCCTTACTGCCACGCATCACAATTTTTCTCCACGAAAAAACTCTAAATTTTTTACCTAAGCTTTCTGACATACTTGAGATAACCTCAAAAAAATCTAATAAAAAGAATCCTTCATATAAGCCTTGAACATACATGAAGACAGTGGTTGCTGTAGTAAGCTTTTTAAGCATAGTAGCTATGCAATAGCCCCTCACTACCATGCAGAGTTTTTAAACCCGGCCTCGTGATCGATCCAATCTAAAATTCAGATTTCAAGTTTTGATCAGGTTATTAGGTCGTTCGAGTCAATTTTAATTTTTTTAAAAAATCAAAACTATATTGTTTTAGTTTAAAAAAAAGTCAACGGATTACAACAGAGTTTTTGACTGGGTCTTGTCGGGTCAGTCAGGTCACCCTGAATTTTGACTTCCTCTATTTTTTTTGAAACTCGATCTGATTCCAGTCTCGGATCGACCTACCGGGTCGGGTCGGATTTCAAAACTATACTACCATGACCATGATTTTACCCAACTCAAAAAAGTAAATATTTTTTACCTAAACTTCCTAACATACTTTAGATAACCTCATAAATATTTCAGGAAAAAAAAAAAAAACATGTGAGCTTTGAACATGTTGGAAAGTTATGACGAACAAAAACAACGAATAGAAATCTCGAGGTAATCATAAACATTTTCTTTTGTACTTAGTATTCGAACAGTCATCTTCTTTGTTATTTCTTGTAAACAACCATCAACACACACCTTCTCATCATCATCTCTCCTCTATTTTTACTAACTTAGTTGAAGAGGGTTCTCCTGTACCATAGAAAACTTATATTTTAGAAAATCATGAATCATTAACCAGACTTTTCAATAATTATTTCAATATCCATCAACCAATCCTAAAAAAAAACTATTTGGGAATATGATGTAAATCGCTTTCCTTTAAATTTTGAAAATTTTTTTATTAAAAATTATTTTTTTATATTTTAGACTGTTTTAATATGTGGATATTAAAAATAATTTTTAAAAAATAAAAAAATATTATTTTAATATATTTTTAAAAAAAATATTTTAAAATATATAGACTAATTCTGACCCGCAAATAAAAACTAGAATCCATTCAATAATGTTCGTGGACTGAATTATTGATGGGCCCAGAAGTACCTCTGGTTTTGGCTGCTCTCGCTCCCGAACCACCTTCTACGTATCCTTTGGATTCCAATTGATCTTTTCGTGGAGACAAATTCTCCTCTTTTGGGTCCACCCGATCCAGTTGTCCCGACTCCCAACAACTCTGAATGGCTGATAATTGATGGGCTCTCAGCCATTTATTTGTTTTTTTCTTTTTCTTATAAAAAAATATAATACGAAGATTTTATAGCAGGCTGAACTTATTAAAATTGTTTGGCAGATTTTTACAGCTGGATTCGCGTGTTTGGTATTGTGATAGTGGTTGTTTTTCAAATAGCTTTTCGTACCGAAATACATGTCAATGATGTTTTTTTATTTTTTAAAAATCATTTTTGATATCAGCACATCAAAATGATCCAAAAAATACAAACCGCACTTAATTTTAGCAAAAAAAAAAATTTTGAAATTCGGTCAAAAGCAGGTTGAACCGCAGAGCCAAACAGACTAACAATCAAATAGAGACTTGTACACTTTCATCGCCCAATCTCAACCAAGTAGTGTATTTTACGATTATATTATGATTATTTTTTAAAATATTTTTATTTAAAAATGGATTAAAATATTATTTTTTATTTTTTAAAATTTATTTTTAATATTAATATATTAAAATAAATGATCTAAAAATATTTAAAACAAAAAAAATTCAAAGTTTTTAAAAATAAATTTCTGCTAAAAAACTAACAATTTCTAAAGCATGCATGTTTCCAGCGCTCCTATAATTTTAGTAACAACTAATCAATTGCTCACGTGCTGCTGTGATTTTTTTTTTTTTTTACAATGTTATTAAATCTAAAGGTGAGTCATTGATCTGGTTGCTGGGCTTATTGAGTTTTAAAACAAACCTTGTGTGAACTAACCTAGTTTACCTGATGAATCTTCTTATGAATGATCGACTTAATAAAAATTTAAAATAACTTTTTAAAAAATATATATATTTAAAAAATAGTATTGATTCAATATTTTTTTTATAAAAGAATATTGAAACGAGAATGTTTCTAACTAATATGATTAGATTAGATAAATTTATCCAACCCATAATCCGTTATAGCTGTATTTAGGTTTAATAACCTTGTTTTATGGAATCTATTTTTTAATCAAATAAAAAATTATAAAAAAATAGACTTTGTATAAAAGATAATGTATAAAATTATTAAAAATAAATATATATTTTTTCATCTTAATTATCTTTTTTATTCATGTGATTTTTTTAACAACAAAAGTTGTTTCTTTTTTTATTAATATCAACATATTTCCTTGAATGAAAAACAACAATTAAAAAAAGTTTAGATAAACTATATTGATTTAAAATAAAAAGTAAAAAGCATGTATTTTTAATAAATTACAAAAACTAAATTTCCTGTTTCATGCTTTTCTTTTTTTTTTTTACTTTTGAAAAAAACATGTTTTTCTATGAGGAGTATTATTTTTTAAAAAAAATTTATTATAATCGTTAAAAACAAAAACCATACATTGATCATCTCTCCACAATTACATAAACAATTAAAACAATAAATTTGAAAAACTTATATAAAGTGTTTATAATGAAAAAATCAAGAAAAAAGATATTATGTTCTCATTCAATATTAATGAGAAAATTATCATAATTTTTTTGCATATTAGGTTGATATTTAATTATCCATGAAACAATCATTAATATTATCAGATAAAAAAATCATAATCTTCTTACAAACGATGTCATAATTTTTTATAAAAAGCATGTTTTTTTTTTTCATAAAAGGCATCACACGTTAAAAAATAAGGTTTTTGTTTTAAAAAACTTCCAGCCATTTAAAATACGTAGAAAAAATATATTTCTTCAATTTAAACATTTTATATATATATATATATATATAATTATTGCATCTCTCGATTGTTTCAAGAAAATATATTTTTAATTGCAAACACTATTTTCTAAATAAAAATCTATCATGATCTTAATAAAAAATTTAAAAGGAAGAATCAAAATAAAGTCTAAGTATTTATATATGATAGAAGAGAAAAAAATCAATAAATGTTATAAAATTATATAAAAATCTATTAAAAGTTTTTAATAAATTTAATTTTTTAATTAAATATTCAAGAGTTTTACACAAACACACACACACACAATAATAATAATAATAATAATAATAATAATAATAATAATAATAATAATAATAATAATAATAAAATTTGTTAACACTCTCATAAAAACCTATAATATTATTTCAAAACCATGAAAAAATTGAGTAATAATTGAAATATCATCTTCATATTTTTTATAAAATATCTAACTCTAAATTAAAAAAAATATAGAAAATAAAAGCCTAAGTACTTGTCCACGAGAAAAAAGACTAGACACGTGTGGAGTTGTGAAACTAGGCCCATGTAGCTGGCCTTTCATCCTTTTTAAAGGGAAGATGATGTCCATGTCTTTTTTTTTTTTGAAAATAAATAATAATAGACAACTCATTATCTGTTTGTTCATATTTTAACCAAAAAAAAAACGATAAGAAAAATCTATTTTAAAATATTTTCATCAAATAAACATTTTTAGCACCCAAATAATTAAAGTGATCTAAAAACATAAAATTAAAGCAATTTTAAGCTTTAAATTTTTTTTATATATCGTTTCTAACAAAATGAGAGTTCAAAATCATGTTGAAGGAACTCATCTTGTTAAATAAAATTTGTTGACATTATGTTATTTTTTTGTTATTAGGATGTGATCAACATATAATTTTTTTATTATTATTATTTTCAAAGATTTCCTCTATCATCTCACAAATCTAAAGAGTAAAACATAAACAAAATAAAATCTTGAGCTAGAATGAAAAAGTTTCAGAGCAAAAGGACCAAAACAATGAACAAATCTAAAGGTAAAAATATTTGTATATTTGACCAAAACAATTTACCGATCTAAGTTCCTGAGGGGCGTAATGTGATGGTAAAGGACTTGAGATCTGCACAGCAGGTTTCGAGTTTGAGTCAAGACATGCACCTCTTGTAAGAGTCTGGGACAGCTGGGGTTTTACTCGCTCATCTGGACCTATAAAATACGCTTTTCGAGAAGTGGAGTTTCCTCGAATAAAAAAAAAATAATTTACCGATCTACCTTTTGTTAATTGTTCCCAAGTTGTATCAATAATTGAGTAAATCCATGTTATAAGGATATTTTTAGCGATTATATATATTATACATTTTACGACATTTATTTAACTTTATAGGTATTTATATCAATTTTATTAGCAATTATGATAGAATTTTAACGGTACTAGAAGGACATTTTGAAAACAAATGCCTTTGAATCAAATATTGATAAAAAAATCTCGATTAAGATCATGAGATTTTAGGTTTGTTTTTTAGAGATCATTGATTCGAGTTTTATAAATTTTAGAGATGCTAGAAACTTACATGATTGTTAACTTCAGAACCCGTAAAATTAATATAAATACATATAAACTGATTTGGATACCTATATTAAAAAAAATTGATAAAGAAACATCGCAAATGCCAATTGTGATGCTGTTGAAGATAAATAGCAATGGCAATTGTGAAACCCCATTATTTATCATAACATTTATTTGAAATTTAATTTTTTTTAGATGCAGTTGCATTCCAATTAAATTTAGAGGCAATGAGAAGTATAAAAAAACAAATTGTACATAATCATGCATAAAATGAAACATTATTCGGTATATTTCTGCCATCATGAATTATTGTATCTAATAAATCAACGCTCCACAATGCTAGGCTCATAGCGTTTTAGAAAGCGGTATAAAATATACCATAAGTTAATACAATTATTTTATGTTATAAAAATAATTCATAGTGTTATTTATAAATTGCATATCATTTTCTCCTTGGAGAATAAATAGAAAGCAATAGCCAAGTTTATTTATTTTTAATGTGTCACAACACGTGGCTTGTTTGGAATGAGTCTAGACAGTAACTAGTTTTTTTTTTTTTTTCCGGCGCAGCAACGCCATAAGGTAGTTTTTAAAATAAATTTTTATTTAGTTTTGCTATAATAAAAATAATATTTGTAAGAAAGGTGATTGTTGAAATTATAAAAGAAATATA
>Ga0325402_1005640_pt1 | contig 11732 bp, 7 predicted proteins | sample PopdelMetagenome_22_FD_207212 | JGI IMG/M metagenome (GOLD analysis project Ga0325402, IMG submission 207212) | Populus deltoides microbial communities from Bellville, Georgia, United States - Xylem-PdKOR-R3 | ecosystem: Host-associated > Plants > Phyllosphere > Stem > Wood/Secondary xylem...
AAGATTAATTTTAATGAAATATATCGTTAATTAATTTGTCGTTCCTTATAATATATTTAACTTTCAACCTATTTTTTCCTTACAGGTTGCGTCTCTTGGACGTGAACCGAGTCCAATGGAGCTGTTTGTAGAGACGCATGTGCGGAGTCAAGACCGCCAAAAGGGGGTGCAGCAGTTCGTGGACAACCGTGCTCAGCACTTTGTGGTATGTTCGTTCATTTATTTTATTTTGTAAGTTATTATTTTCTTGAATTGCATCTTGAATTGCATTTGATGATTTTTTTACCGACGGAATTTTCAGGAGACCTATAATAGCCGGTTGAGGGAGAGATATGGGGACAATCCGTCGACCCATCCAGATTTCGATCCAGATTTGTGGATGGAGGTGGGATCGTCTGGTGGATCCAATAAAAATCGGGTCTACGGGCTCTCCAACATTACAGCTGAAAACTTGCGTTCAGCTCGTAGTGTCTCAACCGTTGGAAGCTCTCCATCAGTATCAAACACCCAGTCTGAGGAGTTCATTGCGTTGAAACAACAATATCAACAACTCTCGACGAATTATGATGAGCTCCGTCAAATAGTCATGGAGATGAGATCAAAGATGGGTGACGATACTTGTGCAGCTTCTTTTTGGCCGTATGGTCCCGGGAACAACCAGCCTCCTCCTCCTCCTCCTCCTCCTCCTCCTCCAGCTCCGCCGCTATTCTAGTTTAATTTTGTTTTTTAAACACATTAAATTTGTAATGAATATTATTTAACATTACTTTTATATTTTTAATGTTTAATCCATTGTTATTTGTTTATTAAGGTTTTTTACTATAAACAAAATTATTTTATATATATATTTTACATACCTACCGACGGATAATGTCCGTCGGTATTCCACAGAGAGTTGCCAAACAATTACCAGCCATGCCATAATTACCGACGGAATATATCCGTCGGTGATTAATACCGACGGATAGTATCCGTCGGTATTCCACAGAGAGTTGCCAAATAATTACCAGCCATGCCATAATTACCGACGGATTATACGTCGGTAAGTCCGTCGGTGATTACCGTTGAAATTGCAGATGGATTTATTATGTTGGTAATGTTCCCGCGGGAAACCTTTTTTTTTGCGCGCGTGTATCCGTCTGTAAGACCGTTGGTGTTCCGTCGGTGTGTGTTTTTTTTATTTGCGACAGAATTAGCGACAGAAATGGGTTTTACCGACGACTGTTATACCGACGGACGTGTTCCGTCGGTGAGGCCGTTGGGAATTATTTCACCGACGGATTTCATTCCTGTGACCGACGGAATTAGTCCGTCGGTAAAACTGTTTAATGGTGTAGTGAAGGCTCTGTGGCAGGAACCCTCCTTTGTAGCCCAATTCCATCTTTGATGGCAAGTTTCAATCCATTTACTTATCAAGCAACTTATTGCCGGTCAGTTTTGTTGTAATCTAATTTTTTACTTTTATTTTTGTATATACTTTGAAAAAAAATAGAAAAATATCTTTTAATTAGTGTTAGTTATTTTCTTTATTTTTTGTATTTAATTCTTGTGTGTCAAAAAAACAAAAGAAGAAAACAATACAAAAAAAGTTGAGGTTTGAAATTAGATCAATAATTAATAGAGTATCACAAATAAAAACAAATTGAGTTTGAGAGTTTTTAACAATTGAAGAGAATATTTAAAAATAGTTTAACTTGATTTAATTTGGAGTGAAAGAAATTTAAAATTCAAGAATAATTTCCAAATCCCACAGCCTTGAGCCACCATATGCGTTCTACAGCTATCAATCACCATGAAAACCGCCCTCTCACAGACCTTAGGATCCACTGTCGAAACCAGTAGGCAGGTCCCCCTTCACGCGAACAATCCAGCAGACCCCACTTCTTAAAACTGAACCAATCAAACCCAACCCAACTATCTCGACGACAACCCAGCTGAAAAGAGAAGAAACACCGAGAGACAAAAAAAAAAAAAAAAAAGCCCTGGCAACAGGAGAAGAAAAGGAGCTGGTGGCCAAATTAATTCACTCCCTTTGCAGGTTATAAATGGTGAGTGAAGGCACGTGGGTGTAATTCTAAGATTGGTGAAATAGCCAGCATGTGGGTGCATGCGCGCCACGTGGTCCAGTGGTATTTTTTAAAGTTTTTCCAGCTCAAGCCCAATTTCAACCCAAATAAATATTTTATTGCTAAATTATATGTTTAAATTTTGTACATATTTTTTTATTTTTATTTTTGTGAAAGTCCAAATTTTTTTATTATTATTATTGATAGTGACATTCTTATAAAAAAGTACAAAAACAAAATGCAAAAGAAAAATTATAACAAATGCTTCCTTATATTTTCCAAGAATACGAATTGATAACTTGGGTTGTGTCAATATGCATGGTTTTATTAAAGCTCATAGAATAATAATAATGATTTTCGGGTTTGTTTTGCAATTCACCATAGTGAATGGGCTAAATTCCAATTCAATTTTTATTATTCATATGGAACCGCATCTTAAAAATGGCTTAGTTGACATGTCCTTTTTTAAAACGATGGATGTTCATATGTGAAAATCAAATGCTAGTTATGCTTATTTTTTAGCAATTTCGATGAAGATTCCTTTTAGGAATTTATGTCTACATCTTAATGTATTTGAAGACTAATGTCAAACTTTTTATAAAATAAAAAATAATAAAAACAATTAATTAGGATAATTGATGACAATAAAAAAAATAAATTTAAGTGAACATATAGTAAAGATAACATTTCATAAAATATGATGCTTTATGGGTGACATTGTTCTTATCTTAAACATAGCTAACCTCTTACCTGAATCTCTAGAACTAATGCTTATTTTTTTTAGGATCCTTAGTTTCCTTTAATTTCTAGGTGGGGACTCTAATTTTTAATAATATGTGTATTTTGGCTTCGACATGCAACAAGTTTCATGTAGATTATTTCACTCGGCTAGGAGCAAAAATTTCGTTGTATATTCATGCAAGTTTTGAGAATCTTATAAACATCTTTGATACTTAAGGAAGAGGTCTTTTAAATTAAGAGGCAAAAATCTACCTCTCAACAACTGCTTCATCTGCTCCCAAGTCTTAATAGGTCTTTTACCTTATTGCCTCCTAGTTTCCAATAGCCTATCTCATTAGATTAAGGTCCCATGCTTCAATGTAAACCCTATAGTTTTTATCATCCTTGAATATGAAACTCTTATATGCTTATAAAATCAATCAAATTCAACTAACCAATCAAGAAAATCCTCTACTCCTAAATCACCACCAAAACAAGAAATCTCAACCTTCATATGATAATCTTGATCATACGTATTATTTCTAGCAACCTTACGTCCATCTTCTTTATTAGAAGAATACCATTGTGATACTGGCCATGAGGATTTGCATGAACTAGTTCAGGGATAGGTTTGTCGCTGGCGTCATTCTAGGCACTTGCCTTTATTATTTCCTAGTTCGTGTTTACGTGCAATACTAATGCTTTAAGCCTGGTTGTAAGGTTATTGACTCCGATATTGATGTCACCCAACCCAGTTTGCATTTGTCCCTCTAAAGCTACTATCTTTAACGATGATTTAGTTGATCTCAAATAGCTTGCATCCCCTGATCACCGTCACATGGATGATTGTCACCAAATCCTCCACAATTCTCTTCACGATTTGCTATTGAACTGAATGCTGACCTACTTTAATACCACTTGATGAATGATTACTCTTTTTCTTTTCATTTTATAATTTGAATTTGATGAATGATTGCAGGAAATAAATTTTTATAAATGCACAATTTAGATTCAAATGACTTGTTTAAAATATGAATCAAAGAGATTTAGTTTGCAAATAAGATATAATGTTCATGAAAGATATGCAAGCAAGGATACATTGATAATAATAATAGTACTACTATTATCATTACTATTAAAAGTAATATTACTAATGACCTTTGGTTTTTTTATTAACCTTGATTGATATTGACTTTTATTTGCATGTTAATTAAAAAGATAATCATAAAACTGCATAGCTTTCAATCATATGTCAAAGGATGGAAAACTACATAGTTTTTAAGGACATGCCAGAAAAGTTAGGGGCGGTGGGATGTTGTCCACATCCAAATAAAAAAACAACAAACACGCTCACATGACTGAGAGGTTACTAGAACTCGATGAATTATTACTTCTTTTTTATTTATTTTATAATTTAAATTTGATGAATGATTAGAAAAAATAAATTTTTGTAAAAGCACAATTTAGATATAAATGGCTTGTTTAAATATGAATCAAAGAGATTTAGTTTAAACATAAGATATAATGTCCATGAAAGATATGCAAGGATACAATGTTAATAATAATTGTGCTACTATTATATTTATTATTAACAGTAATATTACTAATGACCTTTGGTTTCTTTATTAACCTTGATTGTTATTGACCTTGATTGGCATGTGCATTAAAAAGATAATCATGAAACCGCACAACTTTCCATGACATGTCAGAAAGGATGGAAAACTACACAATTTTTTTTAGGACATGCCAGAAATGTTTGTAGGGGGGATGGTGTCCACATCCTAAGAAAAAACAACAAACACACTCACATGATAGAGAGGTTATATGAACTTGATGAAAGATCGCTCCTTTTTTATTTTGTAATTTTAATTTGATGAAGGTTTGACCTTGATTGACACGTGCATCAAAAAGATAATCATCCAACCACACAGCTTTCCATGACATGTCAAAGCAGATGGCAAATTGCATTGTTTTTTAGGACATGCCAGAAATGTTAGTGGGGGAGATGTTGTCTGCATCCCAAGAAAAAAAAAACACGCTCACATGACAAAGAGGTTGCTGGAATTTGATGAATGATTACTCATTTTCTTATAATTTTAATTTGGTGAATGATTACAGGACATAAATTTCTATAAATACACGATTCAAATATAAATGACTTATTTAAAATATTAATAAAAAAGATTTAGTTTGAAAATTAGATATATTGTTCATGAAACACATGCAAGGAAACATTCTTAATAATAATAGTACAATTATTATCATTATTATTAACAGTAATATTACTAATGACCTTTGGTTTCTTTATTAACCTTGATTGTTATTGACATTGATTGCATGTGCAACTAAAAGATAATCATGAAACCGTACAACTGTTGATGACATGTCAAAAAGGATGGAAAACTACACAGTTTTTGAGGACATGTTAGAAAAATTAGTGGAGGAGATGTTGTTCGCATCCAAAGAAAAAAAAACAAGCACGCTCACTGACAGAGAGCTTACAGGAACTTGATGAATGATTACTACTTTTGTTATTATATAATTTAAATTTTATGAATCATTACATGAAATAATTTTTTTATAAAAGTACGATTTAGATATAAATGACTAGTTTAAAATATGAATAAAAGAGATTTAGTTTTAACATAAGATATAATGTCAATGAAAGATATGCAAGGATACATTATTAATAATAATTGTACTACTATTATCGTTATTATTAAACTAATATTACTAATGACCTTTGGTTTTTTTTTTTTTATTAACCTTGATTGTTAATGACCTTGATTGGCATGTGCACCAAAAAGATAATCATGAAACCGCACAACTTTCCATGAAATGTTAGAGAGGATGGAAAACTGCATAGTTTTTTAAGACATGCCAGAAATGTTAGTGGGAGAGATATTGTCTGTATCCCAAGAAAAAGAAAGAAACACACTCACATGACAGAGAGGTTACTGGAACTTGATGAATGATTACTCTTTTTATTTTATTTTATAATTGACCTTGAATGGCATCTGCGCCAAAAAGATAATCATGAAACCGCACAACTTTCCATGACATGTCAGAGAGGATGGAAAACTACACAGTTTTTTAGGATATGCCAGATATGATAGTGGGGAGATGTTGTCTGCATCCCAAGGGAAAAAAAACAAACACGCTCAAATGACAGAGAGGATACTGGAACTTATTAAATGATTACACCTTTTTTTTTTAATTTTTTTTATAATTTTAATTTGATGAATGATTGCCCTTGATTGGCATGTGCACTAAAAAGATAATCATGAAACTGCACAACTTTTCATGTCATGTCAGAGAGGATGGAAAACTGCACTGTTTTTTAGGACATTCCAGAAATGGTAGTGGGGAAATGTTGCCTGCATCCTAAGAAAAAAAAACACGCTCACATGACAAAGAGGTTAATAGAACTTGATGAATGATTACTCCTTTTTTTTATTTTATAATTTAAATTTGATGAATAATTACGAGAAATAAAATTTAATAAATGCATGATTTAGATATAATTGGGTTATTTAAAATATAAATAAAAGAGATTTAGATTGAAAATAAGATATATTGTCCATGAAACACATGCAAGGAAACATTGTTAATAATAATAATACTATTATATTATTATTAACAATAATATTACTAATGACCTTTGGTTTGTTTATTAACCTTGATTGTTATTGCCTTTGATTGGCATGTGCACCAAAAAAATAATCATGAAACAACACAACTCTCGATGACATGTCAGTGAGGATGGAAAACGAAACAACTTTTTAGAACCTGCTAGAAATGTTAGTGGGGGGAGACGGTGTCTGCATCCTAGGAAAAATAACAAACGCGCTCCCTCGACAGAGAGGTTACTAGAACTTGAAGAATGATTATTCCTTTTTTATTTTGTAATTTGAATTTGATGAATGAATGCAAGAAATAAATCTTTATAAATGCTTGATTTAGATATAATTGGCTTGTTTAAAATATGAATAATAGAGATTTAGTTTGAAAATAAGATATAATGTATATAAAAGATATGCAAGGATACATTGTTAGTAATAATTGTCCTACTATTATCATTATTATTAACTGTAATATTACTAATGATCTTTGGTTTCTTTATTATCCTTGATTGTTATTGACCTTGATTGGCATGTCCATAAAAAAAAAATCATGAAACCTCACAGCTTTCGATAACATGTTAGAGAGGATTGAAAACTCCAAAGGTTTTTAGGACATTCCAGAAAAGTTAGTGCAGGAGATGCTGTTTGTATCCCACGAAAAACAAAACAAACGTGCTCACATGACATAGAGGTTACTAGAACTTGATGAATGATTACTCCCTTTTTTTTATAATTTTAATTTGATGAATGATTGCAGGAAATTGTTTTTTTTTTACAAATGCATGATTTAGATCTAAATGGCTTGTTTAAAATATGAATCAAAGAGATTTAGATTGAAAATAAGATATATTGTCCATGAAACACATACAAGGAAACATTGATGATGATGATGATGATGATGATGATACTATTATATTATTATTAACAATAATATTACTAATGACATTTGGTTTATTTATTAACCTTGATTGTTATTGCCTTTTATTGGCATGTGCACCAAAAAGATAATCATGAAACAACACAACACTCAATGACATGTCAGAGAGGATGGAAAATGGAACAACTTTTTAAGCAGATCAAGGAGTCTAGCTTCTTCACATTTGATACTCTCAATTTCCTTTAGACAATGAGCCTCTTTCGGACCCCATTCTTTATTTTCTAACTTTTCTCAGTCTAGTGTAGCAGATCTCGGGTGGGGGAACCTACTTTTAATCCCGGTGCATGCATAATAAATATATGAACATGTAATCTATACGATGAACTTGCCATTCGAGGGGTGATATATGATTGTAACTCTTGCATGATGAAACAAGAATCTTGATTCTTGTCCAAACTCTACAATGCAAATTTTTTGAGTGACGATCATTGTGTCACCCATAAGTCTTGAGTTCAAGATGCTTCAAGAAGGGTTTGTCCTAATGCAAGTAAAGATAGCAACCTAAGGACAAGTTCTATTCATTATATGAACATGGGTAAGTTTCTACTTGGTCTCAAAAGGGTCTCATATTTGTCTTGTTATGATCTTCGTAAAGACAATATAGAGGCGTTGTGAGAAATGGTTAAGGCATGTATACCCACCATTACTAAGCAGACACTCAAATACGAGTTGAGTGTTTCATGTGTCTAAACCCTGACTAATAGTCATAGGGTAGATCGCTAATTCCTCACCTAACTTAGAAGTTTGTTTGTGCTTTTAAAAATAAAAACATATGATGCATGAGACATTTCTATAAAATACATGGAAACAAAAACATTAATAAAAGATAAAAATACAAAAACTTAAACACATCAAATACACAAAGCTGAGTCCAATATTGTTAGAAACAGTACCTTCCCTAGTGGAGTCGTCATTTTGTCGCATGTGCCCGCGTGACGTCGATAACAATTTTTGTTCGTTTCTTTGTTGATTCTTGGAAGTTTCTACCTAGTATTTAGTTCAGGGTTACTAGAAAACCTAGATATACTGGTCTTTGTAGAGATTCACCAGTAAGAGACTGATTGTAGTTAAAGAAAGTATTAGCACCCCTAACGCACCCTACCTAATGTAAGTTGCTTCGAAATTTGATGTGATTTGTAAGTTTTGACGGTTGTTTTATCAATGATTTATCTAAAGTTGAAGAAAAGTTCTCATCACTGAGAAGATTCTTAACTTATCAGATAAAGAAATTCTAACATCAAACTTTTTTAATATTAAGAATATGTCTTCCGTATAAGATCATAATCCTAAATACCAAAAGAAAACAATATTTTCTAAAATATAAACTAAATTCTATGCAAATTAAAACATTTAATTTTTTATCTTTTTAATTCTTTCTTTTTCCTTTTAGTTTTTATCATTTAAAAACATAAATAAAAGAAAGTACAAACACCACACATCAGTTTTCACTATTTTTACTCCCATATTCCTAATTACATGTTAGGACATAATAAAAATTCAAAATAGATACAATTAAAATATTACAAAATAGACAAAAAAAAAAAATTCCGGTAACAGTGATAGGAATTTCTGAGTCATGGAACAGTAGCGGGTGCTTGCTCCACTCACTATCGCCACTGACGGCACGTGAATTCATGCACCGCCGCAAGCAAAGCCCAAGAGATGAGTGGATTTGGGATGACTCCCTCCTCTCTTGTCTTCCCTATCGGTGGCGAGGGCCATCGCCATCTACAAAAGAAGAAAAACACAAGCAAAGTTTTTGGTTCTTTCTCCTTTTTTCAGATCTATTCTTTTTTGTCTTTTTTTGGTTCATTGTTCTTTCCTTCTTTAGGTGGCAGATTTGATGGTTGTAGATCTGGCGGTGACAGTGGCCGTTGCAGTGGACGAATCTGCCAGTGCTTGAAGGCCTTGGTATGGAGGAGAAGTAAGTGTCTCCTGGCCCCAGGGAACGGTCACGGGTCTGTGGGAGGTACTATGTTTTGGCTGCCACTGGATTCTGGTCAAGGAAGAGAGAGATGGGTCTCGGATTAGCAGGGATGAGGGAAGCTGGAGACGACGTCTGTGGGGCTGGTCTCCTATGTCAGTGAGCAGCAGCTCTGGTGTGGCCAAGAGATGGAGGTGGTGCTCTCGGTGGCTATGGGAAGAACACCTGAGAGGGAGAAGGTCTGGCGTGTGGCTGTTTTAGGTGAGGGAAAGGATAGGACGATTTGGCCAAAGGGTGCACGGCTGGAGAGATGGAGGGCAAGTGGGAAGATCTAGTAAGGGAAGGAGATGGTTGGGTCTGTGGGGATGGAGAGGGAAGGGGAAGACTTGTCCCGCTGAAGGGAGAAGAAGCCGAAAATTCAAAAGCCCAAAGCCAGGGGTTTCTCTGGTTTTCGCTCAAGGGAGGGGGTGGTGGCTTGTCTGTAGATGAGTTTAGGTTTACAGTTTCTTTGTGTTTCCCTAATTTTCAAAATCCTCCTTTTTCTGTCTGCTGTGGAGACCTATATTTAAAGGTAAATATTGCTAGGTTTCTCAAGTCCTTTAATTTTCTTTTTTTATAAATTTTGATTTTTATTATTTTTTTATACTTTAAAAATAAATAATATCAATATCGATTCAATGAGAAAAATCAATTGTTTTAAAAATAACACGTTAAAAATCGAACACATTCGAACACGTTTAAAAGATCTTTAAAAATTTAAATTCCTTTTAAAATAACATTGAAACAATAAAAACGATGCAAATATACCAAGAATATATATTTTTTGGATTATTTTTATTTTACTATTTTTTGATTTTTTTGAAAGCTTATAAAAAAATACGTTGAAAATTAGCATTTTAGATGGTAGAACTAGCAGCAGCTTTAAACTTTGAATGTACATAAAACAATTGTTTTACGGTGAGATTATATAACTATTATTCATTATTTGTTAGTAGAAAAGTAGGAATTCAAACGACATAATGAAAAAATAGGGGTGCTATGCCCAGAGGAACTCATCATTGTTTTACTTTTGATCGGTTCACTTGTGGGTCAACTCGCTTAATTCATGAATCATGAACCGGATCCAGCCTCTTGCCTATGCCTAGAGGAACTCATCTTTTAAAACCATGGTCATTAACCCACACAAGCATTAAATTTCATTGTATAAAATTAATATATAGTTGCTTAGGTGCTCCTTCAATTTTCAAGTCAAACATAATTTAAAGTATACCACAATAATGTCTCGCTTCATCCGGTAGCCATGTGTATATGAGTTAATCTTGCTTGCAATGAAATCAGTTGTGATGGTGCTCGATGATTTTACTAGAAAAGCTTCATTAACCACATGATATTTTACACAAAACAGCTTAAGATTAAACAAGTTCTCAATGCCCTCCAAAAGTACACATGAGACTATGGAGATTGAAGAGTTTCCAGTAAATTTTCAGCCATTTCCTCTCACCTCATCGGCAATATTTATTGTACGACTGGATGCATTTGGCTGGTGATAAAATGCATCCCTGGTTTCTTTCACATAATGCTACAGCCATGTTCACTTGCCTCATCGTCACCAGTTATTATGCCACCAATATTAGAGGGTTTAAGATCACTACTAGTTATGCCTGCAACTTGCATTCCCTTTTTAAGGATGTTAAGCACCTTGGTTCGCTTCTGAAATAAAAGATAATACGCAAATATATTAGAGGCTGAGTTCATATTTTTATAAGCAAACATATTTTTATACTTAATATAGTATTTATTTTTCAAATAGATGGAGATAATATTAGTATTAATGAAAATATGAGGATTCCACTAGTTATTTTGAAGCCAGTCTTGAAAATATAATTAATCTCTTCATCCAGAGAATTAAAGAACTTCAATTAATACGACGAATGGGAATTCAAATGTAAAGCAGAGAAGAAATATAATAATAATAAAAAACATAGCGAGCTTGTAAAGCTCTATACTACAAGAGAAAAGAAATCATTGATTAACCTTTGATTCAGTAGTAATCAATAGCTCTCCTATCTCAAAAGCCATGCCATGCATAGCGTTTAGCTCAAAAGATCCTAACTAGATCCAAATTCAGAATCTTGAAGGAAACTCCATACGTAATGCTCCATGAACAATGAGTTATCAGTGAATTTTGGCAAATATATAGTAATAAATAGTAAAGAAATAATTATACTGTTTTAGTTTCTAAAATTAATTACCTTTATGGGGGCCGCTTGTATCGGGCTCCTGCTTTGACGTAGTAAAGTATAGTTATCGCAGAAGATGTGCCCATCGTTGTGTGTGAACTTTTTACCACCATAACAATCACAACAAACATCAAAGGTGCTAACTGAATCATCATCATTGAAGAAACACTGAGAGCAAGTGAAGTATGCTCCTGCCAAGAACGTCTTACAAGACTGGCAAAT
>Ga0325402_1005646_pt1 | contig 11729 bp, 3 predicted proteins | sample PopdelMetagenome_22_FD_207212 | JGI IMG/M metagenome (GOLD analysis project Ga0325402, IMG submission 207212) | Populus deltoides microbial communities from Bellville, Georgia, United States - Xylem-PdKOR-R3 | ecosystem: Host-associated > Plants > Phyllosphere > Stem > Wood/Secondary xylem...
GTGTGTGTGTGTGTGTGTGTGTAAAAGTAATGTCCCTTGATGTTCCTACTTTATAATCGGGGTTGGTTTCTGACCCTATTACTTAGGTGGCATGGTTTTTTACCATTTTGCTCTAGTTCTTTAGTTATTGGCTTAGTGTGTGAGACAACTTTATCATGTTTTCGCTCTTGCTTAATATAACTTCCTTATGATTTTAGTCCTTATCTTAGCCTTTTCAGCTTATGGTTTGTTGCTTTATTCAAAATTCCTTATCATTTTTATGAAGTCCCTTTTCCATTTTCTTAAAAATATCCTTAGAAATATGCCTTTTAATTTATTCGAGATCTAAATCAACCTTTTAAGTAAATAAAAATGGTGTTTAGATTGGAACCTTCCTCACCTTTTTTACCAAATATTATAGAATTAGTAGCTTCTTAGCAAAAAAAATTTCATTACAAGGTATTATTAGGTTGTTCTAGTACAAGATTAGGCTTGATCTTGTCTAGCATTAATCATCTGTATGGTTGATCTTCAGCACCATATATTAGTAATTTAGTAAGTGTTTGTCACAATTAATTATCAACCAAATAATCAATATTTTATGATCATAGAACATGCTCTTTTAGTATGGTACATGGTCTAGCTTCATCCTTCTATATTTGTGTGCTTAGACATTGCATTCTCTTAAACTGGGTCTTGGTTAATCCACCTTGGCACCACTTTTTTTTAGGTTTAGAAGATGTTGATGATCTTTAGCAAATTCATCACCCTTATTATTGAGTTTGGATGACTTCTATTGTGGCTTATGTTAATACCATTTATTATTAGCAAACCTTTTGGGCTTAAAAGCCTTAAAATTTTATTATTTGATTTTTTAGCTTTAGCCCCAAGTCTTTTACCATAGGTAGAATTGTATGAAAAATAGGGCACCTATATACTTCATAGGGAGATTTTTTTTTATGATTTTCTTGTATTGATTCTTAGGCCTTACTACAATCAATATACTTCTTTCTTGTGACTATAACTCCAGTTTTTGTCATATTTAATCAGACTCGGTCTATTGTATTTCTCATTTGCTAAGAAATCATTTGAATTAGAAGCAGACACTATTGTATTACCTTCAAGAATAAGTCATTATCCACTTTTATCTTATTTTTCAAGAAGCGAATGCAACTAGGTTTTAATGCCTTTTAGATTTGATTCATTAATATAACACAACTATTACTATTATGTTTTTATGAGTCATGTCAATTATAATATTTATTTCCCTTTATTTTCTTAGTAGTAGGGATTGTGTGATATTTTAGGAGTTTAAGTTATCCTCCCTACCTCAATTGGTCGAATATCTCTTTGGTTATCTTAATATTGAATGAGTATTCTTTATTTTATTTGATTACTTTAGTCATTTTTATTTCTTTAGCAATAGGTTTATTAGCCTCTTTAGGCTTTTCTAATGTCGTGATCTCAAATGGTTTTCTCTTTTTAAGTTATACTATTAATATTAGTTTATGCTAACTTCTTCAAACTCCTCAACAGAATATAAATCGATTATTGAATAAACAACCATAACCTTTTTAAAGTAGCCAATTGGGTTGAGTATATTCTCTTAAGTGACTCTTTTTTTTTTTTTTGCTTTCTTGCCCATCTTTTCATATCGATCAACATCATGTATAAGGGTTTATATATTTGAATACATGCCTTGGTAGTGTAAAAAACCAATTAATAGTAGTCTTGGTCATTAACGAACCAAAAAGCTTTAGTTATCGAAATTATTAGCAACATCATTACCATTATGATTAGTAAACTTTATAATGTGTTTCCCTGTTGACTAGTTATCTCCCTAAAAAACTATATGAAATTAGCTATCTTACTTCTTGTGGATACAACTTAATCCACTTATGATATGGATAATATATGCAGGCCTAACTATATGTCCAATATCTATCCCCATTTCCCTTAAATGTTAGGCTAATACAACCCTATCAATTCTTTACATTGCTTATTATTGTTGAGATATAAGAATATTGAGATTGATTTGCTAGAATATAGCCCTATAAGGCATTAAACTATCCAAGAACAAGTTGAATTGGTTATAGATAATTGGCCTAAGGTTACCTATACTCTTGTGAGGTAGGTGGTACCTCATGGATGATCATGCTTGAATTGGGTTAAACTTGTTATAGTGCATTTATGTGAGCATCTAATACCTATTAGAGTTCTTATTATCAAAGTTTATCCTAGGACTTACATTTAGGAAACTAGCCAAAAAAACACTTGATCGACTTTGTTGAAGCTCATTCTAGATTTGATTGAGTTGATTGACCATAGTCTTTATGGTCTTGTTAATTACCCTAATATATTTATGGAAAGTTGTGTTACCTTATTTTTCATTTCCAGCTAGATAGCCCTTAAATCAACATTAGATGGATTTAAGTTCTAATAAAATGATGCACCTTTAGAATGAGCAATTGTTGGCTAACTGTAGTTTGGCCAAACTGGTCATGACCATTAGATCATATCATCAGGCTCCCAAAAAACGATAGCTATAAGGTTTTTGTTGAGGCATATAAATACCAACGTATCTACTATAAGTTGTTAGAGGCAATGATGTTGGGAAAGGTGACACTATTATAGACTTACGAGACATTATGGTTGTGTTCAAATGTAGTTCTTTTTATTGATATAAGGAATTAGATGTTGAAGAGTCATCTTATAGCACATCTAATGGAAGCTGTTTTATTGTCCTTTAAGTTGTTAAGTTTTTTTGGCTAAGACATGGAAATAAAAAAAGACTTTTCAAATGAAATAAAAAAACAAAAGAATTATGTGTGTGTGTGTCAGTGTTATGATTGATTGATGGATTCTCTAAAATGATCAACATGTTACTTTTTATTCATTCCTTCCTTTCAACAAGAAGAAACTACGCTTAGAAACTTAATCACGAGTGGAGACAAGTAACAACCTTACACAAATAGAGTGTGGAATTCTCGAATTGATCTAATAGGTTAAACAGTGAATATTTGTGATGTCAAGAAAACTACAAACTAAGTAAAAATAGTAAAGCAATAAAGATAAAAGAAAGTTGTAAATTATGATAAATAAAATAAAGCGATAAATTATAGAAAGCTTCTAAAGAAATCTTATACATAGGGTTGACCATCGTTTTCAACTGCTAGATGACCTATTTATAATGTTATAGACATTGAATACATAACCTATAAACCCTAGTCTTATACAACTATCTTATAGTAGATGAGGATTTTACAATTAAATTATAGTAAGTTTTGTATTTCCTATTCGTGTGCCTCCTCCAAATAGTTATATGTGTTAATACTCTCATTATACTGTAACATTCATCATCATTAACTATTAAAGGCTTTTATTTTAAATAGGACTTAATTGTTGATCAATAGCATGAACTCTTATCTCCTTAGTTTATGGTCGATTTCAATTATCTACATATTTTTGTTCAAAACGCAAAGTGAATAACAATTGCTCTTGATCAAACGACATATGATTGTTTATATTTAGTATGCACAAAAATGTACTCTCTATATCTCAAAGATAGTGGTTATGTTTTCATTTTGGTATGTCTCAAAACTACTGTAAGTTATAAAAAAAATCAAAATGTAAATTATTTCTATTATATCCATAATTATTATTCCTTTAAAAACTTTTAATCTAATTTCTCTCTCCATTATTAAAATGGAAATAATAAAAAGTAATTTTAAAATAGATAGTATGAATTAATTACACTTTTTTAATTTATATAAAAAATCAAATAAGACGCTGACTATAGAATAAAAAGAGATAACTTTAATAAGATAATTATAATTATAAAATTAAGTGATTGATAAAATATTATATTAATTACATGATGCCTATCACTTAGTAAAGAGTTTTAGTAAAACATTTAGTTGCTCTAACATTATTTATAAAATTTGTTTTAACAAAAGACGGCTTTAGAATAAAAAAAGATAATTTTAATAAGATATAACTTTAGACAAAAGTAATTCAAAATTTTTTTAATATAATAATTATCTTAATTTTTTTAATTTTATAATATTAAAATATAAATATTTTTATATGAAATTCAATTTTCTATCGCATTTTATTTTTCTTGAAGTTTTTTCAAGAGCTCTCAATTATATACATTACTAAATATAAGTAATTAAAATTAAAAAAATAAAAAAAAATTAATAATCAAACTAGAGTGAATGAGCTTACATTATATTATATAAGGTTTTATAAATAGGCTTGTGATGGAAAAACAAGGTAACCTATTTTTTTAGGAATTATATTATATTTTAGAGAGCTAAATTTATATAGAAATATAATTTGTATTGTTTTTTTAATGAAAGATAAATATTTTTCTTTTATATAAATTATATGTCTTTTTAATTTTGGCATGGATAATGTTTTTAAGATAATCCAATATATTGAATATTTACTAATAAGTCTTCTTAACACATGTGTTGATTATTAAGATTTAAGAGTATTTTGGTTTAATCAAATGTTTTAATATAGAGTTCATATTTTTATATATAGTTATATATTTTTTGTAATTTGATGATACCTTGAGCACATCTCTTACATAAATTAGTACATTTAAATAAATTTAATAAATTTTTATTGGTTTGAAAGTTTGAAATTATGAAGTTAAGCACATGAGCATATCTCCTTAAGTCAAATCCTTAGAGTTATTTATTTTATTATTTTTTTACAACATGCTTTGAACTTATATTATATTATTAAACTATAAATTTAATATTTGTTTACTAATTTTCCATATATTGTTTGGATAGTTAATAGATTAAAAAAAATACCAAATCTATATATATTTAACATCAAAACTTCTAAAAAAGTCCAAATTCTTATAAAATTTTCATGTAAGCCTACTTAAAAATTAAATGAATATTTTTTATATCACTATGTTCTATGAAAGTTTCATGCCTTTTTTTCAAGACATAAATGTTAGCCCAAAAATTTTTAATCACATATGATTTATTTGTGTTGATGATAACAAGAATTAATGAATTTAATATTCTTGTCCAAGAATTTAATGTTATAAGAATTTTTACATATCTCTTGAATGTTATATGGACTCCTTAGATGTTATGTAACTTAAAGACATCTGAGCTTAATATATATAATCAAATCTTTATAGAATTTAATTTGACATCACAACAATGATTTTCATCATAAAATATTTTATTGTTGAATTTCCATTCAAATATACTTTAAGTGCACAAAATATTACATAATGAAAAACATCTCATGAAAAATTTTGTCATCATATATTTTGGTATTTTCACTTAAATAAAGAGCACGATCTTTTTTATATTCTTTTTAACTTTAAAATACTTTTAATGTCCACTTGGAGCTAAAATATTCTATCACATGGTTCTTACACCTACTATATGTTTTTAGCTAAATGACAATGTTGTATTTTTAAAAGAAATACAAGAGCTATTTTTAACTACATGGCAATGTTGCAATTTTAAAAGAAGTACAAGAGCTATTTTCACTCGAGATGCTTTTTTATTTCTAAAATTATCTTTTAACCATTTCTCACACTTATGGAAAAACACTTAGAAGAAAAAAAAAAATTTCTTCTCTTCTTTCCTCTCATTTGTAACATCTAGGAATGGGTTTTTCACTATAAATACCCAAATGATTTCATGTAAGATCTCTATCAACTTTTCATCTTTTCAATAACTTATAATCTTACATCGACGTTTTGAATTTCTTTTATTCTAAAAAACTTTCATTCATCTTTGTATTATTTTGAAAAGCTTATAATCCTATATTACATCAAATCAATCTTTTGTCTTTGTAAGTTAGATTACATTCCCATCGAACTTTAGTTATTTGATCTAGGTCATTTTTTAACAAAAACAACCCTCAATTTTTAACTTATCTTCACCTAAAAAACCCTTATAACCTTAAAACAAACCCAATACCCAATAAAAAAAACATAAAATCGATAAAAAAAAGTCATAAAATCAATTTTCAGGAACAAAGACCTCCTTCTACCTCAATTTACTTTTTCGAGCAATATAGAACCACAAAACACTTAAATCACATTCTTCTCATCAAAAGGAATACTTTAACACTAAATTTAGCCATTTTCATTATCAAAATCCGACCAATTGACCTCTTTCTCTCTTATTTGTTATCATCTGATAACTTTCTCTCCTTTCTTAAGCTTAGAGATTGAAAGGTGAATAAAATAAAATTTTGCACCAAAACATATAATTGTAAAACAAAATGACCAAAAAGGGTTTTTGGATAATTTTTAAGGTTATAAGGAGCTTAAACTATTTTTTTAAAAGGTGGCCATATTTCTTCTTTTACAATTTTGATCCCCAACTCTAAATCTCTGGCAAACAACAAAATTGAATTTTTTTTCTTCGCAAAATTAAGCACCTATTGAAAGTTATGACTTTTCTTAAGATCATGATAACCCATTATAAATGAAATAAATAAAAAATATGAAACTCAATAAAAGAACACAATATCGGAGGATTAAATTGAAAAAAATTCAAATGATAAAAAAATTGAAGGATTGGAAAAAAAAAAAACATGTTACTAGGTGAATCCATAATAGCATGTGAAACATGGGACTCCTCTAGATTCTTTTTAATAATTAACCCGTCAAACCTATGACTTGAGTCATTAACGCCATTGGGTTTAATAAGATTGTTATTTTAATTTTTTTTTGCTAAATATATAATAACAAAATGAAAAAAAAATTAATGGGAAAAGGACCAGGCCTAGCGAGCTAGGGCCTATTTATTTTTTAAAAATTTATGAGTGGCGGATGATCATTTTTTATAAATAAAATAAGATAGACAACATGTCATCTATTATAGGAGATAATGTGTCTGCCAGTCTAGAATTTAGCTATCACTATGGTAATTGGAAAATTAGGCCATAAAATGTTTTCTCATAAAAACTTGTTTCTCAACTTATTTTCACTTAAAAATACCTGCTAAACACCCTACAACATCAAAATTCCATTTATCAACCCAAACAACACCAAAAACAATTTGAAACACCAAATCAAACCAGATAAGAGTTTTCTTTCTCGACCTAGATCTATTTTTTTTCAAATAACATTGAGACTCAAAGCATACATCATCAAACTTTTTTTATTGAATGGAACCTATTGATACCAAATTTAATTTTTTTTCATAGCAAGAATTGGTGCCAATTATGATTTTATCTTTCTTCAGCTAGAATTCGATAATTTTCTTTGTTCTCTCTCTACCACAACGATTATAAAATAATAAAACTGAAGTTTCATATCAAAAGTAAATTTTACAAATCTATATTATTAAAAAAAATAAAAGGATCAAAGTTAATTTATTTCACAAACTTTGTAATCACCACTTATTTTCTCTATATTTTTTACTTTGGATCTCTGTTTTTTTATTTTATCATCTCTTACCAATCTTACTTAAAGTGGCCTTAATTTAGTGTAGAAATGACAATAAAAAAATAAATAGAATTGGAAAAAAAATAAAAACTCTATAACCAGTGAATGCAGAGTGTTTGGGAGAGGATCCACCGTGCAATTTTGCACCGTGAATCTCCTTATTGTTAATAATAATTAATGAAAATTCTTAATAAGGAAAAAAGGGGCATCAATATAATTTTTATTCAAAATTTTCTTTCTTTGTTTTTTTTTTTTTTTTCTTTCCCAGAATGCTTGCTTGATATTAATATGGAGCGAGCTGTTTTGGCTTTTGGGGGGTCTCCTTAAAAGAAGCAAAAGATACACTTTTTTATTGTTGGAATGCTTTTTCCTTGAGAACAAATAGAAAACTCTCTTCTTCTTTACAGCTCTGATCACCATGTCTCTGGGTTATGCAGAAAAGCTTTCTTACATTGAAGATGTGGGCAACGTTGGAATGTCAGAATTCTTCGACTCATCTCATGTTTTGCAAGAAAAAGTAGAGCTTTTTCTATCACATTTTGTTATTATTATTGCATGGGTTTCTTTCTTTCTTCGACTTTGTTGATTGCTTCTAGTTGTTAATTGCTCATAGTGATCATCTATCTGTAAGACTGAAACTTTAGTGTTACTTTACTCGGGTTTTTTTCCATAAGCTTGGAGCGCGAGCGAGCGAGCGAGTTTGGATTGTTCTATAATAGTGGTTGTTGTTCGATGGGATCTGATTTCTGGGTATTTCATTTTGTTTCAATAGAATTTAGCTTCTGTATCTCTGATTTTACTCATTTTGGTACTTATTAATCATGCAGATGTCTTTTAATCACTAGGCATCATGGTAATGTAAATGGGCAATAATGTTTGTTTATTTGTGGGGTTGAAGGATATTAAGGGAGTTTTAAAAATAAAATAAACTGATATTTTGTTTCAGATCAAATATCGCTGCAATGCGGCTCATTTGGTTTTACGTTGAATTTTGTTGTTTTCTGATTGGTTTGTAAGAGGACGGAGGAATTGGAAAATGAAAAGGAAGGATTTTAGACTCGAGCAGATGCATCATTTGCTGATAGTCATTAGATTGTTGGATTTAAAGTTTCCTTTCGACTTGACATTGTCTTTTAAGCAATCAAAAAGGGGAGGGGAGGTGGATAATTTTGAGAATCCTGGAGAGAACTTTTTTGTTCTTTTAAATTAGGTTTCATTATAGTGTGGCAGTCAGTAGATAGACTACCATGTTATCAGTTCATTCAATATGAGTAGATTCATTTCAAGTTTTACTTTTTATTGGATGCTATGTGTATGCATATACAGGCTTTTACCAAGCATTTGCTGATTTGGTTATGTGATAACATTTGCATTAGTTAAGTTGCTGATTTTTTGTTTTTGTTTCTCCTTTTCAAGAAACAGAGCTCTTTTCATCACTACTCACATTTGCATCCATTGCTTATTTAATTTTGATTTGCTTTTTAATTGGCAGATTGAAAGACTTGCCGAGATGATACAAAAGGTTTGGACCTACAAAATTTGTTATAAATGGTGTCTATAATTTTACGTCATCCAATTGAATTCACCACTCAAAAAATTAAAGAAAAGAAAGAAAGAAAAAGAAAAAGAAAATACCACTCCCACAATCTTCATTGTTAAAAATATTTTTGCATTTTATGTTTCTTATACTTAATGATTTGTAGATATGTTTGTCCACTCAACCCTTTAAGTTGTTTCTTTGCGCTTGCAGAGCAAGCATCTAGTTGTGTTTACAGGTGCAGGAATATCAACATCTTGTGGCATACCTGATTTTCGAGGTCCCAAGGGAATTTGGACGTTACAGGTGAAAATTCTATTTCTTACTTGGGAGAAATGGAATTTAATGAATCTCCTTTTCCTTTTGAGAAGAACTCTATCTAATAGTACTTTGTCCTTTACCTGAAGAACTTTGTACAAACTTATAATTACATTTCATTTCAAGGGAGAGGTAGATAGTGGGCCTTCTTCACTATTATGACCTGTGATGGAACTTAGTTCTTTTTTGTGTGTATATAAATAGTTTCCTAAACTTTAGATAAATATATGAACATAAGTTGTTTCCTTTACTCATGGAATGTCTCATATAAGCCAATGAGGAACACATCTCGATTTCCATGCCTTGTCTGGGGTGAGAACTAATCCAACAATGTTTCACTATGTGCTAGGAAATTACTTTAGTATTGAGTTCTGACAACAGGGAGTATGAAAGAGATGGCAGGGCTCCGGTCAGCTTTTTTTTAAAAAAAAATCAAATAAAGGAAAAGTTTTCTCTTCAATGATGACTAAAGAAATTAGAAGAAAATCTAAGCTCTAAGCACTTTTGTGAAGCTTCAGTACCTCCAAGACTTAAAAAGGTAGTTAGAAGGCAATCTAGTTGCCGCTGGAAGGCTCGCAGTCATCCAAAGCTGCCTTAGACAAACAAGAAAGGCACTAACATGAGTTTGTGTGTGCATGAGCAAGGACCGTCATGCCATCCTGTGAGGTTCATTGTAGTATGATCAAGTTATAGGAAAATTCATAGTTTGGATGTTAAAATCTTATTGGACTTCCAGCAATCTTGTTCCTTTTCCTTTTTCTTTCATTAATGGTTTCTTTATCTATTAAAAATTTCATCTTTCTGGAAGCTTAGCTCAGAAGTAAACAAGCTGAGTTTTATGATTATCTATAAGTTTTATTGGGTTATTTCTTTGATTCTCATCAACTGAATGCAGCGCGAGGGAAAACCATTACCTGAAGCATCGCTACCATTTCATCGAGCAATGCCAAGCATGACACACATGGCTTTGGTTGAGCTGGAGAAGGCTGGCATTTTAAAGTTTATTATTAGCCAGGTATGGCTTTAGTGACTCATTCTTCTTTAGCAATGTGCCATATACTTTCTACCCATGGCGAATGTGTTAGCTTCCATATAAAGCCTGCTTCTATAATAGGATGATGCAAGTCATCAAGTGCCTTTTAGTTTGTGTAGGTGCCTTGGATGTGTGTGTGTGTTTTATTTATTTATTATTATTTTATTGGTGAGGGGGGGTTGCTTTTTCTGAGATGGGTGTGAGAGAGATACTATCCTTTGATTCAAGTAATTTTCTTGTTGTCGGGTCAACAAAATTAGACATTTGAGGTCCACAATCACTTTTCAACAGTCCCTCAGTAACTTGGTACATTGGAAATGTAACTGTTCATACTGCTATCATTTATGCTTTCTAGATTACTCGGAACCTCAATGACACCCATGATTCCTTTTTCAATAATGCTTTCCTCAACAGAATGATGCTAAAATCTATATGCATTTTGCATCATTTTGACATTTATCTCTCAAAGAGGCCTCTGGTTATTTTACCATATAAACAAATCTGCTTGCTTTCCAGATACTGATTTGGATCACTTATTATATTCATATGCCAGAATGTCGATGGCCTCCATCTTCGGTCTGGAATACCAAGGGAGAAACTTGCTGAATTACATGGGAATTCCTTCATGGAAGTTTGCCCTTCATGTGGTGTTGAGTAAGATTCATTCCTAAAGCCACTCCTGTTCTTGTAATATTGAAATATGTATCTCTTTTTACTTTTTTTCCTTTCAATTGTTTGCATTTCAAGTATCAACACTGATTAGTGTGGTTATATAATAGTTTTTGTTTGTACAATTATCGTTTCCATTTAGAAATTGCTTTCCAAATCTAAGTTTGTTGTTGTTGTCAAACCTGTGAAGGTATTTTCGGGATTTTGAGGTTGAAACTATTGGGTTGAAGGAGACATCAAGACGCTGCTCTGATGTCAAATGTGGAGCAAAGCTAAAAGATACAGTTCTTGACTGGGAGGTATATTTTGTTTATTTTCTGGGTTGCTATTAGTTAAGGCTCAAGTAATATATATATATTCTTGATATCTTATCCTCAACCTTGAGGGTTGGCCAAGTTGGAAAGGGTAAGCTCCCCTCATCAGCCAGGGTTCAATTCTGAGTCCAGGATGTGAGAATCTGTTTTGTCATGAATCCCCTAGTCCCGGGGTAGATAGATGCCTTTTGACCTCACCTGGAAGGTAGAGTTAGTTTTGGGGTGCACAAGTTGGCCGAGGATACCACCTGACCATCAAATAAAAAAAATGATATCTTACCTTCTCAAACTAATCCATTTGTTTGTAATGGCATTTTAAACAAGTTGGTTAGTGGATGGTGAAGTGTAATTCAAAAGGCACTGGATTAGATGCTCAGGTGATGTGAAATATCATGTAGAAAGTTTCTGCTGCAGTTGAAAGATTGTCTTGAATGGATG
>Ga0325402_1005649_pt1 | contig 11726 bp, 10 predicted proteins | sample PopdelMetagenome_22_FD_207212 | JGI IMG/M metagenome (GOLD analysis project Ga0325402, IMG submission 207212) | Populus deltoides microbial communities from Bellville, Georgia, United States - Xylem-PdKOR-R3 | ecosystem: Host-associated > Plants > Phyllosphere > Stem > Wood/Secondary xylem...
AAAAATTAGATATTTATATTTTATTTATTGATTCCATAACTGTTATATGACTATTATTTAATATTAAAAAAATAATAACATATATATATATGATAAAATGATCAATAGTATATAAGTGTGTATTATGTGAGATAATATAAATATTATATTGGATTAAAAAAAAAAAATATATATATATATATATATATATATATATTGGGGTAGGATTTTAAGTCAGGTTTTATAAAATTTATACCGTATTTATTATTTTTCAAGTAATATAACTATTTTAAAAAACTTATTTTTTTAGATAAAATTAATTTAAATGTTGGTATTCATTGAGTTTAGATTAAATTGCTATGCATTCTCCTCCTTGCTTGGTGAAAGGGATTAATCTCAAAGTAAAGAGGCGGCCAGAAGCCATTGCTTTCCTTTCTCCTTCAAAGTTTTTTGTTTTTTGAATAATCTCAAAGTTATTTAATTGTTTATACGCAATATATATATATATTGCCATCAAATGTATACTTGGCCTTGAAAGTTATGGCCATCTGCCTCCCACTTTCTCCAGAGAAGTGGCTGAGCCTACAGAACGTACCACACTTCTTGGCCTTTCCTTTTTGTTCAAAACAACTTTTAGCTTTTTCTGCTTCCAAGGATTTGGCACAAGAATACATGGCCAAGCCTGCTACACAACTACTTGGTGGAGGAAACAGACAGGTGCAAGTGCATTGCAGTATTTTACTTGGCATTTCTACTCAAAAAATATAACAGAAGGCAACTATTTCTACACCCAAAAAAACAACTAATTCATGATATTGTTGTGTTTAATTGATTGCCCTTTATCTTATACATCTAAAAGGCTTGGCTTCTCTTATGAACTTTCACTGTTCATATGAGCAGTACGTGTAGGTCCACGAACCAAGCCAGGACTTTTAGCTCTTTGGGTCTGCACCTGGGTAAGTTTTGGGATATTTTTCTCTTTTGCGTGGGATAAGCTAGAAAACGTAATTTAGAGCGTGTCAAGCTGTAAGGCTTGGGATGATTTTCAGAATGTGGTTTTGCCCCTCTTCGCTTCGGGATCTTGATTTGGTTCTGCGGTCAGGGAATGCAAGTGGACCTGAGGTGTTTTTTTTTACAGGAGTACAGGATTTTGTTTACCGAAACCATATAAATTTAAAAAAAAAAAAGAGATGCGGGGCAAAAATTATAGAATGACTAGATGGAGACAAAAGAGAATTGTATTATTTCCAAAAAGGAGAGAAAAACACCATCTTCATAACAGTGTTTCTATGACTAGGTAATGTACCCCACAATACAAATCTACAACGCTTTCGACACCGTTACTCTATTTTTGGCACCACTTAAGACTGTTCCTAGGACACTCCTGGTTAATTCTCCACCCATCGCAAATCTCTCTATTGCCACATGCAGACTTGCCCTACAACTTGGCTATGTCCAACCAAAAAAAGCTTGCATGAAGGCTAGACAAGGCTCAAAATTTATATACCATCTGTCCAACAAAGGGAAAATGCGAAGGATCTTCTCAGCAGGTTCAGCGATTGATTTTCCAAATTTACAAGGGTCGATTGGATACGTCCATTCAAGTGAAGTACCCCAAGAAGAATCGATGTCTTCCCCGGCATCTCACACAGGCACATGATTTCGATCACCACAAGCCAAGCTAACCTGTGATCCAATAAATAATAATAGCCTGGAAAATGATCAGCTATTTGTTCATATATATACACAACACATATCATGAGTACAATGACTAGGCAACGTTTTGAACGTAGCCTCTCACAAAAGAATCAAATATAAATTCTAGAGAAAAATAAGATTTCCTGCTGTTTTTAAAATGCATCCTACTATCAAAATCATTTGACTACCTTTCCTTTTTTGCAACTAATATTAAAAAATGCATCACATATATTTCGACTCGAGGAGAAAAGGGCCGGGGGGGGTGTTAAGAGTTTGGAAGAATAAAGCTAGGCAAAGAAACAAGTTGGCACTCACCTGCTCCTAAAAGTTGCATGGAGTCACCTTCCCTGAACTACTCTGTAATTAAGTGTCAGATCCTCGGGTTTCTTCCATATGTAAGCTCGCACTGTAGCTAAACTCATTTCCGGGGATAAGACCTACAAAAGACAGTCATTGCTTGAGAAAATATTGCAAAAAGAAAATATAAAAAGAGGAGCGTGTAAATAGAAGAACGGCAGAAGTTTATTCTTATATTTGGGCCACAGGGTGACTTGTCTTCTCATACAATATGCCATTTTAGTTTGAACCTGTGCAACTCATAGATGATGTGCTCTTGGACATTCTCTGCTCATGAATTTATTGTGCTAAAATGTCCAGCTAAAGATTGATGTACCATTTTAAAAACAGATGACTCAACGATCCTATAGCGTGAAATACATTTGGTGTTTTTTTTTTAAAGCTGAAGAAGCTTATTATTCAAGTAAATGCTTTTGAGTGCATTTCCCCGATAAAATGAAAATCACAATGACCTGATTATTGCACAAGATCTCTATGGAAGGCTTAAGCTTTTGCCAAGGCTTCAATCCAGATCGGAAAGATCCATCTCCAACCACTGAATGCTGCAAGGGTCCTCCAATTCCAGGAGCAAATGTTCCATCAGTATTCACATTATCCAGTGGTTTGTCAAGGACCAGCTTCTCTACGACATAATTGACAACCTATGCAAACATGTTAGTGAAAATCAGTAAAAATGGATTATTCAGCATATCACATAAAGTATACTGGCAAAACAGATCCTAACTTGGGATTTGTTTCACGTCTTATTTCTTTATAACAGTGACTAAAGCTAAAGGCCGACTGTATCAATGCATCTCTGCTGAGGAACAAGAGTATTACACTTTCACCTTTAGAAACATGAAATTAAGAATATGAACAGATTATGAAACGGAAGCCTATCATATCCATGATTTATGTAGAGTAAGATAACTTATTCTGCAATAAGACCATTATCACATGCTAGACTGCTAGATGACATCTGGAAAACACAATTAATTTCCATTTCTTGATACAATAAATACTCTTGATTCTTCTGCAGATATCTAGCTGAAATACAGAGTTGCACCCAAATGCATCATCACATGAGGATTAATTCTTGCCATCCATTCGTATTTTACACAACAAAAGTTGGATAAAAACGCAAACGTGAAACACATAGATAAAGAAACATTCTTGAGAATATAATTTCAGAAATCTACAAATATCAATTTATTTGACTTCTCATCACTTTCTTGATTGTTCTATTATATAGCACAAAACATTTAAAACCTAAAGCATCCTACAGTATATAAATTATCCATGCTTTTCTGATCAATTTATAGAAACATGCTGCTTTTTTATGGAAGACAATCAATATATTAGAAAGGTAAAAGGCCAGCAAGGAAGTGACTGGGACTATTGTACAAAAAGCAGTTGAAGGGCCAATCCATATGAACTGCCTACTCAAAACTAAAGCATGCTTAGCAAACCAGCAACAACAACAAAGTGTAAACAGAACTAAGTGTCTAGCTGATGCCTTCTTGGTGGATTTGTCCACCTCCTGATTCCTTCAGGCTGCTTAGGGTTGTAAACCTGTTCCTATTGTCTTTTCCTTCTATGTATTTGTCTTTGTAGATCGAAGCTTCTCTGAGGGGAAATTTATCTAGAAGATGCTAATTTGAGAGAAGTTCAAGCGAATATTTCATCTCAGCAATAGATGTACCACACATGCAATAAGACCTATTACATCCACTACATACAAAGCATTCTGGGCATAATACTAAGCAGCACAAACAAAGCCCATAAAAATTTAGAAAATAGAAAAAAAAATCATTGAAAAGTATCAGAACCAGAAATGCTAGTGTAGTTGAAATAACAGAGCCCGTTATGCCATCCTTCTTCTTGTTCTTTTTTTCTTTTTTGGATAAAAGAAACTTATATTAAATCACTGAAAAAAAAAATGAAATAGAAAAGCATATTGGAGAATCACATCCTCCAAAATGCAATCCTAATTTATATTCAGTATGGTTTTTGCCATGAAAAAATACAAGTCAGATATCTGTAACATATCTATCTTACACATTGTGCTCTTTTAGCAAAGTCTAATAATTTCCAGCACAGCTTCTTTTAATTGGTATGTTCCAGAATATACCACTAACATATTATAGTAAAAGCACTACATGAATATTGTCAATAGTGCAAATTTCCAGATAATCAAATGCAAATCTTTTTTTTTATCTGACACATGCAAATCTTTTCTTCCTCTAAGTTGCTGAATCAAACTTACTTTATGAATTCTAAGGATGCGAGGTGCACTTAATTTGCCTTGTGTGAGGATCTGAAATGCTGAACCTTCACATGGATGCAGATAAAAGCTGCACCTGCAGAAATTTAATCACTTTCATTATTTATCTGCTGAAACAAACCCACATAAAATGAGCAAGGTAAAAGCACAACAACAAATTAATTGTTGACAAAGTGCAGAGTCCAATATGAAGCATAAATATTTAAAAACAAAATCTAGAAAACAATCAAAATAAATTAAGGAATAAGAATAACAGTTGGAATCAAATGCACAATTCCATATAAGAATGCTTCCCTATAACTTGCAAGTAAAATTATAATTCCGTGAAGAAAGGAAAATAATTACTTGGTGTTTTCTCTTGGAGGTAGGCGATTGTTCAACACACAATCCAAACACCACCAAGGGAAGTCCTTTTCATCTTCGCTTCCATCTAAATCAGTAATTTTCTTTCTCCATGGACCTCCTTGAGAGCCTTCAGTAACAACCGAAGGAGGGGTAACTGTTGAAAATTCAAATGGAGGATAAACCTTGGAGTCATTTTCAGCACCGCCGTCTACTTCAACTCTAGAATGGCCAAGACTTCTATGAGCAAAATCCTTTCCGGATAGAACATCTCCATTAGCTGAAGTTGGAGAACCAAGTCTGTGCCTTCTCCTGGCCAACCAATGAGCCAACAAACCTTTAAGGGTTTCGCGAGCTAAATTAACCTGCAGATCATGAATAAATGCTACAAATGAGTATAATTTTTTTTAAAATGCTGACAAGAAAAGCAATCTGCTTCTGCCATGACCAATTAGTTATGCTGCAATTTAATCACCATTTATTACATGTAGAGAAGACTGCACGCTGCAAAAGAACCATACCAAAATACACATCTTAAGATATGGCACTCAGTAATATAAGTTTTGGGGTCCTACACACGAAGATATTGGTAGTTTTCATATATAATCAAGGAACACTCTGAAAAGTTTCAATCTTTTAATGTATTTGAGTTCTTTCAGAAGAATAAACTAGTTCCCTATTCAACTCATTCTCAAGTGGTTTAAAGATTAACATTAAAATCAACAGAGGCCATTTTTCTAAAACATTTGCCCAACTCATATGTGTACAAAAGTTTTACCGTTTTACCTTATCATCCTCAGGTTTCCCAGCTATGTTAAGATCAGCTGAATACATCTCAGCTGAAAAGCATTGTGGTGTGTCCAAATGAACAGACAAGCTTCCAAGCCTGGTATCCACAGTGAACCATGCAGGAATGCTGACCTGGAACATAAAAGATTATCAGTAAGTTCCACAAAAATTCCCATGCAACAACTCCAATATACAATGAAAAGGATCTTCTGATCATACCATTTCAAATAATTGTTCCTTTTTCTCCTCAAATGACACCTGGAAAATGTCAAGTTGTAAATACGGATAATGCCTGAATTATACCATTTCCTATAGGTGACAAAATTAATGCACCAAATGATAGGACGACTAACTCCCCTTCCAAATATAAGGTATGCAATATTGCAAGGATGTAATCAACAATTCACAAAAAATATGAAAGGGAAAAAGAGATGTAACCTTCCCATAGTCTTCAATTACAATGCCCCTTGTGATCTCCCATAGCTTCACTGAGCCAGCAGTATCCTTCCAAACAGGCATGACAAGTAATAAACCCCAAAAAAAGATGAAAAAAGTGTTCGATCGTTTGGTGTTAATTGTAATAAATAAGGGCAAAAGTACCGTGCATACCTTAGTCAAGACATGCCTTCTATTATTTAAAATTTCATGCTGCACTATTGCTGGAGTTCCAGGAATGGTTAAGGTTGGTTCTTTGTAGACTGGCACCTATAGAAAAGCAAAGCAGTACATTAATGAATGAGGAAAACAGGTATTTCTAGAGTGCAGGTCTCCCTTTTGAATAATCTTTAGAAACTCAGTGCAAATCATTCATAAAAATGAAAAACACAACAATCACAACAAGCCAAAGGGAAAATCTGCAACAGAAGACAGCCTCATTATTCAGACTACATGAAACTTTGGTGTAGTCAATGAATCGTGTGTGGGAAGTGGAAATCAATAAGTAAAGATATGGTGACTAAGAAGAACATAAAGGAATTATCCCCTGTTCAAAAATTCAGAAACAGTAGACACAAATTAACAAAAAATTGAAAATTAGATGTAAGACGTTAAATAGGATGACTTGGTGAAGAACTTATTACATGCAATAGCATTAGTTGCCTGTCAAAGGCTATGAGAATTACTTACTGGAGTAGATCCTTCTAATGAAACTCTTGCCCTTGAAAAGGAAAGGTTACCAGCCAAGAATGAACCACCTCTTTGAAAGACCTTTTGAGGATTGTGTGCTTCAGCGGGCCATCTATGAACCGAAGAATCTGTTGTCGCGGCCCATATACTGTCATCATGTAATGCCAATTGCAAAATCGGGTGCTCTTTCGTGCAAAGCAAAAGACTCTCTCTTGTCACCAAGTCTGTCAAGTACAACTGAGGGTATAAACAAAATAGAGTATCAAAAATCAGGGCAGCAAAAATAACACTAAAATATGTGGAAAATAATTATTTAGATTTCATAGGAAAATCAACTCACAGAAAGGTCCCTTCCACCACTGTATACATGGCTGAATGTTGGAGTGCTGGCAAGTGCCCAAACAGAATCTGTATGCACAGCATATGAATGCACACATCGCTGCATCCCAAGGTCCCACAGCCTACAAAACAATCCACAAAAAGTTCAGCACAAGGTCTTATACATTTTTATGATTGAAGTGATGGATGCTGGAAGGATGGATAAGAGTGAAAAGCAAAAGGGAGTAAAATATCCACCTGATCATAGAATCAGAAGAACCTGATAAGCAATACCTTCAAAAATAAATTGGAAACCGTGTTATTAAGAAAAAAATACAAAATTGAAGAGCAGTCCAATTAAATTTGCTACAGAAAAGAGCACGTGTGGGAAAGATACAAGCCCCACAAACTCCCTGCACTATTAAGAAACAGAAATCATTTGTACAGGTCTTCATGAATAACTGTTTTGATCACATTCAAAGGAAGTGTAAATGCATGCAGCATGTAAACATCATAATCCCTATACTAGAGATTTTTTTTTGTGTGGGGATGGGGATGGGGAAGGGGGGGCACTTATTAATTTTTCTTGCCATACAACATAAACTGAAAAATAAACAAATATACTTCTTAACAAAAAAAAATCTCATGCAAACAAAACTTAATAGCTGCAGACCCCATTCAACCAACCTGCCAGTAGAATCCAGAAGCAACGCTCTAATGTTATCGGTATGCCCTCTTAGCTTCATAGCCTTTGAACCAGTACGGGGGTCCCAAACACGCACAACCTAGAGGAACAAGGACAAGAGATAAAGCATCGAAGCCAGTATCTTTTCAAACCATTAAATGATCAAAAGATGTGAGAACATGCATATAAGCTCTTTCCATCATCTTATGTGTCCATGGTACACCAGTATAAAGAGGTAAGAATACACAAATGACTGAGATATCTACCGCTGAGTCATTAGCCTAATGGCACACCTCTCCAGAAACGGGAAAGCTCCAAGTTCAAATTCCACTTCCCCGCAAAAGCAGTTGAATTATCAAAACATAAATAAACAAATAACTGTAATATCTGAATATCAATATACCTTCTCGGTCCCACCAGAGACAAGACGGGTTCCACTATCATTCATTGCCAATGCATAGACTGACTCCTTATGGCCTTTAGCACCAACTGGGACATACCCATGGGACTGAGACGTGTGTGCAGAAATGCTGTTGCTTGAGCTAATGGTTCGTAAACTTGTCACGGGCAATGAATTAGTAGAGCCATTTACACCATTTGAACAATCATCTTCCATTGCATCACCAGACTTTGACACTGGAGTCAGTGCAGCTTCCACATCCCATATGAAAACTTCCCCACCAAGGCCTCCAGAGGCAACTACATTGCTCTAAAATGCATGACACTAAAACAGGTTCAGAAAATGACTCCAATGATATTAAGATCATAAACCATAGATTCACGCATGTTTTTACTGAATATACTATTTAACTTAGATAACAAGATGCACAGGCAGGAACTTTTCATCCATGCAGTTAGTAAGATCCATGAAAAAATTGAAATGGAAATTACATTTTTTTCTGCCGCTGCAAGACAAATAACATAATCAGAGTGTTGGCGAAGAGTCTTGGTACAAGTTCCATCAGATAAGCAATTCCATGCCTGGTATATCACCCAAAAGGGGAAAAAAAGACAAGCAATTAACCAATGAGCAGCTCAGTCAGCAAGTGAACAGCCATTAAATCATTCAGTACAAAAGCAACAAAAAATAAGAAAATTTACAAACCTTGAGGGTGGTGTCTGAAGAGCAGGAGACAAGGGTTCTGTCACCAGCAAGGACAGCATCATTTACCTGTACAGCCAGATACACCCCATACATATCCCATTTATCTCAGGTATTCACATAAGAAAGTTTATGACATAAGAAAATAGTAGCATAATATATAGCTTCACTCCACAAAGAAAAGTGAATAATTACATAGATGATGGCGCTCTAAGTCACCATATTAAATGCTTATCTAATAAAAAGAAACAAGTTTGCTAGTTTGACACACTTGGAGTGTGAGGGCATCTTGCCCATGCACATTTGATAATTGATTAGAAAATTCAATCAGGGTGACAATTATCAAATCAATCTTGCTCCCTCCAGAGTCCAACCTCATAAAAGGCCAGAAAAATCAGCTAAAGCTATTTCCCAATAACCATAGCCGTCTCATAGACGGTTTCCCGAAATGAAATTCCTCAAAGGCAACAATTAAGCACCTACCAGATCCTTGATAGGTGACATGTAATAACGAACGACCTGCCAAAGGATTAAAAAAGTACCCAATCAACATGTGACTCAAATGTAGCAGAGCACGTCGCAGAATCTTCAGAAAGGGCCCATCTCTTCAGCGTGCCATCACGACTCCCAGTGAAGAGGTAATCACGCCCATCAGATACAGTGGACTTTAACACTTTTAGACAGTTTATGCCAGCACAATGCTGCAAAAGAGATATCCCAAAACAAGTAGTATAAGGATCCATGACTCCATTAAAAGAAACAAGTTCAGCAAAATTTGATCTGTTTGAAGAAAATCACACAGCATACAAGTGGAGAGAGAGTATATTTAAACAGACCATGCCTTCTTTTCTTCTTTTATAGGTAACTATTAACATTGTATGCCCTTAAAGATCTTCAAACATTTATGAGTGTTACTCAGCTGAATTGAAATTTTAGAAAAGATGAAGTACCATTCAACTTAATCATGGAAAGCATGCACATTGTACTCTTATAGTTTAATCTGGCCCATAAAAACATCAAATCATGCATAAAACCAACCTACAATAGACAGTGGTCTTCCAAAAAACAATGATTTTCATTCGTTTGTAGAAAAGTAATAATCATAGTTCCACTCCCAGCTCCAAAAAATGCAAAAATAAAAATGAAAGCACAATATCAACATTAAGCAATCAGAGCAAACATATAGCAAAAGAATTTGAGCACAAAGTACATGAGCAGAATAGGATCATCCACCCAGCATTCAACATGAAAAAAACACACATTGATAACATTGTTATAAATCACAACACCATAAAAGGATGTAATGCAAGGACTTGAATATTCATCATAATATTTAGCAGTATTAATAACCAGCATCAAGTCCCATGCATGATAAATATGATCAACTACATAAAGTAGATTTCGCTGGAATACCAATCAAGCAAGTTAAGTGTTAAGCACTTATATGACATCAAAGTGGAAAATAATAAATACATATAAATCAATCCCATATGTACATCAGAAAAGGCAACTTGTTCACTTTAAAATACTAAAATGTTGGGCGAAAATTGATGATAAAAATAGAACTACAAGATCACTTCACCTTTGTGTCATCAGCATCACTCAACACATATGTCAGCCTCTTCTCTTTACGCGGGCGAACAGAATTGTTTGTGTTCCCTGCACTACCCACACGGTGCATTGCTACAACCCCTAAGAGAAATAAAAAATCATCACTGAGTAATTAGAAAATACCACAAATATCTTATTAATTCCTCCAAGATTCTGGAACAAGTACATATTAATCAACACCTATTACCTTTTAGAAAAATAATGAAGGAGAAAAAAAAGTTGAGAAGCCATTCCTAAAGAATAATGATTCAAGCCAGAATGTTTTCAGAGTTTTTCCTATCAAAAGAACACAGCTAGTGCTTTTTACTTTTTTCATGTGCATAGAAATCAGCCAGCAGCCAATTCGAAATGCTAACCAAATCTTTTTTCTCGCAACATTCATGAGTTACAGATAACTAAATTTTCCTTGCATATGTATACATTTTTTCCAGAAGACAAGCCCCAGCAACCACCCCAATAAAATCAAATAAAAACATGCCAGAACCAAATGAAACAAACAGCCAGAATAAACCAATCAATCGACCATCCAATCCACCCAGTTGACTCCGAGATTAAAATCAAATTCATTAAAACAGTAAACCAAATCAAACATCTTAGAATACAACCATTTTACTATTCCAACATAGAAAATTACTCCCACTTGCATTCGGGTGCACAAAAGTATCATCACTTTCATCCCCAAACTAATGCCATAAATTACCCTTAAAATATCCACTAAATAAATCCTTTCTCCAAAAAAAAAAAAACTACCAATCCACAAAACATAGCTTCTGTCTTCGTCTCATAATTCTGCACATAAAGAAACAAGCTTTAACCACATGAAGTAACAACAAACATTAAACTCAAGTCCTAAACCTCTCTCACCAAATTTAAACTCTTCGATTTTATTCAAATTCAATCTCAGAACTTCGCGATACACAAAATCAACGACTAGAAATGCGATCCAAACCCTAAAGCAATTGAGAAGAAGAAGAAAGGAAACGAAATCGATTAACGAGGGTTAAGAAATGATCGTGTAAAACAAAAAAAAAAGTAAGAAAAGTAGAGAAACTGTGAATTGAAGTGAGTTGGGTTACTGACCCGTTGCAGGAGATAGAAATGGATTCTTGAGAGAGAGAGAGTGAGAGATGGAATTGAAATCGTCGGGATTTGATTTCTGAGAGTTTTAAATTAAAACCCTAGAAAGGATGGAGCGATTGTTTTGATGATGATGATGATGATTTGTTGTTTGTTTTAGAGAGAGAGAGAGAGTGTGTGTGTGTGTGTAGAGAGATTTGAGAACTAAAAAAGAAAATCATAAAAACCGGCTTTATTATTATTATTATTATTATTATTATTATGGTTTCGACCACCAGGAAGTCAAAGCCTTAAAGGTGTTAAGTGTTAACTTTGTTGTTGTGATGTTCTCTGCTGTTTATAAGCCTCCCTGTCCACCTGTCACGAGTAAAAAATTCCAA